>JABUBL010000417.1_pt1 | contig 12496 bp, 12 predicted proteins | sample 7240371 | NCBI WGS metagenome assembly JABUBL01 (sample SAMN07256343, study PRJNA390944) | subsurface metagenome | isolation source: Methane hydrate marine sediment | place: Pacific Ocean: Eastern North Pacific, ODP site 1244 | collected 2002
ATGCAGCCAGCCGTCCACGAGCACCCTGTCAGTCTCCTCCTGAGCCCTCCAGTAGCCCTTCATGACCTGGGGGCCCCTCACGAGGAGCTCCCCCTTCTCGCCTATTGGCATCTCCACCTCCCCGAGCTGGAGGTCCACAATCTTCGCATCAGTATCCGGGAACGCCAGGCCAGCAGAGCTGTAGTTGGGCTCCCCCTCAATGGGGGTGCAATGGGTCGATGGTCCAGCCTCCGTGAGACCGTATCCCTGGTAGAACCGTGCCCCCGTGAGGGCGACGAACCTCTCCATGTCGTCTGGATCGATGGAGGCTCCACCGGAGACGCAGCTCGTGAGGCTTGAGAGGTCATACCTGTCGAGGTCTGGATGGCCTAGGATCTCCTTTATGAAGCGTGGGATAGCCGGGAGATGAGTCGCCCTCTCAGCTTGGATGCCCCTCATTATGGCCTCAGCCGAAGGCTCAGGTATCATGACGAGGGTGCAGCCGAACTGGACGGCCTCGTTCATCGCCACCGTCATCCCGTAGCTGTGGAAGAAGGGGACCGCGCAGAGGATTATGGGCCAGCCAGCGTGCTGGGGCTTGGCGCTGTACCCCCAGCCCCTCAGCCAGTGATATGACTGGAGGGTGTTGGCGACGAGGCTGTGATGGGTGAGCATCACCCCCTTAGGACTTCCCGTCGTACCCGATGTGAAGAGGATGACCGCCAGATCCTCCCTTGAGTCGACAGCTGGGAAGACCTCCAGGGGAGGACCCTTCACAAGCTCCTCGAAGCTGAGAGCGCCCTCGGGACGCCCTACATTGTACCTGAGGCGGCTCAGGAGTCGGAGATGTGTTGGGGCGTAACCCGCTGCCTCGGCGACTATCAGGCTCTCAGGCCTCTCAGCGGGCAGCTTGTCGAGGAGCCTGTCCAAGACGATCAGGACCCCTACATCAGTCTCCTTCAGCTCCCTCTCGATCTCCTCGACGGGGTTGAGAGGGTTCACCGGGACCACCGTCCCTCCAACGGCTAGGATCGCGTTGTAGGCGACCACGAACTGGGGAACATTGGGGAGAAGCAGCCCCACCCTGTCCCCCTTCTCCACCCCCAGCCGTATGAGGGCGGCTGCGAGGCGTCTGGCCTCGTCCCATGCGCGCATGTACGTGATCCTGTTCCCGTAGAAGGCCATGGCCGTCCTGTTGGGGAACTTCCGGGCGGAGTTCTCCAGGAAGGCGTAGAGGGGGACCTCGGGGTAGTTGATGCTGTAGGGGACTCCCCTGGGGTAATGCTCGCGGCGGTCCATGGCTACAGAGGTTCAGGAGGGGGACCTATGTAAAAACATGGCGCCCGTCAGGGTTTTATGGGCCTCGGGTTATGAGTACGGTGATCGGTCATGAAGCTGGAGGGAATATTCGTCCCCAACGTCACGCCCTTCGACGAGAAAGGAGAAATCGAGAATGGATCCCTCGCAGACCTCGTCGAGTTCTGGCTGGAGGCGGGGGTCTCGGGCCTCGTGGTAAACGCCAGCACGGGGGAGGGCCCCCTGCTCTCCAGGGAGGAGAAGCGAGGGCTCATCGAATTCGTCAGGGAGAAGGTGGGCGGACGAGGGATGGTGATCGCTGGGACTGGGGCCATCGGGACAAAGGAGACGATCGAGCTCACAAGGGATGCCGAGGACATGGGCGCCGACGCGGCTCTCGTGACGACGCCCTTCTTCTTCAAGCCCACGGAAGAGGAACTCGTGGAGCACTTCATGGCGTTGGATGCCGCCGTCGACCTCCCGTTCATACTCTACAACGTGCCCAAGTTCACCGGGTACACAGTCGCGCCCAGCATCGTCGACAGGATCGCAGGAGAATGCGCCAACCTGGTCGGCATCAAGGACAGCAGCGGCAACCCCGGGGCCATGGCCGAGAACATCAGGCTCTTCGGGGACAGGATCTCCGTCCTCTCCGGAGCCGCAGACATGACCACGCCCACCCTGGCTCTCGGTGGAAGGGGGGCTATACTCGCCGTCGCGAACTTCATACCAGAGATCTGCGTGGGGCTCTACCAGGCTGCGAAGAGGGGTGATCTGGAGGAAGCGGGGAAGTCTCAGCAGCTGCTCTCATACGTAAACAAGGTGCTTGTCCGAGAGCACCCCCAGGTCGCAGCCGTCAAAGCCGCCCTGAGCCTCAAGGGACACGCCGCCGGCATACCGAGGAGACCCCTGAAGCCCCTATCCGATGACGTGAGGGATACTATACTCAGGGACCTCCAATCCATGGACACCCTCTAGGGAGGGTGGGCGGGGGGGGGGAGGTCATACCATCTGAGGTGAAAGAGCACTCCGATCAGTGGAAGCAACCTGAAAAACGCTCATCCACCCTCCGAAACAGCTCAAAAACATGCTGATAGCGGCACGAGGAAGGCTCCAAAGAGATAAATCCAGAGCGGACCCCCTAAAATTAAAATGTCAGATTCCAAAGGCCAGAAGTACAAGAGCCTGGTCATCAGGAACGTCACCGTCGTCAACGGACGGGGGACCCCCGCCCAGAGCCCAGTCGACATCGCCATCGAGAAAGACAAGATAACAGGCGTCGTCAGCGTCAGCCCCGGAGCCGCCAGCCGCCCCGGCTACAAGCGCCCCGAGGGCGACATGGAGATCGACGCCGCCGGCATGTACGCCCTCCCCGGCCTCGTCGACATGCACGTCCACGTCCCGTTCAGGGAAACCCAGTGCGGACCCAGAGGCCCCGAGTACGCCTACAAGCTATTCCTTGCCCACGGCGTTACCACGATCAGGACATGCGGATTCGGCACGGACGAGAAGCTCATCGAGCACCGGAGGCTGGGCATGGCCAACAAGATGGTCACCCCCCGCATCGTCGTCATGGGAACGACCGGCGAGATCACGACCGCCGACGAGGGCCGGGAGGCCGTGCATAAGCTGAACAAGCTGGGCACGGACGGTATCAAGATGATCCCCCGGTCGAACATCACCGCCGAGATCCTCGCCGCCATGGGGGAGGAGGTCCGGGATCTGGACATGAAGGCGGGGATCGCCGTCCACATCCCCCAGAGCAGCGAATTAGATGCCGTCTCCGCGTCCGAGGCGGTCCCCGACTACCTCACCCTCGAGCACACATACGGCATCCCCCAGGCAGCTATACCCGGCAGCCAGAGCATACCCCCTGACTACAACTACTCAGATGAGGTCGACAGATTCCGCTGGTCAGGGCACGTTTGGACTGAGGCGGACCAGTACCCCGACAATGTCCTCTGGGTCCTGGACACCATGATCGAGAACGGAACCGTCTGGAACCCCACCATGACCGTATATGAGATCAACCGCGAGTACGAGCTCCCCAACCGCTGGAGGTGGCTCGACCGCTACACTGCACCGGGTCTCCTCGAGAGCTGGAGGCCCGACCCGGCCCGCCACGCCACCTACCACTTCAACTGGAGGACAGCGGACGAGGTCGCCTGGAAGAGGAAGTACCAGATCTGGATGAGGTACCTCAAGGCATTCGCGGACCGCGGGGGCATCGTCACAGCCGGCACCGACTGCGGCTTCATGTACACCCTCTACGGCTTCTCCATCGTCCGCGAGCTCGAGCTCCTACAGGAGGCCGGATTCCACCCCCTCGACGTCGTCAAGATAGCCACCACGAACGCCACCGCCTCCATGGGCCTCGACCACCTAGCTGGAGGGGTCCAGAAGGGCTTCACGGCGGACATCGCAGTCGTAGACGGCAACCCCCTCGACAACTTCAAGGTGATGTACGGGACAGGTGTCACGAAGTACTCGGAGGATAGGACCCGGATGGTCCAGGGAGGAGGCGTCAAGTGGACGATAAAGGCTGGGATACTCTACGACGCAAAGGCCCTCCTCAGGGACGCAGAGGAGTACGTCACCGAGCTGAAAGGCTAGAGCACATCCCCTCAAGGATATCTCCCCCATATTTCCATAAGGTTTACCTAGACAAACTGCACCCAGATAGGGCATGAAAGGTCTCATCGTCTACTTCTCCAGGACAGGGAGGACCCGCAGGGTAGCGGAGGCTATCCAGGCCCTCACCGGCTTCGACTTGGATGAGATCAGGGAGGCGAAGGGGAGAGGCGGCCCGATAGGCTGGCTCAAGTCGGGGATGGAGTCCACGAGGAAGATGCTTCCCCGGATCGAAGCCCTCCAACATGATCAGGCCTCATACGACCTCGTCGTCATAGGTACGCCGATCTGGGCCGCCAACATGTCCAGCCCCGTCAGGGCATACGTCACCAAACATGGACCAGACATAAAGAAAGCCGCGCTATTCTGCACAGGAGACGGAGATAAACCCGAGAAGGCTTTCGCCCCCATCACTGAGCTACTCGGAAAAGAACCGATCGCAACCATGGGGCTGATTGGAGAAGAGAGGGAAGGCGAGACGGCAACCCAGAGAATAGAGGCTTTCGTGGTCGACCTCAGTGTCTAGCCATTTCTCCAACTTCACCATTCAGCTAAGCGTCATAGTCTTCGTGGCTTCACTCCAGACCCCCCACATCCAGTCAGAGGTAACCCCTAAAAGCACGAGCAGAAGAATACGAAGCATGTACTCGGGCATCAGACGATCCTACACCCTGCTCGTCCACCTCCTGATGGAGATCATAGAGGAGCTCGGCACCGACCGGGGCATCGAGATGCTCCAGACGGCAGTAGAGAAACAGGCGGACATCATAGAGAAAGAGCTGAGGGACAGGATCCCCCCAGAGCTGTCCCCCATCAAGAAGGGCATCGCGGTCTACAAGGACTTCATGGAATCAGCGGGAGCCGAGGTAACCCTCAGAGAAGAAGACGACCACGAAGCCACGTTCTGGGTCAAACGCTGCCCGTTCTACGAGGCACTACTCGACGTAGGCATCGACTGCGGGTACTTCCTCGGAGGCCTCTGCACCCACCTCACCCTCCCCGCGATACAGGCAACCCTGAAGCGATTCGACCCCCGACTCAAACTGGAGACCAAGATAGTCAGAGAGAGCGCAGAGGAGCTCTGCCTGGAGAGGATCTACATCGAAAAAACCTGAGCCGCCGCTTTCAGTTGAATAGCCAAGCCTATCTGTGGAAAACCTAAAACGTACACGGCACGACTAGTCAACCATGGCGATCAACCGTGGGGAGCCCCCTCTCAAAGGGATCCGAGTCCTAGACCTGAGCCGTGTCCTCGCAGGCCCATTCTGCACGATGACCCTCGCAGACCTGGGAGCCGAGATAATCAAAGTCGAGATACCCGGAAGGGGAGACGACACCCGTGCGTTACCCCCCTTCATCAACGGTGTGAGCAGCTACTTCCTCTCCATAAACCGGGGTAAGAAGAGCATAACATTCAACCTGAGGACAAAGGAGGCCCAGGAGGCCCTGTACAAGATAGCTGAGACCTGCGACGTGCTCCTGGAGAACTTCAGGCCAGGGGTGACGGCCCGGCTCGGCGTCGACTACGAGACCCTGCGGAAGGTGAACCCCAAGCTGATATACTGCAGCATCTCCAGCTTCGGCCAGACGGGTCCATACGCCTCATGGCCCGGATACGACCTCATCATCCAGGGGATGGGAGGCCTCATGGGCATAACCGGTGAACCCGGCTCACCCCCCGTCCGCATAGGGGTGGCGATAACCGACATCGGGGCCGGCATGTACGCAACCATAGCGATCCTCGCAGCCCTCAGGGCGAGAGAGGCCACAGGGGCGGGTCAGCATCTGGACGTCTCCATGATGGACGGCTCCGTCTCGTGGATGACCTATATGGCGGGCAACTACTTCGCAACCGGAAAAGTCCCTCCCAGGATGGGGTCCGCACACCCCAGCATCGTCCCATACCAGGCGTTCGTCGCCGGCGACGGTAAGGGCATCCTCATCGCGGCGGGGAACGACAGGCTGTGGGGCCTCCTATGCCAGGGTATGGGTTTGGAGGAGCTCAAAGACGATCCCAGGTACACTACCTCAGACGACAGGGTCAGGAACAGGGATTCCCTGATCCCCCTCCTCCAGATCGAGTTCGAGGAAGCCCCGAGGGACGACTGGCTGGAGAGGCTGAGGGCCGTCGGCTTCCCATGCGCACCGGTCTACACGCTGGACGAGGTATTCTCCGACGCCCAGGTCCTCCACAGGGATATGCTGACCGAGATGGAGCACCCCGTGGCGGGCAAGATCAAGCAGATAGGACCAGCCCTCAAGTTCTCTGAGACGCCGTGCTCCCTGACGACGCCCCCACCCCAACTGGGAGAGCACACCGAGGAGATTCTGAAGACCGTCGCAGGCCTCTCCGATGCGGAGATCGAGACCCTCAGGAAGGCCAAGGCCATCTGACACGAAAGATATCCCCATGTGAGGCCTGACGAAATGAGCGAGTCTACGCTGAAGGAGATCAGGAGGGAGATCAGTGACAGGTCAGACCCAGAGAACGCCGATAACATGAGACGATATTTCCGTGAACCCATCGAGACATACGGTCTGAGCGCCCCAGACGTCAAGGAGATAGCCAAGAGGCACTACACCCCACTCAAGGGAGATCTGCAGACGGCCATCGAAGTGGCGGACTCGCTCATCAAGTCGAGGAACCTCGACGAGGCCTCCGTTGGCATCAGGCTCATGCAGAGGATGGCCCGGAACCTCGACACAGGGCACTTCGAGCTGCTCGATGGATGGGTGGATCACCTCACAAACTGGGCCAACACAGACGGGCTCTCCACCTGGGTCATCTCACCGATGGTCAAACGCGATCCCAGTCTGGTCGAGCGGCTCATCGGCTGGACCGCCTCGGGCAACAGATGGAGGCGGAGGGCTGCCGCCGTCTCACTCGTCCCAATAGCCAGAAGAGGTGAGATGCTTTTAGAGGCCTTCACCGTTGCAGACAGGTTGATGGAGGACGACGATGACATGGTCCAGAAGGGGGTGGGCTGGCTCCTCAAGGAGGCATCCAAGAAGAACCCAGAGGAGGTACGGAGCTACCTTCTCAACTGGAGGGACAGGACCTCCGCCTTAGTGCTGAGATACGCCTCGGAGAAGCTCCCTAAGGATAGACGGGTCCTGAAGACAAGATGACATCAATACTAGTCTCTATATTTGTGGTGAAGTTATGCAAAATATTGCTTTTACAAGTAGGATCTGTTCGAGGTTCTCAGGTTTCCTTGTCGGTTCCTATTTCTTTTTCAGGATTATTGAGATGGTGCTCACGTTCCTGGGTTGACCTCCCATGCCCTCGAGCTCCTCCGTCCCGATCTCGATGTTCTCGACGGCTAGGTTCTCCATGAACCGGCTCCTCGTTACCTCGGCCACGTCCACTGCTGTACTTATGGCTCGGCCCCTCGCCTTTAGCGTAACCGTGCCGCTGTTTCCCTGAAACGAACTCAGAACTGCCAAGCAGTAGTTCATGACTGGCTTATTTCCGATGTAGACAATATTGTCGTCAGACATTGCAACCCTTTAGAAACCAAATTGGGTACAAAAGGGTTTGGGTGACTGCTTCCCTTTCAATACATAATATGTAAGTATAGGGAAAAATGCCTATTCTATCCTTTTGACGAAACTCAGTTGGATCATGGTAACCCTTATATGGAACACGCCAATTCTTTGGCTCGCCAATCAAGAGTAGAGCAATATGTCTACATATGACGAAAAGGAAGCCGAGCCAGTAAAGATCGGAGAGCTAAACTCCTACTCGAGGAAAGTGTACGCCACCGTCAAGGTAATCTCTAAGACCGAGGAGAGGGAAGTCACCTCCCGAAGCGACATGTCTACGCACAGGGTCGCCGAAGCTCTGGTAGGGGATGAGACGGGCACGATCTACATGACCCTCTGGGATAACGTGCTGGACGAGATCCAGGACGACATGGTGCTGGAGGTCAAGGACGCCTACGTGAACCTCTTCAAGGGCTCCATGCGCCTGAATCTGGGCCGCTATGGAAGCTATGAAGTGATCGACGAGGCCCCCTTCGACGACGTAAACCTTGAGAACAACCTTTCGAGCAAGGTGTTCGAGCAGCAGAGGGGTTACGGCCGCGGTAGGGACCGTGGCGGCGGCAGAGACAGGAGAAGATACTAGGTTTAGTATTATCTACACTGTTACCTATTTCCATGTTTTTTCTTTTCTTGTTGGGTTAGTCGGTTCTTTGTCGGGTTGAAGTCTTGACCAGAACTGATTTACGGTCTTGTGGGTTATTGGTGGTTGGTGTACTGTTTGAGGCTTGACAGGGTTTCCGAGAGGGTCTACGCCAACTGCGATGGTGAGACTGGGGGGAATGTGGGGGTCGTGGTGATGGACGACTCGGTGGTGGCCGTGGACGCCCAGTATCCCGCGTCCGCACGCGACTTCCGAGAGAGCATTCCCTCGGTCTCGGAGAAGCCGGTCTCGCATCTGTTCCTCACCCATGTGCACGGGGATCACGTCTTCGGGAACCAGGCGTTCGAGGACTGCGTGATCGTGTCACACAGGCGGCTTAGGGAGAAGATGGCGGCGAGCCTGGCGGCTGAGTGGGCTCCGGGGAATCTGGAGGAGATGCTTGAGGGTATCAGGCGGGATAGACCTGAGAGGGCCTGGCTGTTCGAGGGGCTGAGGATCGTGTTGCCGACGGAGGTGTTCGAGGACCGGTTCGTCCTGGGGGACGTGGAGATGGTTAACCTGGGAGGGCACTCGGACTGCTCGTCTGTGGTCCACGTCCCGGATGAGGGTGTGCTCTTCGCTGGGGATCTGATGTTCGCGGGGACGTTTCCGTGGGCGGGGGATCCGACGGCTGATCCGGATGTCTGGATCGAGGCCTACAGGCAGATCCTGGGGATGGACTGGGATGTCTGTGTCCCGGGTCACGGCCCCCTCTGCAGCAGGGAGGAGTTCGTGGTGCAGCTGGAGTGGTTCGAGGCGGTGAGGGACGAGATGGGGAGGCTCATCGGTGAGGGCGTGTCGATGGAGGATGCTGTGGCCTACGATGGGTATCCTGATTTCCATGAGTCTTCGGGGGACCGCAGGGAGCGGTCTCTACGGCACTGGTATACCGTCTGGTCCTCCAGAGTCTGAATCTCCCCTTTTCTCCCCTGTTTTCACCTTACGTGGCGTATTCCGAGGTCTCTCGCCTTCCTGATCCATGTCGGCACGGGGGGCACCAGCTCGTTCTCGGGCTGTACCCTGAGCTCCATGAATGTGGGTTCGTCCAGTGTAAGGGCCTCCTTGAGGGTGGCTCTGAGCTCGTTGGGATCGTCCGCCCTGTAGGTTCTGAGGCCGAATCCCTCGGCTATCTTGGTGTAGTCGATGGGCTTGAAGTTGGTGGCGAAGTCGGAGTACTCGAGGCCGTGGGAGAAAGTGACGGCGGCCTTGATCCAGCCGTAGCTCTGGTTGTTATACAGGATGATGTTGTTGTTGCCTCCGACCCTGCTGATGGTCTCGAGCTCAGCGGCGGTGAATCCGAAGCTCCCGTCGCCGACGAGGGTGACGATGCAGCTGTCGGGTCTGGCGAAGCGGGCTCCTACTGATGCGGGGATGGCGTAGCCGAGGGCTCCCATGGCGTAGTTGAACAGGATGCTGCGTCCGCTCCTGGTGGCCTTGTAGTACGTGGATGTGTAGATGGCGCTGACGCCGACGTCGGCGACTATGACGTGGTCGTCGGGGACGGTTGCCTCCAGCTCCCTGATGAATCTGAGGGGGTGGATGGGGGTCTCGTTGGAGCGTGATATATCGTCGATGTACTCCATGTACTCCCTCTCCTCCTCCCTGATGGCCTTGATCCGGGGGGGCTCATCGACACTGCCTACCCTGGGGGACGAGATCTCTATCATCTTCCTCAGGGTCGCCTTTGCGTCGCCGATCAGTGCCACCTGGATGGGGTAGCTGTTCCCGACCTCGGCCTCGCTGACGTCGAGTTGGATGATCTTCGCCTTGGTGTCGAGGGGTGGGATGGTCCACTTGTCCGTCGAGGCGGAGTCGGTGCTGCATCCTATGTAGAGTATCGTGTCTGCCTCGGTGACCACTCTGTTGGAGATGGATGTTCCTCCTCGTGCCCCGGTGACGCCGATGGAGAGAGGGTGGATCTCGGGTATGCTGCCCTTGGCGCTTATCGTGGTGCCCACGGGGATGTCGTAGAGCTCCGCGAGGGTCTGGACCTCGTCCCAGGCCTGGGACCAGAGGACTCCCTGGCCGCAGACGATGACGGGGCGCTCCGCCTGGCCCAGCAGCCTGACGGCCTCTCGTATCTTGTCCTCCTGGGCGGTGGGCCTGTGGCCTGGGTACTTGGCGAAGTCGGTCTGGATGTGGAGGTCGAGGTCCTCGGTCTCCGACCCGAGGATGTCCATGGGGAGCCTGATGTGTACGGGGCCCGGCCTCCCTGTCGTGGCCAGCCTGAATGCCCGGCGGATGGTGTTGGGGATCTCGGAGGGATCCGTGATTGTGATGGTCTCCTTGGTGACCCCCTGGAATAGGGCTGTCTGGTCGATGCCGGTGAGCATGTTCCGCTTCTCTAGGTGGAGGGGGATGTCTGATGTTAGGGCGATCATGGGTATGGATGCCTTGTATGCCTCGGCTATTCCTGGGAGCATGTGGGTGGCTCCGACGCTGGGGCCCTCGCAGATCCCGGGTTTGTAGCTGAGCTTGGCGTATCCGTCGGCCATGAACACGGCGCTGCGCTCGTCGCGGGCTAGGACGTGTCTTATCTCGGGGTAGTCGTGCCACTCCTTGTAGAGGTTGAGGGTGGTCTCCCCGGGGAGGCCGAATACGTGGCTCACGTCGTAGCCCTTGAGCATCTCGAGAATAGCCTTGGAGGCGTTCACTTCTGGCACCTATATTCTTCTGTGTAGTTGAGTGGTCATAATAAGCCCTTCGTGGAATGCTTCCTCATCCGGGCTTTCTGGTTAGGTATATAGATGCCAGGAGGATGAGGGCCAGCCAGAGTGCCAGGTCGAGGGTCAGGGCTACGAGGTTTAGCTCCCACGTGTCGACGGGGCCCACGATGGTGGAGAGGGTGTGGATCCCCCATGTCAGGGGGAGGCCGTGCTTCACGTGGACGTAGTCGGGCCAGTTGTAGCGGGTTCCCCAGGTCACTGCGATTATGGTGATCCCTGCTATGATGGCCTGGATGATGATGGCTCTGTTGCGGCTGTCCATACGTTAGACTGAGATTGGCGGGATTTATCTCGTTCCGTTGTGCCTAGGGTGTGGCGTTGAAGTGGTCGTAGGCGGTCTTGGAGACCTCGGAGATGGCGTCGATGGTCCTCTGCTTCCTGACGTCGTCCGTGGGGATGTACTTGGTCATGACGGAGATGATGTAGGGGCTCTTGGGGTGGTAGACGAGGGCGATGTCGCAGTAGGAGTTCCTCATGTTGCCGTACTTGCTGGCGATCTCCAGGTCGTAGGGGAGGAGCCTGTTGATGGCGGTGGTCTTTGGCTTCTTTAGGACGGCGAGGGCCTGCTCGGCGACCCACGGGTCCAGTCCTTCACTGGTGTGGAGGATCTTCATGAGGCGGGTGAACTCGTTGGGGGTCGAGTGGTTCTCCTTCCCCTGTTCGATCGCCTCGTAGTCCTGCATCTTCCTGCGGAGCCGGGTCGCGCTGAGGCCGAGCTCCTCCATGGTGGCGTTGACGTCGTCCATGACCGCTGTGTCGATGAGGATGTTCGTGGCGGTGTTGTCGCTGACTGTGATCATCAGCGTGATGAGGTCCTGGAGGGTCAGGGTGACGTCTCCCAGCTCTTTGATGACCCCGGTGCCGCCGACCTTGACGTCATCAGGGACGGCGACCTCCTTATCTAGGTCCAGGGTTCCCGCCTTGGCCTTCTTGTAGAGCTCTATGAGGATGGGTATCTTGATGGAGCTGGCGGCCAGGAAATGCTCGTCCCCGTTCACGGAGAGAGAGTCTCCCGTGGTGAGGTCCTTGATTGAGACCCCCATGACCCCGTCGAACTCCTCCGCTGCCCACTCGATGCTCCCCGAGAGCTTCTGCCATAGGATGGCGTCCATGGTGATCCATCTGACGGTTCTTGTCTTGAGGTTTACGCTTCCCAGTCTGTTATTTACCTGAAATGGTGGCTTAGCACAGTGTTTTTGGTATGAATGGAGTCCAGGAGGAGCGTTTTTCAGGTTCCTTCCACTGATTGGAGTCTTCTTTTGTCTCAGATGCATGACCCCCCCTCCCCCCTAACCATAGGCCAAATATGTATTTCGTCTCCTTTTCGTGAAAGGGGTTCTGGAACCGGTTAACTGAGATAATTTTTTCGTAGAAAATGTATTCAAGAATATGTTACTAGCGTAGGGATAGAATTTAATCCCTTAAACGATCCCCATTCTCAGCTGGGGTTGTCTATCCTCCAGTGTATCTCTGACCTGAGGAGATGATAGTCGTCGGTTCGCCTCATTAGCGAACCGAGGGTGACTCCTTCGCCTCTAATGCCCTCCCACTTCCCAGTACCTCCAACAAACTTGTATAATCCACGGCCCCTCGCGTACCACCAGACGTGGACGAGCCAAGCCATATCGCCGTCCGGGTCCGTATCCTCGAGCAGCATCACATCTGAGAGCCTCTTGTC
>JABUBL010000418.1_pt1 | contig 12484 bp, 10 predicted proteins | sample 7240371 | NCBI WGS metagenome assembly JABUBL01 (sample SAMN07256343, study PRJNA390944) | subsurface metagenome | isolation source: Methane hydrate marine sediment | place: Pacific Ocean: Eastern North Pacific, ODP site 1244 | collected 2002
GGCCTAAAACAGGAGTTGCCAGTGGACGCGGCTAATCAACCGGAAAGAAAACGCTCAACCTCCCTCAGGCGTAATCGGATTGCCAGGGTTGTCTTTCAGGCTGCCGAGTCTAGGGGCATGCCCGACCGGAAACTAATTGAGCGGCTCACCGCTCAGGTAATTAAACGCTTGGAACAGTCACCGCCCCCACCAGAAGCCGAATCCCCGCAACGGCGGCAACCCTTACCGGGAATGGAACATCTGGTGCCGAAGCCTCGCCAGGAAAAGACGCGCTTACCAACCGATTCTGAAATCCAGACCATGGTGGAGGAAATCTTGGCTGCCGAAGAACTAAAGCACGCAAAGGAGGCTAAAGCTAAAATGGAAACAACTGCCACTGTTAAGCAAAAGGTCAAACCCACTGCTGGCGTTAATCTTACTGAAAATGCACTCCGTGTTCTGGAAAGAAGGTATCTAAAGAAAGATAAACAGGGGCAGGTTATCGAGACGCCGGAGGAGATGTTCCGCCGTGTGGCAGTGGCGATTGCCTCAGCCGAACTCACTTACAACCCCAAGGCAGATGTCAAGGCAGTAGAAGACGAATTCTACCAGTTGATGGCTAATCTGGAGTTCCTGCCTAACTCCCCTACCCTGATGAACGCGGGGAGGGAGTTAGGGCAACTGTCAGCCTGTTTTGTCCTTCCCGTTGAGGACTCAATGGAGTCCATCTTTAATGCGGTAAAGTATACGGCGCTCATCCACAAAAGCGGTGGGGGGACCGGCTTTTCCTTCTCCAGACTGAGGCCGGAAAAAGATAGGGTCGGTTCCACAGGAGGAGTCGCCAGTGGGCCGGTTTCCTTTATGCGGGTCTTTGATACGGCTACTGATGTCATTAAACAGGGAGGGATGCGCCGTGGCGCCAATATGGCTATCCTTAACGTTGACCACCCCGACATCATGAAGTTCATAACCGCTAAGGAGGACCCGACTGTCCTGACTAATTTTAATCTATCGGCAGCTGTAACTGCTGAATTTATGGAGGCGGTCACGGCAGGCACTGACTATAATCTCGTAAATCCCTATACTAAAGAGGTTGAGTCTACGCTCAATGCCAAAGAGGTATTTGACAAGATAGTGGATATGGCCTGGAAAACGGGTGACCCGGGCATCGTCTTCATTGACCGCGTAAATCAGGATAACACCACGCCAAGGCTGGGCAGTATTGAGAGCACCAATCCCTGCGGCGAGCAGCCGCTACTCCCCTACGAGTCATGTAACCTGGGCTCCATCAATCTAGCCAGGATGCTGCGAGATACAAACGGGACTATGGAGATTGACTACCCCAGGCTCGCCGAGACCATAAAGCTTGCCGTCAGGTTCTTGGATAATGTTATTGATGTCAATAAGTTCCCTCTGCCCCAGATAGCCGATATGACCAAAAAGACCAGGAAAATTGGGCTCGGGGTAATGGGATTTGCCGATATGCTGATTAAGCTGGGTATCCCCTATAACTCAGAGGAGGCGCTGCAGATTGCCACCAACGTTATGCAATTCATAGATGAAGAGGCGACTAAAGCCTCGGTAGAATTGGGCAAAGAGCGCAGCGTCTTCCCCGCCTTTAAGGGGAGTAGCTATGATGTTCCTGGTGGTCCCAGAGTAAGAAACGCCTCGCGCACTACCATTGCCCCCACCGGCACATTGAGTATGATAGCTGGCACCTCCAGCGGCATTGAGCCTCTTTTTGCCCTTAGTTACACCAGAAATATTCTGGATGGTGCCCGCTTGGTAGAGGTAAATCCCTATTTTGAGGAAGTTGCCAGGAACGGCGGCTTCTACTCCGAGGAGCTCATGCAGAAGCTGGCTGATGGCGCTCATCTCGGCGATATTAAGGACGCGCCCGACGAAATCAGGCAATTATTTGTTACTGCCCATGAGATAAGTCCGGAATGGCATGTCAGGATGCAGGCTGCCTTCCAGAAGTCCACCAACAACGCCGTTTCTAAAACAGTTAACTTCCCCCAGAAGGCTACTCTGGAAGATGTAGCCAAGGTGTATATGCTCGCTTATGAGGAAGGACTAAAGGGAATAACCATTTACCGTGATAGAAGCCGTGACGCACAGGTGTTGACCACCGGGAAGAAAGAGAAAGCCGAAGGCGTCGGGCGCACTCCCAGGAAGAGGTCGAAAGTAACCACCGGCGTAACCGAAAGAGTAACTACCGGTTGCGGTTATATCTATGTAACCGTGAATTCTGATGAGAGTGGAATATGTGAGGTATTTTCCAGTCTGGGTAAAACCGGAGCCTGCGCTTCAGCCCAGCTTGAATCCAGCTGCCGACTTATCTCCCTGGCATTAAGGTCTGGGGTGGATGTGGCTTCAGTAGTCAGGCAGCTTCGCGGCATCCGTTGTCCCTCCATTGCCTGGGAAGAGGGCAAGGCTATCCTTTCCTGCGCCGATGCCATTGCCAGCGTTCTGGAAAAACACATCAGTGGTAGCGATGACGGCAATAAACCCAGGCTGGAGGACTACGGCTTAGCCAAGAACCTTGCCGGACAATGCCCCGAATGCAGCAACATGCTCATCTATCAGGAAGGCTGCTTCATCTGCCGCGCCTGTGGCTATACGAAGTGTTAGTGAAAGGAGGTGATATTAAGATGGCAAAAAGTAAGTATGAGCAGGGGAGAGACAAGGAAATAAAAGTTGCTCGGTCTCTAAGAGGCAAGGGAGCCAGTGTAAAGGTCAGTAAGGGTAGCAAAGGGGCCGCCGATTTAAGAGTCACATTTTCTACAGGTACAAAATGGAATATTCAAGTGAAGTCTTCTCGTAAAGGTGTTCCTGCATCACCTTCAGCTAAAGATTCTGGAAGACTAAAGCAGGGAGCAACAAAGAGTGGTGCTACCCCTGTGATTGCGAAGGTTACGCCTAGAAGCACAGAATATCGTTCAGCGCGTTCAGGAAGAAAACTGACACCTCCTCAAAGAAAAAGGGAGTAAAGGTAAATTGGTGAAGAGAAACAAGCCAGATGAATGTGAGTCGGATCCAATAGAAGATGCAATAGAAAAAGCTGCCCTTGAGCTCTATGAAAAATTTGGAGTTGAAGAACTAGAAATAATATTAAAAAAATCTAATTCCACTATTAGAGTCTACAGGCCTATAGCGGAACGTGTAATTGACAGATATTCATTTAATGAAGCGCATAGATACCTCAAGAACGCAAAGCGTAGATTTAATACTAAGACCCCTGAAGGTTACTCAAATTGTAAGGCAGACTGCCGCAATGGTTTAATGTCTGCACTAAAAACACTAACAGGTATGAACACAATCAAGGACGCTGCAACAGAACTTCATATACAAGGCATACTTGGAAAACGTGAAGAAGAATTTTATAAAACCTTTGGCAATCTGCTTGTAATTTTACATGGTATAGATTCAAAAAAGGGCTCACATCCCCCCATGGAAAGAAATGAAGATGATGCTGAACTCGCAGTCAGTATCACTACAAGTGTAGTAAACTATCTCATAAACCAAGCTACTAAGCCAAGGGTCTAGTAACAGAGCTCTCATTATAACCCACCCCCTTAATCCCCCTCTCCTTAAAAGGAGAGGGGGAAGAGTTTTTAGAGAGAGGCGAAGCCTCTCATTAACTGCACTCCGGGGAAGCTCGAAGGGGCGTCAGCCCCTTCGAAAACCATAATTCCCCCTTCCCTTAACCAATAACAAGGGAAGGGGGATAAAGGGGGATAGGGTCACCTAATAAAAATCTATAGGGGTCAGGGGGATGGGGTTGACAGATATCTCCTTTTGACACCCCTATAGGCCAATGCTATGATTATTTCAAGGGATAACATGAGTGGGGTGATACTGTATGTCAAATATTGAACTATATCTGGTGCTTTTTGTCATTTGTCTGTTACTATCAGCCTTCTTTTCTGGCTCGGAAACGGCTTTTATTTCCTTGCAGAGAATAAGATTAGAGCACCTCGTTAAGAATAATGTCAGAGGTGCCAGGCGAGTTGCCAGAATGATTGAACGACCGGAGAAGCTTCTTTCCACTATCCTTCTGGGCAACAACTTTGTCAACGTAGCCGCCGCTGCCCTGGGCACGATGGTGGCAGTCTCCCTCTGGGGAGAGCAGGGCGTCCTCATTGCCACTATAGGCGTAACCATTCTTCTCCTGATATTTTCTGAGACTACCCCCAAGACCATAGCCACCCGGCATGCGGAGAGGTTATCGCTAATACTTGCCCGACCAATAGAGTGGCTATCTTGGCTGCTTACCCCCTTTGTCATCGCACTGAGCTGGATTGCCTCCGGATTTACCAGGTTGGTAGGCGGGAAACCTGTACTCAGGTCACTTGCCAGCCCGGAGGAAATTCGCACCATGATATCGGTGGGACATAAGGAGGGGACGATGGAGGAAGCTGAGGCCGAGATGCTGCACAAGGTTTTTGAGTTTGGTGACCGCCCGGTGCGTGAGGTCATGGTACCGCGTCTGGAAGTTATAAGTATAGAACAAGGTTCCAAAATAGCCGATTTCCTTACTCTCTACGCTGAATCACCTCTCTCCCGCTTCCCGGTATATCAGGAAAATATGGATAATGTAGTCGGCATTCTTTCGGTAAAGGATGTGCTTATGGCTCAGGCTAAAGGTGCTATCAATGACGAGAGCACTATTGATGACCTGGTCCGCCCGGCTTACTTTGCCCCTGAGACCAAGCGTATTAACGAACTCTTTGTTGAGATGCGTGATAAGAACTACCGGATGTGCGTGGTAGTAGATGAGTTTGGTGGCACCGCCGGTATCGTCAGCCTCAGTCGGTTAGTTGAGGAGATTGTTGGCCCGGTGGGTGATGAGCTGGCTGAGGTAGAAAAGGAGTACGAGGTAATCAATGAATACACCTTCCAGATTGACGGCAGTATGCGTATTGAGGAAGCTAATGAAGAGATGGAGCTGGAGTTGCCTGAAGGCGACTATGAAACTGTGGCTGGCTTTGTCCTCCACCTTTTAGGGCATATACCTAGACCAAATGAACAGTTGAGGTATAAGGGCTTGAAGCTGGTGATAACCGAGATGCGCGGGTTAAAAATCGAGAAAATTCTGCTTACCAAGGAAAAGACAGGCAGCGTCAGTACAGAAGGTTCAGCCGAGAAATAGGGGGATTATGCAGCGTCTGCGCATCAGGTTCAGCCGAGGACAGGAGGTGAAGTTCATCTCTCATCTGGATATAACGCGCTTATGGCATAGGGCGCTTATCCGTGCTGGAATATCATTGGCCTACTCAGAAGGGTTTAATCCTCATCCCCGAATGTCACTGGCGGCACCCCTCGCTGTGGGAGTAACCAGCGAAGCCGAGTTAATGGATATCACCCTGACCAGGTTCGGTTCACCCCACTTTTTCACTACTGCTGTAAGCAGGCAGTTACCGCCCGGCATTGAAATATTGCAGGTGTACCCGGTAGCTCCGACTCTGCCGTCTCTGCAAGCTCAGGTCCGCTATGCCGAATACAAAGTTGGATTGGAAACCGAAAAAGAGCAAAAGGACATAGAGTCTGCGCTTACTTCCTTACTTTCAGTAGAGCATCTACCGTGGCAACACCAGAGAGATACCGGTCCACGAAAATACGACCTGAGGGCTTTAATTGATGACCTGTGGCTTATTGATTGGCGCAGTGGCTATTGCACGATAGGGATGAGGTTACACTGTGGTAGTAATGGCTCGGGGAGACCGGAACAGGTTGCCACTGCCCTGGGCTTTACGCATTATCCACAGTCTCTACACCGCACCAAACTTATTTTAAGGACAAGTTGACCAACCCTTCATAATTAAAGCGGAGAGACGGCGAAGCCCCTAAATATGTTTATAGGGAGTTTTAGAGGGGCGAAGTCCCAAATATATATGGGGAGTTTTAGAGGGGTGAAGCCCCTCTCTAAAATCTCTTCCCCCTCTCCTTTTAAGGAGAGGGGGATACAGGGGGTGAGGTCAATAAATAATCTCTGGCTAATAGTTTTGACGAGCGCTTACTAATCATAAAGAGGGGGAATTGGTAACCAATAAGGATTCAAAAACACTAGAGCAGAGGGTGCTACGCTTCATCCAGGAGCAACACCTGGTATCAGGGCAGCAGAAGCTGGTAGTGGCGGTATCCGGTGGCCCGGATTCAGTCTGCCTGTTCCATATTCTGGTTAAGCTGCGGGAAGAACTGCGCATAACGCTGCATGTGGCTCACCTTGACCACCAACTGCGAGGTGCCGAGTCTGCCGCTGATGCTCAGTACGTTGCTGACCTGGCTAGGCAATTAAACACCCCGGCTACTATAGAACAGCGTGATGTCAAAGCCCATCAAGCCCGGCAGCGTCTTTCCCTAGAGGAAGCAGCGCGTGAGGTGCGTTACACTTTCCTGGCTCAGGTCGCCGATTCTATCGGAGCCGACCGAGCTGCGGTAGGGCATACTGTTGACGACCATATAGAAACCATACTTATGCACCTGATACGGGGAACTGGGACCAGAGGCCTGCGGGGACTGCAACCATCTAGCCAGTGGCAATCTCTGGGGAATAGCCTCACTATAATAAGACCGCTACTACAGATAAGCCGACAGGAGACAGAGGGCTATTGTCAGCAGCACCAGCTTATGCCCCGGATTGATGCCTCCAACCTGTCGCTATCACCACTAAGAAACAGAATTCGTCAGCAGCTCCTGCCGCTGCTCCAGAGCTATAACCCACAGGTAGCTGAAGCCTTGCTCCGAGCTGCTCGGATTGCGGCTGATGACCTTGCCTTTCTGGATAAAGAAGTCGCCCGACTATGGGGTAAAGTTGCTCAAGAACAGGAAAACACAATTATTTTAGATAAGGAAAGATTTGGCCAATTACCTCCCGCCCTGAAACGACACCTGCTTCGAGCTTCTATAGAAAAGTTGATAGGTAATCTTAAGGATATTGAGACGCGCCACATTGAAGAAATAATGGCAGCTTTAAACAAGCCAGCCGGAAAAAGAATCAGCCTGCCTGGAGGCTTGGTCTTTTCCATAGAATACGATAAATACCTGCTGGGCTCAGACCCCGCCGCTTTATCCCCCTTCCCCATTCTGGAGGCTAAGTTTGCCCTGAAGATACCGGGAGAGACACAGCTACCGGGATGGTGTATTGAAGCAGCAATTATAGACAGGAAAGGGGAGTCCGAGAGGGGCGAAGCCCCTCTAACCAATCTTCCCCCTCCCTTCCCAAGGGAGGGGGATAAAGGGGGTGGGTTACCTAATAATCTTTTTACTGCCTACTTTGACCTTGATAAAGCCGGCAATAAACTGACCGTGCGCACTCGTAAGCCTGGCGACAGGTTTCAGCCATTGGGTATGAGCCAGCCCAAGAAATTAAATGAGTTTATGATTGACAGCAAAATCCCTCATGCCTGGCGAGAAAGAATCCCTGTTGTTTGCTCACCCCAGCATATCCTGTGGGTGGTCGGCTGGCGCATAGATGAGCGGGCAAAGGTTACCAATAATACTAGGCAGGTTCTGTGTTTAGAATTTAAGCGGGGATAGACTCCTTCAAAAAATTCTATCCCGCTCATTCAGGAGCAAATATCATAGGGAGAGTCAAAGAAAGGGGGGCGAAGCCCCCTCTTTTTAATATATCCCCCCTCCTTTGAACGAGTAAGTATCGTGGGGCGTCTAAGAGGGGCGAAGCCCCTCTTTCAAAAACCTTCCCCCTCTCCTTTTAAGGAGAGGGGGATACAGGGGGTGAGGTCAATAAACACTTACTTCACCTTGGCTTTATCCCCTGAACCTTTATGCTCACAACAGAATTCTCTATATCTTTTATATCCTCTGTTGTTATGTTCAACTCGTTGATAATCGCCTGTGCGGTAGGGTCGTTAGCCATGCACTCGACAGGAAAGGTTGTCTCATCCATTACCTTAACTTCACGGAAACCAGCTTCTCTTATTGCTTCTATGTATTCGTCTCTCATCATTGCACCCGAAATACAACCGACATATGCCTCGACGGAGTTTTTTATGAAATCGGGGAGTTCTTTCAGCAAGACGATATCTGAGACCATCAGCCTGCCGCCAGGTTTCAGCACCCGGAGCGCCTCCTCAAAAACTCCCCTTTTGTCAGGTGAGAGATTGATGACGCAATTGGAAATAACCGCATCAGCGGAATTATCGCCAGCAGGGATATTTTCAATCTCTCCCAGCCTGAATTCTATATTTTCGTAGTTGCCCTTTCGGGCATTTTCTCTGGCTTTATCAATCATCTCTGGAGTCATATCGACACCGATGACTTTTCCCGCTCTCCCAACCCTGCTTGCCGCCAGGAAACAATCAAAACCAGCGCCAGAGCCGAGGTCAAGAACAGTTTCTCCTTCGGCTAGAGATGCCAGTGCGATAGGATTGCCACAGCCGAGCCCCAGGTTGGCACCTTCGGGGACAGAGGTGAGTTCCTCATCTGAATAACCTATCGTCTTGCTTATACTCTGTGCCAGGTCGGTACTTCCGCAACAGGTATCGGCGGGAACACAGCAAGAACTCTCTTTTTTGGCTATTTCGGCGTAGCCTTTTCTTACCACTTTCTTTATTTCCGCTTCTTTCATTTCATGACTCCTTTAATTACTGTAGCATTTCTTTCATCATTGGTTCAAGCATACGTTTTATAGTTTTGCCAGGCGGACAGCTCACTAGCAGGGGGTAGATTGAAGGGCTTCGCCCCTTCAAAATAATATTCCCCCCCTCCTTTGACTTAGCGGGCGTATAAGAGGGGCGCAGCCCCTCTTCCAAAAACCTTCCCCCTCTCCTTTGACGTAGGGGGTGTCTAAGAGAGGCGCAGCCCCTCTTCCAAAAACTTTCCCCCTCTCCTTTTAAGGAGAGGGGGATAAAGGGGGTGAGGTAGAAAATAATCTCTTACATTACCCGCTTGAGCCTGGGATTGGGGGTAATGCCGGGAATTCTGCCCCGCTTGGCTATTGGCTTGCCGTCCACCTCATGCAGGTCGGCGGTAAAATCAATCGGCCTGGCTCCGCTGATATACCTGCCGACGCCAAAGCCATCAACCGGAGCACCGCTCTCAAGAAAATAAGTGATACGCTCCGGGTCAATGCCACCGCTAACAAAAATCTTTACGTGCTTGAAGCTAGCCAGGTCCAGTCTGGCTCTCACCTCTTTGACTAAATCAGCGGTAACCCCACCCCGCTCGCTGGGGGTATCCAGTCGCACACTATTCAGCTTCTCTCCCAGTGCCTCGGCTACCCGCAGGCTTTCCTCGGCCTCATCCTTAAAGGTATCAACCAGAGAGATGCGGGGTACCTCGGGCGGCGTATGCTTATCAAAGGCTACCGTCGCCTTAACCGTGTCGCCCATAACTATAATCATGGCATGGGGGATAGTCCCTGATGGCTCAATACCAGCCAGTTTAGCCCCGATAATGCTGGAACAGCCAGCGCAACCGCCAACAACCGCTGAATAATCCGTTACTCCGACCACTGAAGGGTGAACACCACGGACGCCGAAGCTGATGAGAGGTATCCCCTTGGCTGCTTCCACGCATTCCCTTGCCGCCGTTGCCCAACCACTACAGTGGGCAAGCATACCATCTATAGCCGTTTCATACAGCCCGTAGCTCTGATAGGGGGCAGTGATGCGTAATACCACTTCCTTGGCTGCCATTGTCTTACCTTCAGCCAGAGCCCATACCTCACGGTTATCTTCAGGCAAGACTTTAGCCAGCAATGCCTTCACCTCTTCCATGCCGCAGAGTATCCCCGCCCGACTGGGGAATACCTGCATTGTGGCTACCGGGTTGAGCCCCTCACGACGCAGTATATCTATGGTGCGGGCAAAGTAAATATCAGCCGTCTCCCCGAACAGGACAGCCTTACTCGGTTCAAATTTAGGTAGTTTCATTTGGCACCCCCAATGCTGGTCAGTTTTGCGCCCAGTACCTTCTCCATATGCTCCAGGGCAAATTGGTGCGCCTTTTCATCAAAGGATGCAACGCAGTCAACTGGCACTTCTACCTGATAATCGCGATTCCTGGCATCAGCCACAGTATGCAACACGCAAATATCGGTGCACACCCCGCAAACAATTATTTTTTCGGGTTTAAGCTCTTTCAGTTTTGCCTCAAGTGGAGTGCTGAAAAAGGCACTGTAGCGTTTTTTAGGTATTATTTCACCTGAAGATTTAGCTAATTCAGGAATGACCTCTGCCTCAACGGTGCCCCCAATGCAGTGGGGAGGAAACATCTTGAACTCAGGGTCATCGGGGTCATGATGGTCACAGATAAAGAAGACCTTGGCACCCTGAGCGAGTTCCCGTTCCAGAAGACTTTGAATATCAGGAATTATGCGGCGGGCTTTAGCTCCACAATACAGTGGATAACCCTCCTCCAGAAAGCCTCTGAGCATATCCACCACCAAAACTGCGTTAGTCATAGCACGCCTTCGTATTGGGCTTAATGTCTGAAATGCCTCACCCCGGTAAAGACCATAGCGATATTGTGCTTATCCGCCGCCTTGATTGAGTCTTCATCCCTTATTGAGCCGCCGGGCTGGATAATGGCGGTCACCCCGCCCTCGGCAGCCGCCTCCACCACGTCGGGGAATGGGAACATGGCATCCGAAGCCAGGACACTGCCTGCCGTCTTCTCTCCAGCCTTCTCCCTGGCTACCTGAGCACTGACAATCCGACTGGGTTGTCCGGCTCCCATTCCTGAAAGTGTCTTGTCCTTCACCAGCACAATGGCGTTCGACTTTACATGCTTAACCGCCCGCCAGGCAAAAAGCAGGTCTTCTAATTCTGCCTTGGTCGGCTCGCGCTTGGTTGCCATTTTGAGCTTAACACTATCCTCAGGCAGAGAATCCGAGTCCTGGACAAGAAAGCCACCTTTTACCCGGCGGAAATCAAGGTAGCCAGCCGGAGCTTTGCCATAATCCGCCGGTAATTTAGCGACCAGAATTCGGAGGTTCTTTTTACGTTTTAATACTTCTAGTGCCTCGACTTCATACTCGGGAGCGATAACTATCTCGTAGAAGACCGACTTCATTTCTTCAGCCATAGCCGGAGTAACCTTACGGTTTGAAGCGACAATGCCACCGAAGGCAGCCACCGGGTCGCCGCTGAACGCCCGCCGGTAAGCCTCGGCAATATCACTATGACTCGCCAGGCCGCAGGGATTGGTGTGCTTGATAATAGCTACTGTTGGTGCGGAAAAGTCGGTGACCGCACCCCAGGCGGCGTCGGCATCCAGGATATTGTTAAACGATAGTTCCTTTCCCCATAGCTGCTCTGCCCGGGTAATACCGGTCTCCTGCCCGGTGCCAACCACCTGCTCGGCATAGAAGGCAGCCATCTGGTGGGGGTTCTCACCGTAGCGAAGTTCGTAGCGCTTCTTCAGGGCTACGGTCATCTCCTCGGGAAAACCTTCCATATCCTTCCTCAGGTACTGTGAAATAGCCGTATCATAAGCAGCTACGTGCTGGAAAGCCTTTTGCGCCAGCCTTTTGCGCTCATCCAGTGCCAGATCTCCCTGTTTCAACTTCTTCACTACTGGCTTATAGTCGGCCGGGTCTACCACCACGATAACGCTGGGGAAGTTCTTGGCAGCCGCCCGAATCATGGTTGGTCCGCCAATATCAATATTCTCTAATGCCTCATCAAGGGTAACTCCCGGCTTGGCTACTGTCTGGACAAACGGGTAAAGGTTAACCGACACCAGGTCAATAAGCTCAATTTTATTTTCGGCTAGCTCTGCCATATGGGCGGGCAGGTTGCGTTTAGCCAGAAGCCCGCCGTGAACCATCGGGTGCAGGGTCTTAACCCGACCGTCAAGAATCTCCGGAAATCCGGTAATCTCAGAGATACTCTTTACCGGCACATTAGCTTCAGCTATTGCCTTCTTGGTGCCGCCGGTGCTGAATATTTCAAATCCTAACTGGCTCAGGTCCTTGGCAAAATCGGTTACACCAGCTTTGTCAGATACGCTGATAATGGCTCGCATAAATTCCCTCCTACACAAGCTCTCCTCTGATATAGAGTTTATAGTCGAATCGAAGACCCAACCATAACCAATTAGCTTTTATATGCAATACGCAAGGAACACCGGAAACCTCAAAATCATGGACTGAGCCTGTGTCCTCTAATTTTGCCGACCTTTCAACTAGTATCCCATCAACTGTGATTTCTCTTTTTCCACTCCAATAACCATGGTTGAGTTCCACTGTATGATGTCCGCCAGCCAACTCAAAACTCCATACTTTCTTGGGCATTTTGATACCCCTCCTTTCATCCTCACCCCCTGTGTCCCCCTCTCCTTTGAAGGAGAGGGGCTTCGCCCCTCTCAAACGTCCCGCTAGCTATTCTATAACCACCCTCGCCTTCCCCGCCTGTTCCACCACCTCACCGATAAGCTTTGCATCCGGCAGGGCTTTAACCAGCTTATTAGCATTATCAGGTGAACAAATGAGCACCATGCCGATACCCATATTAAATACACGGTACATCTCATCACG
>JABUBL010000420.1_pt1 | contig 12453 bp, 16 predicted proteins | sample 7240371 | NCBI WGS metagenome assembly JABUBL01 (sample SAMN07256343, study PRJNA390944) | subsurface metagenome | isolation source: Methane hydrate marine sediment | place: Pacific Ocean: Eastern North Pacific, ODP site 1244 | collected 2002
TAAAAGTCCGCTGCTCTACCCCTGAGCTACCGGCTCCGTGACCAAATATACCTTCTTCCTTTTCCCCTTGTCAATGATGAATTGTTCACCGCTTTAGGCTGCCGCCAGGCTTGGTCAGGGGCACTCCCTGAGCACATAAGGGGCACTCCTCGGGGGTGTAGGTGGGAATGGATACCTGGTAGCAACTGAAGAAGGGGACACCAAAAGCGACCTCGCCTTGGGAACGGTCAACCAGCACCCCGACCCCCACCGGCTCCAAGCCAAGTTTCATAACCGCTTTGATCACTTCGAGAACTGAGGTTCCGGTGGTCAGAACGTCGTCAACGATAAGCGCCCTTTCCCCGGGGCTGATGGTGAATCCCCGCTTAAATGCCCTGCCCTCACCTTCTCGTTCGGCAATGATGCTGCGCACTCCCAGTTGCCTTGCTACCTCGAAGGCGACGATGATGCCACCCAAAGCGGGTCCGGCGACGACCTCTATTCTCTGTTCTCTAAAATGGTCGGCAATCATCCTGCATAGCTGCTCGGTGTAATGGGGGTATTGAAGCACCCTGAACTTCTCCCAATAGGTTGCCGAGTGCAAACCAGAGGCTAATTGGAAATGGCCTTCTAGGATCGCACCCGCTGCTTTAAAGATGCTCTCCACCTCGGCTGACAAAGGGCTCCTTTCAGTTAGTCGTCATCAAAGGAGTGGTTGGGGACTGACTGCCACTCGCTCGGAGGCCAGTAGCATATCCATGCCTTGCCGACAATGCTTCCTTCGGGGACCATCCCCCAGACACGGGAATCGCTGCTATGATTGCGGTTGTCTCCCAGAACGAAGTAGTGATCCTCAGGCACGTACTGTGGCGGAAGGTCACCCTGGGGTATTTCCACGATGTAGGACTCCTCCAGGGGATTGCCATCGATATAGACCTTGCCGTCCTTTATTTCCACTGTTTCCCCTGGGGTAGCAATCACCCGTTTGATGATATCTTGGTCGGGGTTTTGAGGGGAGTGAAATACGATTATGTCGCCCCTGTGGGGAGGATGAAACCAGTAGGCTGCTTTGCTCACCACTAGGTATTGCCCGTCGTGAAGGCAAGGCTCCATGCTGGCGCCCACCACTTTGACGCTCTGCACCATGGCTTGCGCTGCCAGGAAGATAGCCAGCGCAATGACGAGGGTGATTATAACCCCGCGAAGGGGAAATCTCATCCTCTTTTTCTCGGCCTGGGTTTCCGATTGCATCGCTTAATTATAACCCATCTATCAAGGCTGTTCCAACCCGCTTGCTGGGATTGGCTTGGACGGGGTGGCAAAGTTTGTTGTAGAATGGGCGCGAGATGGAAGAAGGCGATCTTATCCTTCGCAGCAAGGAAGGCGATCTCGACGCCTTTAATCAGCTGGTGGAGAAGTATCAAAGGGAGGTCTACAACCTTGCCCGCCGTATGCTGGGTGAGGCGCCTGCCGCTGAGGATGCCACCCAGGAGGCTTTTATCTCCGCTTTTAGGGGCATCGGCAAGTTTCGGGGTGGCAACTTCAGGGCATGGCTGTTGAGCATCGTGGCCAATGCCTGCCGCGACCAAATGCGCTTCTGGCGCCGTCGCCCCACCACCTCCCTGGATGCCCTGGTTCTTGAGCCCGAGGCTGACCGAGATGCCCAATCCCCTGAAGACTACGCCTTGAGGCGAGAGTTGGGGGAGAAGATTGCCAACGCTCTGGCTGCTCTCCCCGCTGACCAGCGCCTGGCGGTCATTCTCTATGATATCGAGGGTCTGAGCTACGAGGAGATAGCCCAGGTTATGAATAGTTCCCTGGGCACGGTGAGGTCCAGGCTCAGCCGGGCAAGGGCGCGGTTGCGCCAATATCTGGGGCAACGCATGGAACTTTTGCCCTAGCAATTTCGTCTTTAATGATTAAGAGATGGATTAAGAGATGTTTAAGCCAAAAAGCGAGTGCCAAAAAGTAAAGGGGATGCTTTCCCCTTATATCGACCACCAGCTCACTTCCTCGGAGCAGGGATTGGTCGAAGCTCACCTTGAGCGGTGCGAGGCATGCTGCCGGGAGCTGGAGTCGCTGCGGGCGGTGGTGAATCTGGTTCACCGCGTGCCTTTGGTTTCGCCGCCACGCTCCTTTGCTGTCGCTGAAGTGGTGCCCAAGCGGCGTGCTGTCCCCGTGGCCGTGTTTAGCGCTGCTACCGCTGTCGCCGTACTACTTCTGGCATTTTTCTTCGTCAGCGATGCGCTAAATCTGTTCGCCTCGGAAGTTCCTGTCGAGGAGCAATTGAGGGAAGAGGCTCTGACGATTGAAGGAGCCCCAGACATGGCAGGTGGAGGCGATGAAACCTTTGAAGCCATTGAAACCGTTGAAAATTGGCCCTTCTGGCAGCTCGAGGTTGCCTTTTCGGCGCTGGTGGTGGTACTCGGGGCGCTGACCATAATTTGGTGGCGAAGAAGCAAAGCAGTTGAAATAGCCGTAAGAAGCTGACCCAATGCTGGGAAAGAAAGCTGATGTGAGCTAGAGAGGAGGTGGCAAATGAGAATGAGAAAAAGTCTATATTTAGCCATTGGTTTAGTTCTGGCACTCACCTTGTCGGGGTCGGTGGGTTATGCTTTGGGTCGAGGGGGGGACAGCAACGGGTTTACCCCAGTGACCCAGGAAGAGAGCCAGGGGATAGCCGAAGACTATTTGGTGAGCAGTCCTACCTTCGCCTTCGATGGCATGGAGGATACCTTGAGGCTGGTGGACACCCACACAGCGCGTTGCCCCTCTTGCTGGGCCTTCGAGTTTGAGTTCCAGTGCCGCCATGCCGGATACGGTGATAGGTCGGGGCAGGCAGTTGCTGAGGTCATAACTCCCCACACGGCGGCGATCATGGTTGAGGAAGGTGAGGTCGTTCAGGCGGTCATGGATGAGGTGTGGGATATGATGAAGCAGGCTGAGACGATTACAGTGGAGGTCGGCGATAGCTTCACTTTGTCCCTGGACTCCAACCCCACCACCGGCTATGCCTGGCAGGCTCAGTTTGATGCCGAGTTCCTTGAGCTTGTAGCAACCGATTTTGAGCCCTCCTCAGAGGCCATTGGCGCTGGAGGTGTTGAGAGTTTTGAGTTTCGGGCGCTAGCGGAGGGTGATACTGAAATCACGATGGTCTATGAGAGGAGCTGGGAGGAGGGCTTCATCGAAAAGGTGATTTTCACTATTCACATAACTGAGACCGAGGCCTAGAGAGAGGAGGTCAAAATGAGAAACAGGTTACTGGTCATCGGTTTAGCATCGTTAGTCGCCATCACCGGCGGCTATATCTGGCGTAAGCGCAGGAAGGGAGGCTAACATGAGAAAAAGTCGACTATTAGCACTAGTGATAGGGGTTGCCCTCTTAGGCGCAGTGGGACTGGCTTTTGCGCCGCTTGCAAGCGCTTCCCCTTCAACGCCCGCGGAGGCAACCCTACAAAGTGTACCAAATTCAGAGGGGCATTGCAATTCTCAGTTCACTGGGATCTGGGTCACAGGCCAGGGGAAGGTAACGGTGGTTCCCGATGTCGCCATCCTCAGTCTCGGGGTCGAGGCCCAGGCCCTCACAGTGCAGCAGGCGATGGCTGAGGCGGCGACTGCTATGGAGCGTGTTATCGCCGCCCTGCGCGCCAGTGGGGTGGCTGAAAGGGATATCCAGACCCAGTGGTTCAATATCTATCCCGTGAGAAGGTGGGTAGATGATGAACGAGAGGTTCTCATTGGCTACCGGGTGACGAACATGGTGAGCGCCAAGATCAGGGATGTGGAGGCTACGGGTAGCATCATTGACCGAGTGGCTGAGGCCGGAGGAGACCTCACCCGAATTCATGGGGTGAGCTTCACCTTGGACGACCCGTCACGATATCACAACGAGGCGCGGGCTAAGGCTATCGCCGATGCTCAAGCCCGGGCACAGCACCTGGCCTCTCTTGCCGGAGTTGATCTCGGCCGCCCCTTCTATATCTCTGAGAGCGGGGGCTTTGTCCCTATCTATCGGGATTATGCGATGATGGAGGGGGGTGGCATTCCGCCCACTCCTATCAGCCCCGGGGAGACCGAAATCACCCTCACCGTCCAGATGGCTTTCGCCATCGAGTAGGCGATAGGTTGGTTGATAAAAGGGGGTAGGCTTGCCTGCCCCCTTTGTCTTTGTTGCACTTTGCCAGGCTAGGTGGTAGAATTGCTACACTAAGCGGCCTGGGGTTCAACATGGTGCTCAGCGACAGAGATATCAAAGAGGAAATCGCCCGTGGGAGAATAAAGATTGAGCCCTTTGACCCGACGCTGGTTCAGCCGGCGAGTGTAGACTTGCGCCTCGGCAAGAAGTTTCGAGTGTTTACCAATACCAGCGACGCTTTCATTGATGTCAGGACTGATTCTCCAGACCTCACTAAACTTGTGGAGATAGACGAGCTTCTACCTTTTGTCTTGGAACCGGGCAGTTTCGCTCTTGCCAGTGTTTATGAGAAGATATCCCTTCCAGATGATATAGCAGGCAGGCTCGACGGTAAAAGCTCCCTTGGGCGACTTGGAATCCTGGTGCATGCTACCGCAGGTTGGGTGGACCCGGGCTACCAAGGCCACTTGACTATGGAGTTGAGTAATGCAGTAAACTTACCGATAATACTATACTATGGGATGAGGATCGCACAAATATCATTTATTCGTTTGACTTCTCCTGTTGAAAATCCCTACGGGTCTAGAATTCTTAGAAGCAAATACCAGGGCGAGACAGAGCCCACTCCTAGCAAGTATTATCAATATTTTGATAAGGCAGCACTAAGAAGCAACGCCGCTCTTAGGCAATGGCTTAAAAAGGGCGAGTTTCACGGGAGTGTAAAGCTCTTTGCTGAGGCGTTGAATGTCACACTCAAAACCGTGGAGAACTGGTTCTATCGGGAGGTGGAGCCGAATCAGGCGAACAAGTTGAAGATTTTTCAGTTGACGCAGCTTCCGCAATTCAGGCCGAAGGGTTGGCGGTAAGCAGGGATTCGGCTACCTGAGGAACGGGAGGAAACACCTTCATCTTGAGAACCACATCGGGCTAAAAGGGCGAAAAATGGACTTTATGGAACGTGCCCTTTCTCTGGCAAGGCTTGCCTTGGGCGATGTCAGTCCTAATCCGGCAGTGGGGGCGGTGATTGTCAGGGATGGTGCTATCATCGCTGAGGGCTATACCCAGCCGCTGGGCTCGGCTCATGCTGAGGTGGAGGCGTTGAGGCAGGCGGGGGATGGAGCTCGTGGCGCCACGATGTATGTCACCCTTGAGCCCTGCTGCCACTTCGGGCGCACCCCTCCTTGCACTGAGGCGATTATTGAAAGTGGCATCGCTGAGGTGCATATCGCCACCCTGGACCCCAATTCTGAGGTTTCAGGCCGAGGGAAGGAGGAGCTGGAGCGGGGGGGAATAAAGACCGTCCTCGGCGAGCATGAAGAGGAAGCCCGTCAGCTCAATGAAGCCTATATCAAGTTCATCACCACCAGCTTGCCCTTCGTCGCTGCCAAGTTCGCCATCAGCCTGGATGGCAAGATCGCCACCAGGACGGGGGATTCGAGATGGATAAGTGGCGAGGAGTCGAGGAAATGCGTTCATCAACTGCGCCACGAGGTGGATGCCATCATGGTTGGGGTCAATACCGTGCTTGCCGATGACCCCCAGCTTACGGCAAGGAGTGAGGAGGGGCAGCCCTTTGAGAGGCAGCCGCTCAGGGTCATCGTTGATAGTGAAGCTCGCACCCCATCTACAGCGCGGCTATTTGGGGAGCCGGGAAGAACGTTGGTGGCCACAACCTCGGCTGCGTCGCAGGCTAAAGTGAGGGAATTTCAGGAGGTCGGAGCTGAGGTGCTGGAGCTTCTCTCCCGGGAGGGGCAGGTAGACCTTGAGCAGCTTCTCAGGGAACTGGGGAGAAGGGAGATCATCAGCGTTATGGTGGAGGGCGGCAGCACCCTTTTCGCCTCTTTTTTCAAGCACGGGCTGGTGGATAAAGTCATTGTCTTCATCGCCCCCATAATCATCGGGGGCAGGGGGGCGAAGACGGCTGTCGCTGGCGAGGGGGCGGAGAGAATTGCCCACGCGCTCAGGTTGAGCCGGGTAAAGGTGGAGCGCTTTGGCGATGATGCCATGATCAGCGGTTATGTAGGGGGATAAAGATGTCACTGGTGGTAACGGTTTATGTTCCCAGCGGGATCGTGATGGCTGGCGATAGCCGGGTGACTGCTACCCGCAGGGAAGAGAAAAAGGAAGAGCACCAAACCAGAATAAGAGAACAGCAGGTGGTGCTTTCGGATTATGGCTACAAGGTGATAGCCTTGGATGCTGCGCCGGTGGGCATCTCGTGCTTTGATGCTGCCATAATCAATAATGAGCCTATTGACAGCCACATCAGGAGGTTCGCCGAGCAGGCGCTGGCTAAAGGCGATAATGTATCCCAGGTGGCGGAGAAACTGGTTTCTTACTTCAATAGTCGCTTTCCCAACGTGCCCGTGGGCTTCCACGTTTGCGGTTATCAGGTAGAGAAGAATATCAGCGCCCCTTACATCTATACCTGCCACACGGTAAAAGAGACATCGCCGGCGCGAAGAAATGTCAATCCACAGGGGAACGTAGTGTATGGTCTGACCTTCAGTGGCGAGACCTCTGTGATTCAAAGGCTGATCTCCAAGGATTTTGTGCCCCGATTGGATGCCATGCCCCTACAGGACGCTATCGACTACGCCATTCACCTGATCCGGACTACCGTTGATACTTTGAGGTTTGAGCCCAGATTTCCCACCGTGGGAGGGGCGATAGATATACTGGTAATCACCCCGCCGGGCAAGCTGAACTTTGTCCAGCGCAAGGAGCTTCACGGAGGCTAAATGTTCACCGGAATCGTTGAAGAGGTAGGCACCGTTAAGGCAGCTCAACCTGGCAAGCTGGCAATATCTGCAAAGAAAGTTATTGAAAATACGAAAAAAGGCGATAGCATCGCTGTGAACGGGGCCTGCCTCACCATCACTGAGCTCGGGGATGGTTACTTCTCTGTAGACGTCATGCCCGAGACATTACGGCGCACCAACCTGGGAATGCTTCGCCCCGGGGACGGGGTGAATCTGGAATGTCCGCTTACGGTTGGCGGTCGCATGGGAGGGCACTTCGTCCAGGGTCATGTCGATGGCACGGGGAGGGTACTCTCGGCAACACGAGAAGGTGAGGCCGTTCTCTTAAGATTTGACGCAACTCAAGAGATGATGAGGTATATAGTTCGAAAAGGATTCATTGCTGTCGATGGGGTAAGCCTGACAGTGGTTGAGCATGACAATACCTCGTTCCAGGTCTCTTTGGTTGCCTATACGCTAGAAAATACCAATCTGGGTGGCAAAAGGGTGGGGGATTTTGTTAATATAGAGGTGGATATCATTGCCAAATATGTGGAGCGACTCAAAGTGGAGAAAGGCTCGGCGATAACTGAGGAATTCCTGGCTGAGCATGGCTTTCTGACACGGTAAGATGCATACCAATCGTTGTCGCAGTCATCGAAAGCAAAAGGGATATAATCAGAGACCTAGCCTATAGTTCGAAAAAGGAGGTTTGGAGATGGGGTTGGCAACGATCCCGGAAGCGATTGAGGACATAAGGGCAGGCAAGTTCTTGATCATCGTCGACGACGAGGATCGGGAAAATGAGGGCGACCTCGTCATGGCGGCGGAGAAGGTAACCCCGCAGGCGATTAACTTTATGGCTAAACACGCTCGGGGTCTCATCTGCCTCCCCATCATCGGACAGAGGCTGGATGAGCTGGGAATCCCGATAATGGTTGGGGATAATACCTCGAAGCATGGAACAGCGTTCACCGTTTCCATTGAAGCCAAACAAAAAGTGACTACCGGCATCTCCGCCCACGACCGGGCGGCAACCATCAGGGCAGTGCTTGATCCCAGCACCAGGCCTGAAGACCTGGCTCGTCCGGGGCACACCTTCCCTCTGCGAGCCAGGGAAGGGGGGGTGCTGGTGAGGGCGGGGCATACCGAGGCTGCCATCGACTTGGCAAGGCTGGCCGGGTTTTATCCTGCAGGGGTGATCTGCGAGATCATGAGCGAGGATGGCACCATGGCTTGCCTCCCCGAGCTTGAGCCTATGGGGGAGCAATTCGGGATCAAGATAGTGACCGTCGCCGACCTCATCGCCTACAGGAGGCGCCATGAAAAGCTGGTGCAGCGCATGGCTGAGGCAAATCTGCCCACGAGGTATGGAGAATTTGTTGCCATTGCCTATAGGAGCACCATCGACCCCGATGAGCACGTGGCTCTGGTGATAGGGGATATATCAGGGGAGGAGCCGGTGCTGGTGCGGGTGCATAGCGAGTGTCTCACTGGAGACATCTTCGGCAGTCAGCGCTGCGATTGCGGTGAGCAGATCGCCCTTGCCATGCAGGCCATCGCCAGCGAGGGCAGGGGCGTTTTCCTCTATATGAGGCAGGAAGGCAGGGGGATTGGGTTCCACAACAAGCTCCGTGCCTATGCCCTCCAGGATCAGGGACTGGACACCGTAGAAGCCAATGAATCGTTGGGCTTCCCCGCCGACCTTCGCGACTACGGCATCGGGGCCCAGATACTGGCCGACCTCGGCCTCAAGGAAATTCGCTTGCTGACCAACAATCCGAAAAAGGTGGTTGGCCTTGAGGGCTACGGGCTCAGTGTGGTGGAGACATTGCCCCTCATCACTACCCCCCACCCAACCAACATTCACTACCTGGAGACCAAGCAAAAGAAGATGGGGCACCTCTTAGATCTTGGGGAAAAGGAAGTGTGAGAGCTTTTTGGGGGCTAAGGGGTTGAATCTGTGCTTTGCCCCTAAAATTTAACAGGAGGAAATATTGGGTAAAAAATATCAAGGCACGCTTCTGGGCGAGGGGCTGAGGTTTGGGGTGGTGATTTCCCGCTTCAACGAGTTCATCACGGGAAGGCTTCTTGAGGGGACCGAGGATGCCCTTCTGCGTCACGGGGTCAAAGAGGGCGATATCGAGGTTGCCTGGACGCCGGGCTCGTTTGAGATTCCTTTGATCGCTAAGAAGATGGCACAATCAGGTAAATATGCCGCCATTATCTGTCTTGGTGCCGTGATTCGCGGTGGAACGCCTCATTTTGACTATATTGCCACCGAGGTGACCAAGGGCATTGCTGCGGTTGGCCTGGAGACCGGCATTCCGGTCATCTACGGCGTGGTCACTGCAGACACCCTGGAGCAAGCCATCGAGCGAGCGGGAACAAAGATGGGCAACGCTGGCTTTCAGGCGGCAATGAGCGCCATAGAAATGGCGAACCTGGCTCAAGATATTACTCGGTGACCCTATATACCCGATCGCCGCGCCTCACCCGGTCAGGGACCTTGATTCCCACCGAATCCCCTGGCTTTGCCTCTTCGACATCGACATTGTCGATCTGCATCGACTCCACCGCCAACTCCATGTCGGTGGTGTGCCCCGCGATGTGGATCTTGTCCCCCACCTTCAGGGGAGCGGTGAGCTCGATGCCAGCCACTACCGGCCGGGCAAAGAAATCGCTTACCCTGCCCACTTCCTCTTCAGGCATAAAAACCCCCCTTTTTCGAGCTAGTATACCTGTTCCCCCGTTGTAAATCAATATCCCCTTTTCGCCCTGTTGACAATGCGATTTCCCTTATGTATAATTGGACTAGAACGTATGTTCGCCTTAAGGACGAAAATGCCAACAATCCTTCATGTTGATCTGGATGCCTTTTTTGTCTCCGTAGAGCAGGTGTTGAATCCTGCGCTCAGAGGCAGGGCGGTGGTAGTTGGTGGCGAACCCGGCCGGCGCGGGGTGGTTGCCTCTGCCTCCTATGAGGCCAGGGCCTACGGGCTTCATGCCGGCATGCCCGTGGCTCAAGCCCATCGCCTCTGCCCTCATGCCATCTTCCTCAAGGGCAGCTTTTCTTGCTATCAGGAGGCCTCGGAGAGGTTCATGGGAATCCTGAGCGATTTCACCCCTGACCTTGAGCCTGTGGGGATTGACGAAGCATACCTCGACCTCACCGGCTTCGAATCCCTCTACGGCCCTGCTTCGGAGACGGCGCTAAGGATAAAACGGAGGATAAAGGACGAGATAGGGATCACTGCCTCCATTGGCATCGCCAGTTCGCAGGTGGTGGCTAAGGTCGCCTCTGGTGTGGCAAAGCCGGATGGGCTGCTGGAGGTAGCGCCTGGGGAGGAGCGTCTTTTCCTGGCACCTCTTCCCATTGCCAAGCTGCCCTGCGTGGGGCCGAAGACGGAGAAGGTGCTGCGGGGGATGGGAGTGACAACTATCGGGCAGCTAGCCAGCTTGCCACCCTCTCTTTTGAAAGCAAACATCGGCCTCTTGGGGGAGGTGATCCATGGCTATGCTAACGGAGTCGATGAGCGCAAGGTTGAACCTGCGGCGGCGGCCAAATCAATAAGCCGCGAAACCACCTTCGCCCGGGATACCCTGGATTATCCTTTTCTTAGAGGCACCCTGTATTATCTTAGCGAAAGGGTTGGCGCTGAACTGCGCCGGGATGGAAAGAGGGCGAGATGTGTCACCGTGAAGCTGAGGTACGCCGATTTCCATACCATTACCCGCCGCCACACCCTGAGGGAGGCGACGGATGCCGACCAGACCATCTTCGATGTCGGGCTTGAGCGCCTGGAGAGGTTGCTGGGTTACAGGCGGCAACGGGTGCGCCTTATTGGCATCGGGGTATCAGGGCTGGTCAGCGATGGCAGGCAGCTCAGCTTGCTTGATTCCTCGACACAAGGCGAGGAGTGCCTGAACCGGGTTATTGACTGCATCCGCGCAAAATATGGCTTTACCGCCATCCAGAGGGGACGAACCCTGGTCCTCAACAACTTCTTTCCCAGGGAAAAGGGCGAATACCTTCTGCCCACGCCCGCCCTCGCCCGCTAATTGGGCTGCCCCAAGGGCAGGACACAATACCACGTTTGACGAGCATTCAGCCAGCTTCAGAGGATGCAGGAAACAGGTTGGGCTTCGTTGGTTTATGCTGCCATGTCTACTAGCGGATAACACCGCCCGAGACCAGCCATCCGGTGAAAGAATGCCTGCTCAGGGTCAGGTATCCGTCTACGTGCTGCTGTCCGGCGCCTGCCTCCCACACGAGGTGCAAACCAATGGTAGCCTCGTAGCAGCCTATCGTCGGTTCTTCCATACTTTCTATGAAAACCTGTTCACCACTAGCAGCCATTGATGCCATCAGGTCTGAGACCTGCTCGTAGAACTCAGGGGTAGCCATCCTTCTCATCCCTGTTAAATTATTGGCATTTAGGACATCGAAAAAGCTCCTGGCTTCAAGCTTAATGCCTCCCGGGTGGTCTCGAATCGGGCCTCCCCCCGCGGCCATAGTTATGCCGAAGGCGGCTTCTCGCTTGCCCTCGGGTGGTCCATCCACGTCTCTCAAGATGAAAGTATAGCGCTCACCATCATATCTTTCACAATCCACCACAAGCCCTGCTGCTTTCATCAGCGCTGTGAGCCGCAGGCCTATCTGCTCGGCGGTGTCTCCTGTTTCAACGTCCACGCTGAATAGCTGGCCATCGACCTCAATTCCAACCCAGCCGGAGCTGGATGCCACGCCTTCTAAGAACTGCCCATAATCGCCCGCAAGCGAAGGCCGGCATCCAGCGCAAGCCAAAACAACAAACAGCATCAGGAGGCCAAGTAACCACCGCCCATACCTTTTGCTGCCTGCTGACATAGTCATCTCCTTTCACAGAAGCGTAATGCAAGAGTAGGCATTATGAATAGCTTCTCTTGTCTTCTGACCTTTATTATATCATGACTAATAGCTAAAGAAAGGTGTAGCCTCTCCAGTCCAATATCAAGAAACTAGATGAAGGATACCTTGGTTTCGCAACAAGCCAACATTAGCTCGCACAAAGCTATTACCCCTGCCCTTGCCCGCTAATTGTGCTGCCCCAAGTTTCCTTGACAGGTTAAAAAGGCCGATGCTATAGTTGAGCTGCTTTGCCGGAGGCAAGTTGGAGGTTTCTAGATAGTGGAACTAGTTCGAAAGATGCTTGCCGGGAGCACTCAGTCCCTGGCCCGTCTCATCACCATGGTGGAGAGGGAAGCTCCTGAGGTACCGCAGATAATGAGCCTGATTTATCCCCATCTTGGCCGTGCCTATCTTGTCGGCATTACCGGTCCCCCGGGAGGGGGTAAGAGCACCCTGGTGGACCGCTTGACCGCAGTGATGCGGAGCGGGGATTTTTCGGTGGGCATCCTGGCTGCCGACCCCACAAGCCCCTTTTCCGGTGGTGCCTTGCTTGGCGATAGAATCAGGATGCAGCAGCACTACCTGGATAAAGGCGTGTTTATCCGCAGCATGGCCACCAGGGGCAGTCGTGGCGGCCTTCCCCGAGCAGCTCGAGGGGTCATCAAGCTCCTCGACGCCTTTGGCAAGGATTTTGTGCTGGTGGAAAC
>JABUBL010000421.1_pt1 | contig 12453 bp, 7 predicted proteins | sample 7240371 | NCBI WGS metagenome assembly JABUBL01 (sample SAMN07256343, study PRJNA390944) | subsurface metagenome | isolation source: Methane hydrate marine sediment | place: Pacific Ocean: Eastern North Pacific, ODP site 1244 | collected 2002
AGAGCAGGGGGGGAGAGCGGTTTCGGCTACGACCCCATATTTCTTCTCCCCCAGACGGGAAAGACCCTAGCGGAGATTTCACCGCAGGAGAAGAACGCCATAAGCCATCGGTTCAAAGCCTTCAGCTCCGCCGCCGGGAAATTGAGGGAGCTTGCCGAAAAAGGAGAGATTTGATGGAGAAAGGAGTGAATATGACCTTTGCAGGGAAGATATGTTCAAAGGTCGGCGTCGCCGTTCTGGTGCTGGGCTTGGTTGCGTCCCCGGCGACCGCCATGCAGATACCACTGGAGCTTTCCGACCTGGTGGCTATGGCTGAGGTGATAGTGCTGGGCAAGGTGCTTGCGGTCACCCCCTTTGTGATGGAGGAACATCAGGTGATGACCCGGGCTGAGGTGGAGGTGGAGGAGGAGTTGCTGAGCCTTATTAATGTGCGCGTGGACAGTTATATAGATATTATTTATCCAGGTGGATACATCCCCGACTATAAATACTCGGTGGAATTAACAGATGTGCCTCATCTGGATGTGGGCGTAGTATACTTCCTCTTCCTGACCCACGATTCCGGGGACGACTATCGCCTGGTCAGCCCCCAGGGTGCCATCCGCCTGCAGGGCGAAGTGGTGAGCTATGACAATATGCTTGCCGAGGATTTCCGCAATCTGCTCTATTTTTATGTTCAAGGATATTCCCTGGATTAGCAAAGGCGGGAGAGTGGATTTTCCTTCGGGTTAAATCTCCTCCCCCGCTCACCGCTCTCCTCTCAGCCAGCCTTGCACCAACTGCTCCGCCCTCTCCTGTGGAGCTTGTTTCCCACCCCATTCAATCCACCTGATGCGCTTATCCCTCCTAAACCAGGTGAGCTGGCGTTTGGCATACTGCCTGCTGTGGGTTTTGATCTGCTTGACAGCCTCATCCAGACCCGTCTCTCCCTCCAGATGGGAGGCAATCTCCCCGTAGCCTATGGCTTTGAAGACCGGGCTTTCTTTGCTAACTCCCTGCGAGAGAAGCCCCTCAACCTCCTCCACCAGACCGGCGGCTATCATCTTATCCACCCGCTCCTCTACAAGCTGGTAGAGAATCTCCCGGGGCGGTGCGATACCCAGGGCAAGCAGGTCGTAGTTGGGTGGTGGGGGTATATTTTTCTGAAGCTGGGAGAGGGGTTTTCCGGTCTGCAGGCGCACCTCCATAGCCCGGATGACCCGCTGTCGGTCTCTTGGTTTGATGCGGGAGGCGCTCTCCCCGTCCAGGCGGGAGAGTATGCGCCACAGACGGACCACTCCCCGTCGCTTGCAGTAGGAGACGAGCCTTTCGCGGACCGCTTGGTCAACCTCGGGAGCTTCAAAGAGACCATCCACCAGGGCTTGAAAGTAGAAGCCGCTTCCGCCGACCAGAATCGGCAGATGTCCTCTCCCCCGGACCTCGGTGACCTTCTCCCTCGCCAGGCGGGAATACTCTCCGGCGGAGAGCTCCTTACCGGGGTCTAGGAAATTATAAAGATGGTGGGGTATTCCCGCTCGTTCTTCGGGCCTGGGTGTGGCGGTGCCGATGGTTGCGCCCTTATACAGTTGGCGGGAGTCACAGCAGATGACCTCCGCACCGTCGGTAATACCCTCGGCGATGAGCTTACCAGCCAGGGTTACCGCAAGCCCGCTCTTTCCGCTTGCGGTGGGACCCAGTATAGCCAGCAGAGGGATTTTCCCCTCATCCATGGTCAGCTTCGCCCGAAAAGTTTGGATAATTCCTCGGCGGTTATCTCCACCACCAAAGGTCGCCCGTGAGGACAGCGCCGTTCACCCAACGGCAGGGACATTATCCTCTCCACCAGCGCCTCCATCTCCGCCGGGTTCATATCCTCGCCCGCTCGCACCGCACCATGACAGGCGGTGCGGATGAGTATCTCCTCCTCCGCTTCCTCCAGACGACTGCTCCGACCCAAATCCATTAGACCCTCCAGGATGTCCCGCAGAAGTCCCTCCTCGTCCTGGGGAGGGATACCTGCCGGCAGAGTGCGGATGAGCCACACCCCCCCGCCGAATCGTTCCACCTCCAAGCCTATCTCCGTTAGCGAATTCTGGAACTTCTCCAGGGTGCGTGCCTCTTCTGCGCTCAGGTGCACCGGGCGTGGGATGAGCAGGGGCTGGGTGTGTGCAGTCTTGCCGGCTCTCTTTGCCCTGAGGGAGTTGTAGAGGAGGCGTTCGTGGGCGGCGTGCTGGTCTATGATTACCAAACCCCCGCCGTAGCTTACCAGGATGTAGGTTCTCTCCAATTGCCCGACTATGTGCCAATCTCGCTGGGCTCTTTCGGTGGTTAAAACCTCATCAGCTAACTTATGGCTCAGGTGGGTGAAGGGCTTCAGTTCCGTCCCCACCGCACTCATCTTGGGGGAGATGGTGGAAAGGTCTAAGGGCGATTGTTGGGGGCTAAAGCCGACGCCGGTGACGGAGCCGGCGATTAAAGGGAGAAGCGCTTCGCTAATCGCCTCCTTCACCAGAGCCGGTTTCTGGAAGCGGACCTCCTCTTTGCGAGGGTGGACATTGACATCTATGAAATCGGGGGGGACGATGATATTTATCCCCGCTATGGGGTAGCGCCCGCTGGGGAGAATGCCTTTATACAACCTGGAGATGGTGAAGACCAGACTGCGGTCCTGAATGGGGCGGTAGTTTACCGCAAGAAAAATGGTGTTGGTATTGGAGCGAAAGACGCTGGGCAGGGCGGCAAGCCCGCTTATCTCCACAGGTCCCCTAGAGTGGCTCACTTTTTGCAACTGCTCGGCAAGCTTCCCTCCCCAGATATCAGCCGCCCGCCCCAGCAGGTCGCCGTCTCTTTGGGGGGTGGATAGCAGGTCCTTTCTCTTATGGCGGAGGATGAAACCGACCGGCAGGTGAAAGAAAGCCAACCTGCTCAGAATTCTGCTGGCGTAGCGAAATTCAGACAGTTCGCTTCTCAGGAATTTTGCCCTGGCCGGGGTGTTGAAGAAGAGCCGGGAGACGCTCACCCGGGTGCCGTCCGCACACCCGCACTCCTCAATATCACCTATCCTACCCCCGATGCAGGAGATACGCCGACCAGAGGGTTCTTTGCTCACCTTGCTGGTTATACTCACCTCTGCCACCACGCCCATACTTGCCAGCGCCTCGCCACGGAAGCCCAAGGTGTTCAGCCGTTGCAGATCCTCCAGAGTCCGTATCTTGCTGGTGGAGTGGCGGTGGAATAAGCGGGGAAGATCCGAGGGCGCAATGCCCTCGCCGTCGTCGCTTACCACTATTCGCCCCTCCATCCTCTGCCAGCCGTCGGTAAACTCCAGGACGATGGAGGTGGCGCCGGCGTCCAGTGAGTTTTCTAAAAGCTCCTTGACCACATCGGCGGGACGCTCTATTACCTCACCGGCAGCGATGCGTTCAGCGATCTCCTTGGGCAGGGGTTGTATGCTCAAGAATCCTCCCTTTGGGCTTTGGCGACCATCTCAGCCAGTAGAGTGAGGGCTTGCAGGGGGCTGAGCTGGTCGGTGTCTATCTTTGCCAGCTCGGCGAGCAGGGGATGGAGTGAAGGGGGACCGCTCTCTTTGGGGGTTTGGAAGATGGTGAGCTGTTGGTCATCGGGGAACAGCTTTGCCAGGGGGGTGGAGAAGCCCTCGGAGATCCCCTCAAGCAGGGAGAGCACCTTTTTTGCCCGACTGAGCACCTCATCGGGAATGCCGGCCAGGCGGGCTACGGAGATGCCGTAACTGCGGTCGGTTACCCCGGGCATCACTTTGCGCAAGAAGATGATATCGTCGTCCTTTTCCCGCACCGTAATGGTGTAGTTGCGCGCCTGGGGCAGGACCTTTGCCAGATATGCCAGTTCGTGATAGTGGGTGGCGAAGAGGGTCTTTGCCTGGATGTGGTTGTGGATGAACTCGGCTATAGCCCAAGCCAGGGAGACGCCGTCGTAGGTGGAGGTGCCCCTGCCGATCTCGTCAAGGAGCACCAGGCTCCTCTCCGAAGCCCGGGAAAGGATCTGGGCGGTCTCGTTCATCTCCACCAGGAAGGTGCTTCGTCCGGCGGATAGCTCGTCGGAGGCGCCGATGCGGGTGAAGATGCGGTCCACCACCCCGATTTCCGCTTTCTTGGCGGGGACGAAACCGCCCATCTGCGCCATCAGGCAGATGAGGGCTACCTGGCGCAGGTAGGTGGATTTCCCAGCCATGTTGGGACCGGTCAGGATCATCATGGAGATCTCTTTCGGCTCCAGCTGGACGTCGTTGGGGACGAAGTCTTCCTCCAGATAGAAGCGCTCCACCACCGGATGGCGACCGTCAACTATCAGGATGGAGGAACCTTGGTCAACTTTCGGGCGGCGATAGCGACCAACCACCGCCGATTTGGCAAGAGATGCCAGGCAGTCCAGGGTGCCGATAGCCTCCGCCGCCCGCTTTATCTGTGGCAGGTGTTCGGCTACCCGTTCCCGCAGTTGACAGAACAGTTCATATTCCAGGTGGTTGGTGCGCTCCTCGGCGGAGAGAACCTGAGCCTCCTTCTCTTTGAGCTCGGGGGTGATGAAGCGCTCCCCGCCGACGGTGGTCTGCTTGCGTATGTAATCGTCGGGGACTTTTGCCAGATGCGTCTTGGTGACCTCAATATAGTAGCCGAAGACCTTGTTATATCCCACCTTTAACGATGGAATCTTGGTGCGCTCCCGCTCCTTACCTTGGAGCATTGCTATCCATTCCATAGCGCCCTTCACATTCTCTTTGATCTCATCAAGCTCGGCATTGAAGCCCGCTTTGATCAATCCTCCTTCGGTGAGGGTGGGTGGTGGCTCATCCACCAGACAGGCGCCGATTATCTCCGCCACCTCCTCCACGCCGGAAAGCTCATCAACCGCTCTGGCGAAAAGTTTAGCTTTTCTATCCTCTATGCGTTTGCGCAGGTTGGGTATTACCTCAAGGGAATCCCGCAAGTTAGCCAGGTCTCGCCCCTTTGCCGTTCCCAGGGCGATGCGCCCCCCCAGCCGCTCCAGGTCGCTTATCATTGTAAGCAAGCCCTGAACGCTCTCCCGCAGGAGGGTGTCCTTGTAGAATACACAAGCCAGGGCGGCTCTCTCCCCGTCGTATGCCAGGGAGACCAGGTGGTTGGCTTTTGCCGAAACATCCAACACCTTGAGCAGGGTTCCCCCTTTGATGTTGTGGATGCTGGCATCGGTAAGCTCCAGATGGAGACGGGTCTGGCTGTCCAGGACCATCTGCTCGCTTACCGAGTAGATGCGAAGTGACCTGAGGTGTAGAGCCTGCTTCATATAGGTGCGTTCAAGATAGGCGAATAGAGCCCCCAGGGCACATATCGCTGACTGGTTCTCCTCCAGACCGTAGCCCTCAAGATTGGTAACCCCCAGACCGTCCAACACCCGGCGGTAGGCGCGGGAGGGGTAGTAGTCCTCCTCCGGCAGGTTGCTTACCAGCGTTCGGTCTTCAATGTAGGGAGAGAGGCGGCTCTCCCCCTCGCAGAGCAATATCTCCGCAGGCTCAAGCCTTCCCAGCTCATTCCTTATCCCCTCCCACTCCCGGGTTCCTTCAAAATAGGTCAGGGAGAGCTCGCCGGTGGATGTTTCGGCACAAGCCAGGGCGGCTCTCTCCCCGTCGTATGCCAGGGAGACCAGGTGGTTGGCTTTTGCCGAGGAGAGCGCCCCCTCCTCAATCACCGTTCCCGGAGTGATGACCCGCACCACCTCACGCTCCACCAGCTTCTTGCCCGGCTGGGGCTCCTCCATCTGCTCGCAGATTGCCACTTTATAGCCGGCGGAAATCAGTTTATGGATGTATTCTTCCACCGCATGGTGTGGCACACCGGCCATGGGGATGGGGCGGTCACTCTGCTTCTGGCGGGAGGTGAGGGCTATGCCCAGCACCCGGGAGGCGATGCGGGCGTCCTCCTCAAAGCACTCGTAGAAGTCGCCCATGCGGAAGAGCAGAATCTCCTCCGCATAGCGCTTCTTGATGCGCCAATATTGAGCCATTACCGGTGTGTGCTTATCCTCATTTTTTCCCATTAGAATCCTTTCATATTATATCTTTGATGTCGCTTTTTTCGCAGGGGTTGAGGAGGGGACGCTTCCCCGAAGGGTCCAGGCACTGATATCGCTGACCTCCACCTCCACCCAACTGCCGACTGTAAGCTCCTCGGGGACTATGATTGGATGTCCGCTTGCCAGCCTCCCCAAAGAGCCCCCCCGTTTGGCGGGACCTTCAATGAGGGCGGTGAAGCTTTTTCCCAGTCGCTTGCGGTTCTGGATGCGACCCACCTCCTGGACCTTGGCGATGAGGGATTGCAGGCGGGCGACTTTCTCCTCCTCGGTGAGGGTCTCGCTCAGCTCGCTTGCTGATGTGTGCTTGCGGGGGGAGTATTTGAAGGTGAAGGCGGAATCAAAGGGCGCCTCCTCAACCATCCTCAGGGTGCGGGAAAAATCATCCTCCGTCTCTCCGGGGAAGCCCACCAGCAGGTCGGTGGTCAGGGCTATCCCCGGAAGCGCCTTCTGCAATCTGCGCACCAGGCTCAGATACTCCTCGGCGGTGTAACCCCGCCCCATAGCGGAAAGCACCCTGGTTGAGCCGGACTGGAGGGGAAGGTGGAGGGCGGGGCAGATGTTCTTCTCCTCAGCCATTGCTTTAATTACCCCATCGCTCAAATTTTTGGGATGGGAGGTTACGAAGCGCAGGCGGGGGATACCGCTCTTCTGGGCTACCCGGCGGAGGAGTTCGGCGAAGTCCAGAGCGTCCTCCCGCCAAGCGTTGACATTCTGTCCGATGAGAGTAATCTGCTGATAGCCGGCATCGGCTAGAATTTTAGCTTCCTCGGTAATTTCCTCTGCCGGACGGTAGCGTTCCGGTCCTCGTGCCGAGGGGACGATGCAGTAACTGCACTTGTTGTTACAGCCCCGCATAACGGCGACGAAGGCACTAACCGTATTCTTCCTGTTGCCTATGGTCGGTGGGAGGAGATGGTCGGGGCTTGCTTCCGTATCCAGAGACAGCACCGTCTGCGGTGAGGCTAGGGCTTTCTCAATAAGTTGGGGTAGATGGTGGAGCTGGGAGGTGCCGAAGATTAGCCCCACAAAGGGCGCCTCCTCCTGGATGCGTTCGGCTTCGGTCTGGGCGACGCAACCGCCGACAGCTATGAGTAGATTGGGGTTCTCCTTCCGGTGACGGCTCAGGTCCTTGATTCTGCCCAGGGCGCGGACTACGGCGTGCTCCCTGACCGCGCAGGTGAGCACCACTATTACATCACAGCCCTGGGGCGTAGGGGAGAGGTAGAAGCCGTCACCGGCGAGCGCATCGGATAAAATCTCCCCATCCCGTTTGTTCATCTGACAGCCGTAGGTGATGATGTGGGCGCTTAGGGTATTATCCATATAAACTCATTCCCCCTCTTCCTCCCCCTCTTTTTCCCCGGTGACCAAATCCATCCAGCTAAGCTCGCAGATTTGCTCAAGTCCCAACCGCTCGGTCAGCTTGATGGAGGCGACATTGTCCCTGATGATGTGGCAGTAGATGGGGAAGTCCTCCTCCAGCAGGCGACAGATGAAGGTATCGGAGACCATTCTACCCAGCCCCTTTCCCCGCAGTTTAGGCTCCACATAGAGAAAGCCCATTGAACCGTCGCCGTGCAGAGCGCAGAAGGCGACGGGTATCTCCTCCCGATAATAAGCTGCGGTGGGAAAATCCTCTATCATCGCCCGGATGTAGTCAGCCGACCAATCCCCGCCGTAAGGCCAGGAATCGGCGACCAGCTTGGCGTGCTGGGGCTTGAGGTAGCCCACCTCTGAGCTTGCCTTTCCTTTGAACCTGGAGCGGTCTTTTAAGGCGTAGCGATAGCTGGGGTATTCCTTTTTTATGCGTGATTTTTTACGAAGATATGCGCAGGCGACTTCCGGCAGGGCGGAGATGAACTTGGCTGAGGCGATGGGTTCCGTCTCCAATATGCGGGGATAGATTGCCGGGTCGGCACAGTAGATGCCGTCAATGGAACTGGTTTCTTCCTTCCAGCAGGGGAAGATGATGGAGGGCTTATCCACATCGTCCACCCAGAATATGTGCTCCTCGTGGGGGCTGTGAAATAGCATGTGTCGGTAGCGCAGGGTGTTCCAGTAGTCGGCATCCAGGAGGGGCCGCATTTTCTCATAATCTTCTAATCTGTGAAATTCCATCGTCTTCCTAAATGATGATGACCGTTATTCTTCCTTCAAGCGCTTAATCGCATCTCGTATCTTTGCAGAAAGTTCAAATTTCTGCTCCTCCGCCGACTGCCACATCCGTTTCTCCAGTTCGGCTAACACCTGGGTAAGTTTTTCACCGCCGGAGCGTTTTGCCCGAGAGAGTTCTTTATCCAATGCCAGTATCTCCTCTATCTCCTTCTTCCCCCCTCGGCGGTAGGAGACTCCCTTGACCGGCGCCTCCCGTCTGGCCTTACTTCGCGCCTCCCCAGCCATCTTGGAAACCCTCTCCCGCAGGCGGATAGCCTCCTCAAAGTCCATCTCCTCGGCGGCTCGGCGCATCCTCTCCTTCAGGGCGAAGATGTTCTTTTCCTTATCATCGGGGGAGACAGCCTTCTCGCCGGCGGTGTCCAGCAGGGGGGCGGTGGGCTTCAGTCGGCGAATCTCGTCCCGCAGGCGCAGGGCTTCCTCGTAGCGCATCTCCTCGGAGAGCCCTCTCAGACTCCTCTTCAGCTCCGCTATCAAGACCTCGCTCTCCACATCCCGGGGCCAATCAAACTCATCCAGCCCTGAGGCGATCTCTTGTCCGGCGTCCGCCACCCGGGTGGTAGCCATCACCTGGTCTATGGATTTGATTATGCTCTTGGGGGTGATGTGGTGTTTGCGGTTGTATTCCAATTGAATATTTCGTCGCCGTTCGCTCTCGGCGATTGCCCGTTTCATTGACTTGGTGAAATGAACGGCGTAGAGCAGGACTTTACCACGGACATTTCTAGCCGCCCGCCCGGCGGTCTGGATGATGCTCCGTTGGTCGCGCAGGAAGCCCTCCTTGTCCGCATCCAGGATTGCCACCAGGGAGACCTCTGGCAGGTCCAGCCCCTCACGGAGCAGGTTTATGCCCACCAGGATGTCAAAGTTGCCCAGGCGAAGATCCCGCAAAATCTCCACCCGCTCAATGGTATCTATCTCTGAATGGAGATAGCGCACCTTGAAGCCCGCCTGGTGCAGGTATTCCGCCAGGTCCTCAGCCATGCGCTTGGTCAGGGTGGTGACCAGAGCCCGCTCTTCCCCTTTCACGCAGTCGGCAAGTTCGCCCATCAGGTCGTCTATCTGCCCCTCAGCAGGCCGCACATCCATTTTGGGGTCAACCAGCCCGGTGGGGCGGATGATCTGCTCCACCACCTGCTGGCTTTCGTCAAACTCGTATTTTGAGGGCGTAGCCGAGGTGAAGAGGAGGTCGTCCGCCAGCCCGATGAACTCATCAAAGTAGAGGGGGCGGTTGTCCAGCGCCGAGGGAAGACGGAAGCCGTGCTCTACCAGGGTGAGCTTACGACTGCGGTCGCCCTCAAACATGCCGTGCAGTTGGGGGATGGTTACGTGGCTCTCGTCAATGATGGTGAGAAAGTCGGCGGGGAAGTAATCCAGAAGCACATTGGGTCTCTCGCCGGGCTTCCTGCCGTCCAGATGGCGGGAGTAGTTCTCTATGCCCGAGCAGTAGCCTATCTCGGTGAGCATCTCCATATCAAAGCGGGTGCGTTGCTCCAATCGCTGAGCCTCCAGCAGCTTGTTCTCCTTGCGCAGAAACGCCAACCGCTCCTCAAGCTCTTCTTCTATGGAGGCTAGGGCAGCAGAAAGCTTTGCTTCGCTGGTGACGAAATGCTTGGCTGGATAGATGACCAGGCGGGTCTGCTCCCCTCCCGCCTCCCCGGTCAGGGGGTCCAGCAGAGAGAGTTTTTCCAGGGTGTCGCCGAAAAACTCCAGGCGATAGGCGGTCTCCTCGTAGGCGGGGAAGATGTCCACCACATCGCCCCGCACCCGAAAGGTGCCGTGATGGAAATCGGTGTCGTTGCGCTCATACTGAATGGAGACCAGCTTGTGCATAAGCGCCCGTTGCTCAATTGTGTCGGGCGGGGAGAGGATGATAATCATCTCCCCGTATTCCTGCGGTGAGCCCAAGCCGTAGATGCAGGAGACCGAGGCGATGATAATGACATCCCGCCGTTGGAGAAGGGAGCTGGTCGCTCTGAGGCGGAGGCGGTCCAACTCCTGGTTTATGCTGGCGTCCTTCTCTATGTAGGTGTCTGTGGTGGGCAGGTAAGCCTCCGGCTGGTAGTAGTCGTAGTAGGAGACGAAATACTCCACCGCGTTGTGGGGAAAGAGGGAGCGCATCTCTCCGAAGAGCTGGGCGGCGAGGGTCTTGTTGTGGGAGATTATCAGCGTGGGTCTGCCCCAGCGGGCGATGACATTTGCCATAGTAAAAGTCTTGCCGGAGCCGGTGACCCCCAGAAGGGTCTGGCGGTTGTAGCCACCCGCAAGACCGGCAACCAGCTTCTCAATTGCCTGGGACTGGTCGCCGGCGGGGGAGAGCTCGGTAACCAGCTGAAAGACATTTTCTTTGGCGGTCTTGGTGGTCATGGCGTTTTCCTACCGGTGCACTATATTAACAAAAAAGCGGGCGTGGCGAGAAAAAAACGGTAGTCATCTGTCCAAATCTGAACCCAACAAAAAAATCCCCCCGCCAGAAGTGGACAGGGGGCTTTAGTCGGAAAAGTTTAGACAAGTCGCCTGAGGTTCTCCTCCATCTTGTTCTTGCGCTCCTCCATCTCCTTCAGGCGGGCTATGTTCTCATCCACCACCGACTTAGGAGCTTTGGTGAGGAAGTTCTCGTTTGCCAGCATCTTCTCTATGCGGACAATCTCTGTGGAGAGCTTCTTGATGGACTTCTCCATGCGTTTGCGCTCCGCTTCCACATCTATCAAATCCTCCAGGGGGACATAGACGGTGACCTCGGAAAGCACGCTGGTGGCTGAGTGGGGGGGAGCCTCTGCCTGGGGGTCTATCTGCACCTCCTTTGCACGGGCAAGGTTCTTGATGTGGTGCAGGTTCTTTTTCAAGCGAGGGATGGCATCTTTCTCCGGGTCCAAAAGCACCGAAATTTCGGCGGATGGCGGTATGTTCATATCCGAGCGGATGTTGCGTATTCCTCGGATGACATCGCTGACCGTCTCCATCTCCTCCACCTGCTCGCGGTAGTCGGGAATCTCCTCCGCATGGGGCCATCCGGCGACCATGATGAAGCCTTCGGTATGGGGCAGGTTCTGCCAGATTTCCTCGGTGATGAAGGGCATAATGGGGTGGATGAGCCTCAGCCACACATCCAGCACCTTGGAGGCGCAGTATTTGGCGGATTCTGCGTCCTGCTTGCTTTTCGGCTTGTAGAGCCGTCCTTTGATAAATTCCAGATACCAGTCGCAGTATTGGTGCCAGAAGAACTCATAGAGGGAGTAAGCCATGTCGTTGAAGCGGAACTGTTTGAAATTCTCGTTGGTGGTTTTTATAATGTCGTTCAGTCGGGATAGTATCCAGGCGTCCTCGCTAGCCAGCTTCCTGGGTTTTCTCCTCTGCACCTCGGCGTCCAGATTGGGGATAAGGAAACGGGCCGCGTTCCAGATTTTATTGGTGAAGTTTCTGCCGATGTCAAAGCGAGACCCGCTGAAACGGATGGACTGGCTGTGGGTGGCGACGCTGGCCATGGTGAAGCGCACCGCATCCGCCCCGATGGTCTCAATGAAGTCCACGGGGTCCACGCCGGTGCCCAGGCTCTTGGACATGCGCCGACCCTCCTCAGTCTGGATGGTGGTGTTGAAATAGACCTGGCTGTAGGGAATCTTTCCCACGAACTTCAACCCGGAGAGTATCATTCGTGCCACCCACAGGAAGATTATGTCAGCCGCAGTAACCAGGACATCGGTGGGATAGAACTTCTTGAAATCGTCTCCCACATCAGGCCAGCCCAGGGTGGATAGGGGCCACAGGGCGGACGAAAACCAGGTGTCCAGCACGTCCTCATCCTGGTGGAGTTCCTTTGAGCCACAGGCGGGACAGCTCTTCGGCGCCTCCACGCCGGGGATGACCTCTTCACAGTCGTCGCAATACCAGATGGGGATGCGGTGCCCCCACCACAGCTGGCGGGAGATGCACCAGTCACGAATGTTCTTCAGCCACTCAAGTGAGATGCGCTCCCAGCGTTCGGGGATGTAGCTCACCATTCCGTCTTTGATGGCGTCAATTATCATCCCCGAGAGCGGTTTCATCTTCAGGAACCACTGTTCGGACAGGTAGGGCTCAATTGTGGTGTAACAACGATAGCAGGTGCCCACGGTGTGTTGGTAGTCCTCCTCCCTCTTGCCGAGCGTGCCATCCCGGTCATCGCCGACGGGGGGGTGGACCCCAAATTCGGCACCGGGGCGGTCAAGGTCACCCCGG
>JABUBL010000422.1_pt1 | contig 12449 bp, 15 predicted proteins | sample 7240371 | NCBI WGS metagenome assembly JABUBL01 (sample SAMN07256343, study PRJNA390944) | subsurface metagenome | isolation source: Methane hydrate marine sediment | place: Pacific Ocean: Eastern North Pacific, ODP site 1244 | collected 2002
AGCCTCTCCTCGGCTTCATCTACAGGGTCAAGTCCCTGGGTTTCGACGTAAAGATTGACACCAACGGGACCCGGTATAAACGGATAAAGAAGCTCATGGAGGAGAGGCTCATCGACTACGTCTCGATGGAGATCAAGGCGCCCCTTGAGAGGTATCCTGAGGTCGTGAGGTCCAAGGTCGACCTGGACTCCGTGAGGCAGAGCGTAAGGCTCCTGCGGAGGGGAGGCGTCGACCACGAGTTCACGGTGACGATGATACCGGGCCTCCTCGACGGAAACGACCTAGAGAAGATAACCCAATACCTCATGGGTTCGAAGCGGTTCGTACTGCAGCAGTTCACGCTTCCGGGGAGGCACTGCCCCGAGCTAGAGGACATGGGCAGGTACAGCTTGAACGAGTTGAGGGCTTTCCGAGATAGAGTGGCCCCGTATTTTAGTTCATGCGAGCTAAGAATATAACGCCCTTCTGGCGCAACTTCTCGGGGAGTCAGTAAAAGCCAAACAGGGACATCAGGAAGGGTGAGACCGTCACCTCTATGACCGCCGCTAGGACGATGAGGGGCAGTATCCTCGTGATGAAGAGCCTCATGGCCTTGATCAGCTCCAGTCTCAGGCTCCCCCTTCCCCTCAATCTGTTTATCACTGAATATCCGAGGCTCATCCCCATCGCCGAGCACAGGAGCAGTGTGGGTATCTCGACTACCCCGTGGGGTATCAATCCGACTAGGACGAAGCTGAGGCTGCTCTCCATGATCATTGTGTGGGAGATGTTGCCTATCACGAAGCCGTTGAGGGCGCTCAGGTACAGGGACGGGAAGCTGAACACGTAGCCCAGGACTATCCACAAGAAGCCGTTGAACACGTTGTTGCCTATGATGAACATCAGGAACTGTACGAGGCTGTAATCCTGAATCCCCGAGGGGAGGGTCTCAAGGTACGCCTCCATAATATCAAAGCTCCCCAGGCTGTAGCCGGCAGCCAGCGAGAAGAAGAATATCAAGAATGTTAAAGCATATGCTGGCTTCAGGCTTCGAACGTAATCCGCCTGGTTCCCGAAGAGTAGGCCCAGGAGGCCCCCCGGCCTGTCGTGCCTCTTTTCCATCGTCATCTGCTCTCTCCGCTGTCTCCTGCCTTCTCCACTACAGTCCTGATATCTCTGTCCAGGACTGTCTTCCTGCCCTCGCTTATTGCGTGGGCGATGGCTGCCTCCGCTATCTTGGATCCGTACTCTCCGATGGCGGATCTCATCTCCTCCGCTGCCCCCTCGCTTATCCTCAGGTCTCCATGCTTCCTGAGAAGTCTCCGCATCGGGGCGAGCGTGAAATCTTCTGCCAATGTTTTTACCACTCAGATTTAAGAACAAGTCTCCCTATTTTAGGTTCCGCAGGCATGCTGAACCTCATCTTCGTCGAAGCCGCCCTGGAGACAGTGCCAGCCCAGATGGTGCGCCACCCCTCTGTCCGGAGGAACGCCAAGAGGCGGGGGAAGAATCCGGAGGAGACCCTCCTAAACCGGAGCCTCCACCACTCCGCCATGCGCAGGCTCCCCGACGCCCATAAACGTGGACGCCCCGACATAGTGCAGATCTGCCTCCTCGAGGCCCTCGGCGCACCCCTCAACAGAGAGGGAGGCCTCAGGATCTGGATCCACACGTACGACGACAGGGTGATACAGGTCTCCCCGGAGGTTAGGGTCCCCAGGGACTGCAACAGGTTCGACAGCCTCATGGAGCAGCTCCTCATGATAGGCCGGGTGCCCCCCAAGGGCGACGAGCCCCTCATGACCGTGACGCCCAAGAGCCTGGGGGACCTCCTGAAGGAGATAGGCCCATCCCGGACCATCGCATTGACAAGCCACGGCCGTCCCTCCAACCTGGAGGAGGTCTGCCAGACACTGTCAGGAGAGGCTGTCTCAGCCGTCTTAGTGGGCGCCTTTCCCCATGGCCCCATAGGTGAAGGGACCCTGGCGCTGGCGGACGAGGCCGTTAGCATCTACCCTGAATCCCTGGAGACGTGGGTGGTTACCTCAAGGCTCGTCTATGAGTACGAGAGGGCACTCAGGAAGACCTGAAGCCGACGGCAAATCGACTCACAGACTGTACAGTGATACATAGCTGAGTAAAACTTGATACCGGTACATTTTACTAAAATAGAGGGACCCGGAAGGAACCTTCTGGTCTCCGTTGATCTCTAGGAGGATGTGGGGTTACGTCAGAAGCCTTTACGAGCAGGCCCTGCCCCTCATGAAGGAACCTGGGACGGTCTCGGAGGCCGTCGAGAAGCTGAAGCTGATCGTCAATGTCCAGCCAGGCTTCCACGAGGCGACGTACGCCCTCGGGTACGCCCACTTCTTCAACGGCGAACTGGACGATGCCATCAAGGCCTGGAACATGACAGTCGAGGCAGACCCTGGGAACTCGAAGGCCAGCTTCGGCCTCGCTTTCGCCCACATGAAGAATGGGGACTACGAAGCCTCCAGGAGGTACGCCCGGATGGCCAGGGAGGGAGGTTACCCCGAGGAGAAGCTGAGGCAGCTTCTCGATGAGCTGGACCTCCTCACGTCTCCAGAGGACATTGTACGAGGACGGGACCATCCTGCCTGCATTCGACCCAGCGTGAGTCTCCCAGCTCAATGATTTTTAGTGACCCTACTTGGACTCTTCCTTCATCTTGTAGTACTCGTCCAACCTGGTGTCCACGTACGCCCAGTCCTTTCCCTCGCCGAAGAAGTCACCCCTCTCCTCCTCCGTCGTGGGAACAGTCTCGAACTCGCAGTGCTCGTCTCCGACGGTGAGGCACTTGGTGTGCACGAGTTTCTCATCGGGGTTTGCCCACATGGTCTTCGCCGGGTCGATGAGGCAGTAGAGGCTCCCTATGTCCATCTCGTCGTACTCGAGAACTATCTTGCCAAGCTCGCAGATGGGGGGCTTCCCTTCCCGCCTCTGCCAGAAACCGTACTTGGGGAGGCCCTGATGCCCCTGCCTGGTCCTCTCGGCTACCCTCCTGCCGTACTCCTTCATGGCATCTAGGACGAGCTGCTTCCCCCTCTCCCAACCGAACTCGTCCACGAGGGTCCTAGCGAACGCTAGGTGGAGGAGGGCCAGCCTGTGGGTGACCACCTTGACCTCGTTCTCCGCCTCCGTGAGGGGGACCATCTCGACCTCTGATCCAGACATTTCTCTCATCCACTCAAGGATGATGTCTGGGAGCCCTTAAATCATGTCTGATTGGGGGCTGGATGCTAAGTAAGAACGGGGGATGATGCCTGCGGTTCTATGGAGGGTTTGCGGCCGTCCTGTTCGCGCTTGAGATCTGGGTCGAGTTCTGCTGAGGCACGTCGTCCGTCCCCTGATTCTGGGTGCCTGGCCTTTCCTGGTCCTGTGTTCCGCTCTGGGAGCCGGTTCCGGGCCTGATCTGGCTCTGCTCCTGTGTGGCTTCCTTGATGGAGCGGCGGACGTTCTTGTTCGCCTCGACCACGTTGCTGTTCGCTATCTTCAGGAGGTTCCTGACGGCCTCGGCATTCCCTGCCCTGATCTCATCGGTGATCTCGTCGAACATCTCACTGGTTCTGCTGAGGAGGGCGTCCACCTCACCCTGGACGTCCGAATAGTTGGCGTACTTCTGACTGATCCTTATGGCTGAGGCGTTCAGCGCCTGCATCTTTGCCTCGACCATGTTCATCGCCCTGATCTGGGTGGCGGTCTCACCGTCCAGCTCGTTCAGCCCCTCGTTTATCGAGTTCACGGCTGCGTGGAGCTCGTTGAGGGAGGCGTCGAGGTTGCCGCTGGTCAGTCGCTCCTGGAGGCTCTGGACCTTCATCTCGACCGTGGAGAGGACCGCACGGACCTGGTTGGTTCTCCCCGCCTCGAGGCTGGTCTGGAGCCTCTCAATGGTCCCATTGATGTTGCGTATGTTGCTCTGGACCTGGGCCATGAACTGCTGGGTCCTTCTCTCCTTGTAGGCCTTGACGGTGCTGCTCATGAGGCCGTTCGCCTGGCCGAGGGTCTCCCTCGCGGTGGTGAGTTCCCTCGCAGCGGTCCTTAGCTCCCCTTCCTCGATTTGAGTCTCGGCCCCTCCCAGGTACGTCCAAGCCTTGCGGAGCATCTCAAGAACCGCGGACACGTCATAGCCCTCACCTTCGAGGCTTACCACGGTCGCGTTGAGCCTCCCAAGATAGGTGTAGGCCCTCTCTATCGCGACCTTGAGGCCCCTCTCGGTCTCGTTGAAGGAGGGCTCATCTGTCTCCTCGGGCCCCTCTGTCGCCTGAACGTGCTCCCTGAACATACGATGTGCGTTCCCGAAGTGGTTCAAGGCGCCCCTTGCCAGCTGAGCGGCAGCCTGATACTCCCCGCTGGAGATCAGCTCCCTCGTCTCGTTGAGGGCCTCAACGCCGAGCCTGTACTCGGCCCTCGCCGCCTCAGGTATCTCCAGGTCAGCCTCAAAGGTACTCTCCATCTTCTCCCAGCTCTTCTCGAGCTGGAACATGAGCCTCTCGGCTAGGGCCTTGTAGTCGACCACGGTGGCGTTTGGGCTCACGTTGGAGATCAGCGAGTTGAAATCTGTGATTACGTTCGAGGTCACCGTCGCCGTGGGAGCCAGCGAGGCGGCTCCGGAGGCGTTTACAGTTGGGACTAGGATGACCATGACCAGCAGGAGCGTAAAGATCCTTCTTGAAGTCACGCTTTTCACCGTATATGCTGATGGGGGGGTTGAATTAGAGGAACCCGGAGGAACATCTCGGAACACCTGTTTCAATCCCCGGCTCACCCCTGCTTGTACTTTGAGTCCAGCCTGATGAGGCTCTGGCCCCCTATCGTCGCGACCTCGATGATCTCCTCCCCCTCCAGCCTCCTTATCATCCTCCAGAGGCTCGTCCGGGGGATCTCGAAGCGGTCCCGGACCTCGGCCGCGAAGGTCTCCCCCCTGTTCTGGGCAAGGAACCTAATCACCTCCTTGTCGTCCATCCGGAGGTTGGGGTGCTCCCCGAAGAGCTTGTCGAGATCGAAGCTCACAGCTTGCACCTCGGGGGCCTTCTTCGATCTCCCTATCAGCATGTAGACGGCGCCAAGGCCCCCAACCACGACGACGAGGCCAGCGTAGAGCAGCATGTTGGAGCCTGAGCCTTTCCCTATGGCGCTCTCCGCTAGGTCCTGGGCCTCCTCAGCTAGTTCAAGGGCCCTAGCGTAGTCTCCTAGGGTATAGGCGCCCTCCGCCTCCTCGAGTTTATCCTGAGCCAATTCAAGCCCCTCGGTCCTCTCCTCCTCGTTCGCGTCTGAGATGGCTGTGCTGGCGCTCTCAATGGCCAGGTCCGCCGCTGACGCCTCGGCTGCAGTGCCTTCTGCGCTTGCTTTAGCCGCCGCTGCCTTCGCCTCCGCCGTGGGATACAGGCCTGAATCGTAGGACGAGTATGCGCTCTCAAGGAGATCATCTGCGTCCGGTGTGAGAACCCCCGTCGCCTGGATGGCCTCAATGGTGGCCTCTGCGTCGTTGATGATAGTCAGGGCGTGCTCTCTGGAGCCTACCACTCCGATAATGTACGAGATCTCTAGGTCTCCAGAGGGCATCAGTAGGTAGACCCTACCGTCGAGGCTCCCCAGTTCCAAGGAGTCGTGGCTCAGATGCATGATAGTGGACTCCTCGGGAAGCAGTATCGTTGAGTTTGTGGGGGTGCTCACCGCGAAGGTCCATATCTGCCCGGCCTTCCCCGTGAGATCGGTCGTCTCGTACCAGATGCTCGCCGAGATCGCACCCAGGGTGTCGATGGTGAGCCCGTCCCCGACGGGAGTGGAGTCGAGGATCAGCAGGTCCTGATCCAGTATCAGCAGGTTCTGGTACAGGGACCCGAAGACCGATACGTTCACCCTGACCATCGTGGGGTCGACGTCAACGGTGTAGTCCACGACCACGTACCCGTCGTCATACACGGTGAAGGAGAGCTCGTTTGGCGAGTAGTACTCCTGCCCCACTGCGAGAGGAGTGTATGCGATCAGAATCAACAGTGTTAAAGCCGAAAATGTCTTTCTCATGACTGACCTTCCCCTAATCCCCTAAACAAAGTAGCCTTTTGTAATAAGAACTGTGAATTTCTAACCCATCTTCTAGGTCCCGTCTACTACCCTTATCTGAAGAAACGGAGCTTCTCCTCGAACTCATCGAGATCACACACAACGTGCTCTCCAGATGACCTCCCCTGCCTGTCAAGGTAGAACGAGCGGATCCCGAGTTTCCCCGGTTCCTCGTAGTCGAACTTGAGGCTGTCCCCGACATGGGCCATCGAGGAAGGGTCAACGCCCATCTCTTCGCAGATTCTGCCGTAGAAGCTGTCGGTCTTCTTCACCGTCTTCAGGTCGGAGGGCGCTGAGTAGACCTTCGCGAACACGTCGGGGAGCTTCGTGAGCTGGACGTCGAGGAACTCCCTGATGGTGTTGGAGGATACGATGAGGGTGTACTCCCCGCTCATGCGCTCCAACACCCGGGGCACCTCACCGTAGACGCGGCAGGCCCCCTCGCGCTGCCTGAGCAGCTCTCGCCAGTCGTCGTCCAGCCCCAGCCGCTTGAACCAGTAGTCGATGTCGTACCACTCAGGGCGGTCCTCCCCGACCTTAGCGTACTCCTCTAGAACCTTAGCTCGGGCCATCTCTAGGTCCAGACCGTGCTTCTCCCCGTAGAGCCAGGGGATATCCGTCTCCCAGATGAGGTTACTGTAGCTGTCGTCGATGAGGGTGCCCTCCATGTCGAAGCTGACGACCTCGATGCCCGCCATACCTCTCCTATTGCTGGATGAACAGATAAATGTTGGACCGGCCATTCTTCGCTGTCAGGAGATGCGATTAAGACCGGGATACCTACTCTGAGGGGGCTTGGAAGAAGTTCATTATGAGCAGGGCGATCCTCTCCCGGCCGGTGTTAGTGAACCGGTGGTTTACGCCTTTCCCTACGGCGATTATGCTGCCCTCCCGGACATCCTCGACGGCCCCGTTCCCCTCGACCCTGCACGTTCCCCGTATGACGACGGCGATGTGCTCCCTGTCGTGGGCGTGGAGGTCCGTGTGCCCCCCGGGCTCTATCCTGAAGATCCTGCTGGAGAACGGGCCCATCTCGTCCCGCTTCTGGACTACCCAGACGTTGTTGACGCCCCTGAAGCCCTCCTCCGTCACCTGTTCCCCGGGCTCCTCGGCCAGCTTTCTGATCCTGAGACTCATCACTACACCTTACTGAATCTTTAATACGGCTTCCACATAAGGCTAACCCGTGAAAGTCCCTTGAGCCTGAGGATAGGGACCAGCGGATGGTACTACGACGAGTGGGTCGGCCCCTTCTACGACAGGAAGAAGGGGATGTTCACAGCGTACACGAAGGTCTTCGACACGGCCGAGGTGAACAGCACTTTCTACGCCTATCCGAGGCCCCAGACCGTTGAGGGCTGGGAGAGGAACTCCCCGGACGGCTTCACGTTCGCCCTCAAGCTCCCCAAGGTCATCACCCACGACAAGTGGCTGGACCTCGGCGAGGGGGTGGAGGGGGACACGGGGAGGTTCCTGAACCTGCTGCTTCCCCTTTACATGTCGGGGAAGCTGGGGCCCATCCTCATCCAGCTGAGGCCCAAGTTCAACTACGAAGAGCATGTCGAGAACCTCGAGAGCTACCTTGAGGTCCTCCCCTCGGAGTACGAGTGGGCAGTCGAGTTCAGGCACAAGTCATGGATGCGGCCGGAGACGTACGAGATACTCAGAAAGCATAACGCGGCTTACACCATCGTGGACGAGCCCCTTCTCCCTCCCGCAGCCCACGTCACGGCCGACTTCGCCTACGTGAGGTGGCACGGCCACGGCTCCAGGATCTGGTACGACTACGAATACTCCGCATCCGAGCTGGAGTCCTGGATCCCGAAGATCAACGAGACCACGAGGAGGGCGAAGAAGGTCTACGGCTACTTCAACAACCACTACGGCGCCAACGCCGTGAAGAACGCAGTGGAGCTCTTGGAGATGCTCAACACGGCGACGACCGAGCAGTCAGCCTCCCTCCGGAAGATCGTGGAGCACAAGGCCCAGAAGGGGAGGCCCCGGGGCGTCCAGCCTCTGGAGGCATTCAAGGTCGACGACGCCGATGTCAGCGTCGCGGACCACCTCATGAGGTTCACCGACGCCCCACGGCTGTCACGTGGGGAGAAGATTGACGACAGCGAGCTCACGATCACCCTGGTCTCCAAGGACCGCATCCAGGCCAAGATCCGCAGCTACGTTGTAGACATCGACTTGGAGGAGAGAGCCTTGAGGCACGACTGCGACGACTGGAGGAAGGGCGTCGACAGGAAGAGGATATGCAAGCACCTCGCCAAGCTCTTCCTGAAGCTGCCACCGGGCCAGGCGAAGCAGATCCTCGGGGACATGTGGGAGAACCGGGAGAGCTGGCGGTTCGAAGCCATCTGACGCCCCATATCATGAGGAAGGGACATGGACACCGGAGCTGAGCCGCTGGAGAGATCTTTCTACCTACGGGATACTGCCGTCGTGGCACAAGAGCTTCTAGGGAAGATCGTCGTCAGGAGGCTGGGGCATCAGGTCCTGACGGGCAGGATCGTCGAGACGGAGGCCTACTACGGGGAAAAGGATCCGGCCTCCAGGGCGTACAGGGGGCGGAAGAACTACAACTCGCCCATGTTCGATGACCCGGGGAGGCTCTTCATCTACATGGTCCACAGCTGGTGGCTCCTGAACATCGCCGCCCACGAGCCGGGGGAGGTGGGGGCGGTGCTAATACGAGCAATAGAGCCCATCGAGGGGATACCCGTCATGGAGGATAACAGGGGGGTCACGGACCTGTACAACCTCACGAGCGGCCCCGGGAAGCTCACGAAGGCGCTGGACGTGACCAAGGAGCTCCACGGCCTCGACGTAACCGAGGGGTCTGTTGAACTCAAGATAGTTGACGATGGCTACCAGGACTTCCAGACGGCGACCTCGCACAGGATAGGCGTCACAAGGGACCTCCCACGGGAACTCAGGTTCTACGTCAAGGGGAACCGATTTGTCTCAAGATAGACTTAGCCCTTATCTCTCAAATATGCTGACGTCCTGCTTCCTCAGGGCGACCTCGACCCTCTTCTTCTGATGGCCCTTTAGCCCCCTGTCCAGGACCGCCCCCTCGACCCCGTCTAGGGTCTTCTCCACCATCTGACCCACCAGCTCCGGTGTGAGGAGGTCAATCGCGTACTTGGCTGCCATGTGGCCGAAGGCCATCTCCTGCTCCAATACTGAGAACGTCGGACAGTAGTGGCCTCCACCGAATCCGATGACTGTTGGAACTTTTTCTTCCTCCCTTATTCCCTCCAGGATCGCCCCGACGAGGTAGCCGCAGACGCCCTCATCCCTCCACTGGGTCTCGGTGCTCCCGACCTCGGCGAAGAACATGGGGGTCCGGAACTGGGTGGGGGAGTGATGGGTCGCCTCCATGGAGACCTCGAAACCCCGGGGAGGATCCTCCAGAACCTTAAGGAAGACGTGGCGCATGGGATTGGCCAGCGTCGCCTGGAGCTCCCTCGTCCTCCCGCCGTACATCGCCTTCCCGAAGTTCCCCGTCGGGTGGAACGTGAGGGAGGGCCTCCCGCTCTGGGAGGCGTGCCGGGAAGCGACGACATAATAGTCGATATCATAGTTCTCAGCCAAGGCGTCGTAGTCGGTGGGGTAAGGGTCGGGCTCCGTCGGGTTCTTGTACCTCTCCTCGGGCACGATGAGGTGCTCAATCACGAAGAGGTAGACGTCGTCCATTCTCAGGACGTCCTGCCTATCTGTCTCCGTGAATCCCAGGCTCCGGAACTCACCGAGCATGGTCAGCCCCGCTGGGTCGGACTTCGACAGCGTGATGCCTGTGTTGCCCAAAATATCCCTCGCAGACGTTCATAATGCGAACCGGAGGCAGATAACCCTTTTCTCCTGTAAAATGGCCCGAGTAACCCTACTTGGAGTCGGAGCCTGTGTATATCGCCAGGTAGCTACCCCCTTCCCACTCGACCGTCTTATGGTCTAGGTCGATGTCCTGGATGATCCTCTGGAGGCAGACATTCTCCTTGAACGTGATGCCCTTGAAGCTGAACAGCAGCTTGTACCCGGAGGCCTCGACGCCTGGGATGGCCGTCTCCTCGTCCAGGATGACGGAGTTCTTCTCATCCCAATTCGATATCTCGCAGTTTATCAGCAGCCTCCGCCTGAGGTCCCTTGCGAACTCCAGTTCCATCGTTAGCGAGATTCAGTATCAGCTCACTCTGAATAAAAAAGTATCGTCGTCAAGCCGCCACGATGACCAAAATGGACGTTTTCTTCATTAGTTTTATACGTGAGCACTTGGATCCGTTTACGGTAAAGGGCTGGTGAGGTTATCTGGGGAAGATAAGCAAGGGAACCACATGCTCAGTTGCTGGCTGCGACGATGACGCCGTCAGATCGGTCTCCCTCCCCAAGGCGAAGTCTGCGGGCTTGGATGTCGAGGGGAAGAGGGCCTATCTCTGCAAGGATCACTACAAAGAGTACAAGAAGGGAAGCAAGAAGGACAAGCAGATAGAGAAGTGGCGTCACGGCGTCCAGTAAACCGCTCCTCAATACCCAGAGTGAATTCTTGGACCTTTTTCACTCAACAGTAATAGGTTGTATGTAAAAAAAAGGGGAGTTTTTACATGTGTGTGGTTATGCCACAGAGGAACGCACGTATATGTTCTGCAGGAACCATCTCATCATCATCTGGCTGAGGACTGATACGTCATTACACCAGAAGTGGTTCCATTCCTCCGTTCCCACTTCTAGAAGCAGCCAGGTGTTCGTTGGATAGGCGTCTGACGAGTAGATGTGGGACCATCTCTGAGTATTTGCCCCATATAGACAGCGTGACCAGCGTGCATCAGTGCCTGTGCGACGATAGTCAAGGATTGTGCCCTTTCGGAGCGCCCCTGGTCCTGGTGAGATGACCTGTAAATAGGTATGGCTCTCCTGATCGCAGTCAGCATCTGACCAACCCCATTCATCTATTAGATACCCATTGTGACAGGTGTTTATGTCCCGCATTTTAATCCAGAGATCTACCATCCCTGCCTCGGGTAGACGATACCAGAAGCGGACAGCTGTGCGGTATCTTATGTAAGCCCAGTCGCTGTTATCTGCACCATGCACCCTTATGCGTGTGTACGTTCCCACCTGACCAGCAGCGGAGTTGAGGTATCTGTAGAAAATGGGATAATTAGGTTCATCCGACTTTCCCCACCAGTAGGCCCAGGCCCCTCCTGGATAGGGTGGGCCGTACACCTTCCACGGATTATGGATTTCTTTGGGCACTGCCTCAGGGGGAACCAGGAAGTTTGGCTCTTCAGGGTGATCCAGGCTCTCAATCACGAGGTTTCTGAGCTCCTCGCCATATTTCACGCGTAGTTGCTGTACCTTGTCAAAGTCGAATTTCATTTTTTTTAGGATGTCCTTTGAATCCCGAATAAGCTTCATCCTTACGTTTCCGATTTCAGTTTCTCCCTCGAATGTGGCATTCGCCTTCACATAGACCTCGCGTAATTGTTTTCGAGACTGCTCCTGAGTTGCTTTGTATTGCCTCAGGTTGCTTTGTCCTATCAGGGACTGTAATTCCTTCTGGAATCCGCTACTTATCCGCATGATTTCTTGGTTCACAGCTATACTTTTCTTCAGCTCCTCGTTCCTAAGCTCTAGGGAAATCCTAGCGGCTGTCTGTTGCTCCTTCATGGGAACTTCAGGAACAGGTTGCATATCGAAACCTGTGTTAAAACCAGTATTTTCGGGCATTTCACGTCTCCTTCCATATCTTATGAGACGCGTGATAGTGTCACCAAGATACTCTGTTGAGGCGTCACTACTACCCTCACGCGTCGATGGTACTTCGCCGTGACGGGATAATGCATTAATGTTACTCTTTCTTACAGATGATAGTTACAGTAGGACGCTGTCTTTTGTATATTCCTAGTAGAAAAGAAAAAAGGATTTTAATATTTCCTTTAAAAGAGATTTACAGCTAGCCGACGAACTTGGGTCTCCCCTGGACGCTCATCGGCAGGGGCAGGGGCCTGAAGGGCTTCCCCCGGACCTGTTTCTTGATCTCCGACCTGAGTTCCTTCAAGGACATCTGATGGAGCTTGCCGTCAGTTCTCACCCTCACGGGCACCTTCTCAGCGCCAATCTCCCTCTCGCCGAGGACGACGATGTAGGGTATCCACCCCTTCTCCGCATCCCTGATCTTCTTCTGCACCGTCTCCCCCCGGTCGTCGACGTCCGCCCTCACCTTGCCCCTGGAGAGCTTCTTGGCGTAGCCCATGGCGAGTTTCACATGGGTCTCGTTCACCGGTATCATCCTGACCTGGGTCGGCGCCAGCCACAGCGGCAGGGAGGGCCTCACGCCCTTCGCCATGCCCATGTGGGCCTTCTCCAAGAGGGCGTAGATG
>JABUBL010000423.1_pt1 | contig 12444 bp, 14 predicted proteins | sample 7240371 | NCBI WGS metagenome assembly JABUBL01 (sample SAMN07256343, study PRJNA390944) | subsurface metagenome | isolation source: Methane hydrate marine sediment | place: Pacific Ocean: Eastern North Pacific, ODP site 1244 | collected 2002
ATTTTAGCTATAATTTTCACTGATGTTTGCTTGTCATGACTTACCATTTCTCTTATTCTAGGTAAGGCTTCATATAATGAAGGAAAGACCTCCCTTTGTGGTTTAATTCTCAAATTTTGGGATATGGCTAGAACAACTTCAAAAAGTATAGCTAAAATAACTAAAGCAGCTGTCGCTAAAAGTTTCTCACGCCAAGAGCCTAAAGTATCTCCAAAATAAAGGATGACAATCAAAAAAATCATAGTGCCATAGATTATCCAAGACCTGACCTTTTCATATATTCTAGGTATACGCCTTAAGAGAGGCTCTTTAAGACCCATAAGAACTCTCCTCGTTTATTCATTTACCCCAATTAAGCCTAAGAGCTAAATAAACTAACTTCGCAATCATCCATAAGCTCATCAAGCTTTCCCCTATTCTACCATCTAATTCGCCGACATTCTAGGGCGGGGGGAGAAAAGAGTTTTAGAGGCGAAGCCTTTGAGGGCGGGACGGGTGGGACGAAAAACCTGGGTGGGGCAAATAGTCTAGCCAATAGCCTCCAGCACCTGCTCCAAATCCGGTGGCAGCGCGGACTCGAACTCAACATAGTCACCGGTGGCGGGCAGCTTAAAGCCCAAACGAGAAGCGTGGAGGAACTGGCGTGATAAAAAGGGGGACTTGACGCCATAGACCTTATCCCCGACCACGGGAAAGCCGATTGCCGCCAGGTGCACCCTTATCTGGTGGGTGCGGCCGGTCTCGGGCATAACCTCAAGCAGTGTGTAGTCACCGATATATTTTACCACCCGGTATTCGGTACGCGCTTCCCTGCCCGCAGCCACCACTGCCATGCGCTTTCGGTTCCTGGGGTCGCGCCCGATATCGGCTTCGATAATACCGTTCTCGGGGGTGAGCTTGCCCTTGACCAGCGCCAGATAGGCCTTGGTCACGGAATGGGACTTGAACTGGCGGGCGAGGTGAATTTGCGCGGCGTTGTTCTTAGCCACCAGCATTACGCCTGAGGTATCCTTATCCAGGCGGTGGACGACGCCGGGGCGCAGGGAGTCACCAATGTCAGCCAGGTGGGGAAAGTGGGCCAGGATGGCGTTGACCAGGGTATGGGCGGGGTGGCCCGGGGCGGGGTGGACGGTAAGCCCGGCCGGCTTGTCCACGACTAAGAGGTCATCGTCTTCGTAGATGATTTTGAGGGGAATCGCCTCGGGTTTTAGCTCCTGGGGCGGGGTGGGGGGAATATCAATGTCAATCCTGTCGCCGATATTGAGCCTGAGCCCCGGCTTGGCTGGCTTACCGTTGACGGTGATATTGCCCCCGGCAATGAGCTTCTGCACCTGTGTCCGGGAAAGCTCAGGGTGCTTGGCGCAGACATATTTATCGAGGCGGGCGTCCCGCTCATCAGCAGTAAGGCTATATGACTTGTCCATGACTTTAAGTCGATGAATCTGGCTTTATTATCATGAGCAGCAGGGAGTAAGCCAGGAGAATGGTGCCCACCACCAGCGCCGAATCGGCAATGTTGAACGAGGGCCACCAGCCGACGCTGATGAAGTCGGTAACCCCGCCAAAGCGCAACGGGTCAACTAGATTACATATCCGTTCAATCAGGTTGCCGATGATACCGCCCAGAATCAGGCCCAGTGCTAGCCAACCCAGGCGGCCAACGAAAAGGGGGTAGCGGCGATGAGCCCAGAGGACGTAGAAGAGCACCAGGGCAATGACGACGAAGGAGACTATGGCTATGACGAAGGAATGCCCCTGAAATAAGCCGAAGGCGGCGCCGGTATTCTGGTTACGGACTATACTAAAGATTCCCGCCTCCCACATCACCTCCCCGATATCAAGACTGGACCTTATCCAGAGCTTGGTGAGCTGGTCGGCAACCAGCACGAATAAGGCAATAAGGAAAAAGACTACCTGCCACCGCCTGTCCTGGGGATTACTTACCTTTCGCCTCCTTTGCCTGACGCGCCTTACAGTCCAGGCACAGACTGGCCTGAGGCAGTGCTTCCAGTCGGGCCGGGTCTATCGGCTTACCGCAGTTATCGCATAAGCCGTAGGTCCCATCTTCAAATTTCTGCAGGGCGTGCCCCACCCCGGCCAACTGGTCTATAAGCCGCTTCTCCAGGGTCAGCCGCCTCTCCAGTTCAAAGCTCTCAGTAGCCTCCTCTTCCCTCTTGCCAAAGGGGCTGCCCTCCCGCCGCTCGTCAGCGGGGCGGACGCTGGATCTCAGTTGTTCCAATTCTTCATTCAACCGCTTTTGCTCGCTCTCCAGACGAGCACGCAGCAGATTGAAGCTTACATTCGTTTTATCCATCTTCTTCTTCATCTTTCCCTCCCCCTGCTTACCTATGCTGGAAGGTAAGCATCTAAGGTTGACGATTGTCCGCGAAAGTAACGTTTGGGCAGAAGGAGTGGAGTTGCCACCCGCAATCGGCGCATGGCACTCACTATACCTCAAGTGTAGCCTATTTACCCTGTTTGGTCAATACATTGGGGGAATTTTGGAGACAAAAGCCTTTGGGGGTGGGGGAAACAAGCTGTAAGCTTAAAAGGGCGGGTCGAAGACTCTTCGAGCTGGGTGGGAAGAAGGGCCTCTGGGAAAGGGGGGTCTTGACAACCATGATAATATTGTATTATATAAATGATAATACTTTTCATTTAGAGCTTGAAATGAGACTCACCGAGAGAAAAATAGCCGCCGTTTTAAGAGAGCACGGCTACAAGCTAACTCCCCAGCGCCGGGCGGTGATAAGCGCTATTGCCTCCAGCCCCGACCACCTCACCTCCGCTGCCCTACACCACAAGGTGCAGCAGGGCTACCCCACTATCGGGCTGGTGACTATTTACCGCACCCTGGAGATACTGGTTAAGCTAGAGCTTATCTGCGAGCTGCATGCCGGGGGCAGCTGCCGCAGCTACACCATCGGCGCCCCGGGGCACCACCACCACCTCATCTGCTCCAACTGCGGCGAGGTTATCGACTTTAGCGGCTATTACCTCACCGAACTAGAGCAAAGGCTGTACCGGGAAACCGGCTTTGAGATTGAAGGGCACCTGCTCGAGTTCATCGGGCGGTGCCAGAACTGTCGGCAAAATGTTTAGACGGATACTCCATGAGCTTAAAGAGCATGCCCCTTTCACGGCACTGGGGGCGATTACCGGTATTATTATCATGGTCGTCATACTAGTTGCCGATGTCCCCGCCTCCATTTCCGAGGCAATCTTCTACACCCTGCACCCCCTGCATGTCGTCTTGAGCGCCCTGGTGACCACCGCCATGTATATAAGATACAGTAAGGGCAGGCTCTGGGCAGCCATTTTAATCGGCTACCTCGGCTCCGTCGGCATCGCCACCTTAAGCGACGCCATAATCCCCTACCTGGAAGGAACCGCCTTTAATATCTCCCTCGGCTTCCACCTGCCCTTTATTGAGACCGAAGCCATGCCCTTCCTGGGGGTGGCCAAGTGGATAGTGATAAACTCGGCGGCCGTTATCGGCATCGCCATCGGTTACTGGAAGCAAACCACCAAAATCCCCCACTCGGGACACGTGCTGCTCAGCACCTGGGCTTCGCTATTCTACTTCACCGCCTTCGGCACCGCTTCCTGGGTGCCGCTACTGCCCCTTATCTTCGTATTCCTCTTTCTCGCCGTCTTGATTCCCTGCTGTATAAGCGACATCGTCTTTCCCCTGCTGTTCATAAGAAAGGCGGTTTCCCCGGAAGGTCATTGATTTTTCCGGGGGCTAAAGGTTGCCACCCAGGAGGATATGACCTATACTAATCACCACCACTCAAGCAGGAGAGTGAAGATGGGGCTCGGCATCACCACCCTGAGTGAAAATACCGCCGGTATGGATAGCTTCCTGGGGGAGTGGGGGCTGAGCATCCTGGTCGAGAGCGACGAGGCCAAAATCCTGTTCGACACCGGCCAGAGCGTCTCCACCGTCCACAACGCTAATCTCCTGGGCGTTGATTTAAGCCAGGTTGATAAGATTGTCCTAAGCCACGGCCACTTCGACCACACCGGGGGGCTCAAGCAGGTCTTAAGCCAGATAAGTAAAGAGATAGAGGTAATCGCCCACCCTGATATCTGGCAGGCCAAATACGCTACCCGCCAGGGTGAAGAAGCCAGGTATATCGGCATTCCTTTCTCCCGCTCCGAGCTGGAAAGCCTCGGCGCTCACTTTCAGCTGACGGCGGCGCCGGTGGCCATAACCGACAGTATAATGACCAGCGGCGAGGTGCCCATGGTGACCGATTACGAGGAGATAGAGCCTTTCCTGGTGGTAAAAGAGGACGGCGGCTTCAGGCCCGACACCTTTCGGGACGACCAGGCGCTAATTATAAAGACCAGGCCCGGGCTGGTCGTCGTTCTGGGCTGCGCCCACCGCGGCATCATCAATACCCTCTACCATGCCCAGCAGCTCAGCGGAGTAAGTAAAATAGATACCGTAGTCGGCGGCTGCCACCTGATGAACGCTACCGAAGAGCGGATATGGCAAACCATAGCCGCCCTCAAAGAGCTGGGGGTGGGTAGGCTGGGCGTCTGCCATTGCACCGGGCTGGCGGCATCTGCCATAATGGCTCAGGAGTTCGGGGACCGGTTCTTCTTTAATAACGCCGGCACCGTGCTGAACCTGTGATAAGGAGCTAGCCATGAATCTCTCGGTTCAACTGGCACCGAAAAATAAAAAAGGCTTACTGCTGGCTAACCCGGTGATGACCGCCTCGGGCACCTTCGGCTGGGGCACCGAGTACGAGCACCTCTTTGATATCCAGAAGCTGGGGGCTATCGTCTGTAAAGGGACTACCCTCAAACCCAGAGAGGGTAACCCCCAGCCAAGGCTGGCGGAGACACCCTGCGGCGTGCTAAACTCCATCGGGCTGCAGAATATCGGCGTCGAAGCCGTGCTCAGCCAGAAGGCGCCCATCTGGGCGGGGTGGCGGGTACCGGTCATCGTTAACATCGTGGGGGAAACCGTTGAGGAATATGCCCAGCTTGCCAAAAAGCTGGACGGAGTGGCTGGAATAAGCGGTATTGAGGTCAACATCGGCTGCCCCAATATCAAGGCCGGGGGCGCCGAGTTCGGCGCCAAGCCCGAGTCAGCGGCGGCGGTAACGGCGGCGGTCAAGGCGGCGACATCTCTACCGGTAATGGTCAAGCTGACCCCCAACACCGGCGATATAGTCGGGGTGGCTAAAGCTGTTGCTGAAGCCGGCGCCGACGCTATCTCCTTAATCAACACGCTGAGGGGCATAGCCATCGATATTTCGCGGCGCAGACCGCTGCTAGGTAGTACAACCGGCGGGCTATCGGGGCCAGCCATAAAGCCAATCGCCGTCTATATGGTTTACGAGGTGGCTGGTGCCGTAAAGGTGCCGGTAGTGGGCATTGGCGGTATTGCTACCGCCAGCGACGCTCTGGAGTTCATTATGGCTGGAGCCAGCGCCGTCCAGATAGGGACGGCCAACTTCACCGACCCCAAAGCCCCCCTTGAAGTACTGGAAGGAATAGAGCAGTTTATGCAAAAAGAGGGGGTAAAAGACATCGCCGAGCTTATCGGGGCGGGGCGGGGGTTCTAGCGGAAGTTTCTTAGCATCAATACAACCGGCAAGATAACGGCGGAAAACACCAGCGCCGCCAGAACCAGCCCTAATATCGCCCACATAACCGCGCTGGGGAGCACAATCGGTAAGATCGGCGCTTCCCTGACCGAAAACGAGCCCTCAAGACCGTTAACGTCCACAGAGTAAGTGCCGGCTTCATCCCCGGCCGTGCTAAAGCTCACCGTCTGGCTGCCGCCGGCAAGGGTTATTTCCCTGGTTTCGGCTATCATTCCGTTTAGCTCAAGGGTTAGGCTGTAGCTGCCTTCCAGTTCGCCCGTGTTGGTCACCAGGACGCTTATAATTACCGTTTCGCCGATATCAGCCTCAGGCGGGGAGATACTAAGCGAACTTGGGGTGAAAGCGGCCGGCAGTGGTGGGGGTATGGGGGCGATATTAATAAAGGTGCTGAGGTGGTCAACCAGGGTGGTAACGGTGTTATTCACCATATCAACCACCGCCGGCAAGACCAGCCATTGGCCGGCTTCATCGTCGTAGTAAGCCATGACCAGGTCTTCTTCAGCTACATCAGGGGGGACTGCGTCGGGGTCATAGCTAAAGTTTATGGTGACCGGCTGGTCGAAGGTAGCCCCGTGGGGTCCCAGGTCATAGGGCAGCCCGACGATATCAGCCTCGGGGGGTGGGGGGAGGGGTGTATCGACGATAGCAAGCTCTAGACCGATAAGCAGCTCGCCGTCTCTATCCTGGACAACGGTGCCCGCAGGAAAAACGATGCGAAGCATATTATCTTCGGAGACAATCTCTTCAGGGAAGAAGTGGGCCATGATTTCGGCATCAGTAGTTATCTTTACCTCTGTTGGGTTCTCGTTGCCAGTCAGGTCCCCGCTCCAACCGACGAAGTAATAGCCATCTGCTGGCAACGCCTCAAGGTAGACAGGCTGACTATTCACCAAGGTACGGGTAACCGGATAGGCGTATGGCAGCCGCCCCGCTACCTCGACATCACCGCCGCCGCTCGGGCTGACATCCACGCGGACGGTCTTGGTCACCGGGGGTAGCGGCGAGGGGTTGTCGTCCCCACAGGGGCAGCCGGCTTCAACCGTGCTGGCCGTGAATGACACTGCCAGCACGGGGCAGCATTAACGCCAGGACTAAGCAGGGCAGGGCGGTCTTGAGCAGCTTAGCGTTCATATAATTATATTTTACATCGTTGCGTCATGAGTACACAAATTGGGGTAGTTTGCTTATAGCTGCCACTCTCAGGTATAATTTTAAGCGTAGGTGTTGAATCTATGCTTCAGGAGGCTTAATAGTAGTGGAAAAGGATAGTTTTGCCCAATTCAGCGGCTCGGAGGACTACGTTACCTCGGAACCGCTAGAGAATGCGGTTAATGTTTCTATTGCCCTGGGAAGACCGCTGTTAATCAGGGGGGAGGCGGGGACGGGGAAAACCCTGCTGGCCCACAGCATCGCCCGCGGGCTGGAGAAAAAGCTGCTCACCTGGAACGTGAAGTCGACTACAAAAGCCCAGGAGGGGCTTTATGTCTACGATACCGTGCAGAGGCTCAACGACAGCCGCTTCGGCGACAAGGATATTTCCGACATCAAGCAGTACATAAAGCTGGGCAAGCTGGGGCAGTCCTTTATCGCCCCGGAGCAGGTGGTCTTACTAATAGACGAGGTGGACAAGGCCGACATCGAGTTCCCCAACGACCTGCTCAACGAGCTGGATGAGATGAGCTTTTATATCCCCGAGACCAACGAGACCATCAGCGCCATCCACCGCCCCATAACCGTCGTCACCAGCAACGCCGAGAAGGAGCTGCCCGATGCCTTCCTGCGGCGCTGCATCTTTCATTACATCGAGTTTCCCACCCCGGAATTGATGGAGGAAATCGTGCGCGTGCACTTCCCCGACATCAAGGACAGCCTGCTCAGTGAAGCCCTGAAGGCTTTCTACGCGCTGAGGCAGGTTGACGACTTCAGGAAGAAACCATCGACCAGCGAGCTGATTGACTGGATTCGGGCGCTTATCGCCGGCGGCATCCCCCACGAGAATGTCTCCAAGCAGATGCCCTTTGTCGGCACCCTGCTCAAGAAAGAGAGCGACTACGACTACTTCGTCAACAATTTCGTCGTTCGGCGGCGCTAGCTATGTTCACCGACTTTTTCTATATCCTCAGGCAAAACAAGGTCCCCGTTTCACTGGTGGAGTGGATGACCCTCATGGAAGCCCTGGCCAAGGGGCACATCCATAACCTGGATGAGTTCTATTTCCTGGCCCGAGCCATACTGGTCAAGAGCGAAGCCTACTACGACCAGTACGATATCGCCTTCCAGCAGTATTTCCAGGGGGTGGAAGCCCCCGAGGGGATTGCCGAGCAGGTGCTGGACTGGCTCAAAGACCCCCTCAGCCGCCTCTTCTTAAGCGAGGAGGAGCAGGCCAAGTTCGAGAGCATGGACTTCGACGAGCTGATTAAAGAGCTGGAGAAGCGGCTCGAAGAGCAGACCGGGCAGCACGACGGGGGCGGCCACTGGATCGGGAGGGGGGGCACCTCTCCCTTCGGGCACTCCGGCTATCACCCGGCCGGTATCAGAATCGGGGGGCAGCCGGGGGGAAGGCACGCCGTACAGATCGCCCAGGAGCGGCGCTTCAAGAACTACCGCAGCGACCTGACGCTGGACGTGCGCCAGATAGGTATGGCGCTTAAAAAGCTGAGGCAGCTGCGCCGCACCGGCGTTGAGGACGAGCTAGACCTGGAGGGAACTATCAAAGCTACCGCCAAGAACGCCGGCGACCTTGACTTTATCTGGCAGCGGAGCCGTAAGAACACGGTGAAGCTGCTTTTGTTAATGGATGTCGGCGGCTCTATGGAGCCCTTCGCCAAGCTCTGCAGCCAGCTTTTCTCGGCGGCGCATTCCAGCACCCATTTTAAGGATTTTCAGTACTACTATTTCCACAACTGCATCTACGACTACCTCTATCGGGACATAGAACGGGAGGATGCGGTAAGCACCCTGCACCTGCTGCATACGCTGGAGCCCGACTATAAGCTGCTGCTGGTCGGCGACGCTAGAATGGGGCCCTGGGAGCTGACCGAGCGCTACGGAGCCATCAACTACTACGAGCGCAACGAGATACCGGGCATACTCTGGCTGAAAAGGATTAGAGACCACTTCAGCCACTGCGTCTGGCTCAATCCCGACGACCCGCGCTTCTGGATTCACGCCACCGTGCAGATGATTGGGAAGCTCTTTCCCATGTACTCGCTAACGCTGGCCGGGCTGGAGGCGTCGGTGGGGAAACTGGTGGTGGCGAAGTAGCTTTATGAATTCCGAATCCCGCGCACCCCTGAAGATTGAGGAGATACCCCTGGGTTCGCCTCGCATTAAGCTCTTTGCCGACCTGCCCTGGCGTATTCATCGCGGCGACCCGTGCTGGATCCCACCCCTCAGAGGCGACCTGCTCGGCAACCGATTACTCAGGCTGGTCGGGCTGCTGACTAAGAAACACCCCTACCACCAGCATGCCGAAGTTAGCCACTTTTTAGCCTGGCGTGACGGAAAGGCAATAGGTCGAGTCTCAGCAGCCATCAACCATAGATTCAACGAATACCACGGCACTCGTATCGGTTTCTTCGGCTTCTGGGATGTAATAGAGGACTATGCCGTCGCTAAGGCACTGTTGGATCGGGCTGGTGATTGGGTCAAAGATCGTGGGATGCAGGTTATACGAGGCCCCGGTGAATACTCCAATGCTTCCCATGAACGCCAGGGTGTCCTTGTAGACGGATTTGAGTACCCACCGACAGTCGAACTGACGCACAATCCTCCGTACTACGGCGAATTCCTCGAACAGTACGGTTTTCGTAAAGCCAAGGACTATTATGCCTATATAATGGACGTACAAACACCCCCTCCCCCGCGACTAAAGAGGCTGGCAGAGCAGGTACGACAGCGCCGGGACATCGAAACGCGGCCACTAATCTTCAAACACCTGCACGATGAGGTACACCTGATAGTAAAAATCTACAACGATAGCTGGGCGCAAAACTGGGGGTTCCTACCGATAACCGATGAGGAAGCTATTCTTCTGGCGAATTCTCTGCGCCTGATCGTAGACCCGGGGCTGGTTCAGTTTGCTTTCGTTAGGGGCGAGCCGGCGGCTGTTCTGGGGGCTTTCCCCGACCCCAACTATGCCCTACGGCCACGCTGGCGCTGGTACGGCGATTCAGATCTAATACGTGTTGCCAGGCTGCTCCGTAAACGCCGGCATATTCGCCACACCCGGCTGATGTTCTTTGGGGTTCGCCCCGGTTTTCGTAACCTGGGTGTTGATGCTCTCCTCTATGAAAAAGTTAAGAATTACGCCACCCAGCAAGGCTACGCCACCTGTGAGGCCTCTATGCTCCTGGAGGATAACCACCTCATCCTGCGCCCTTCCGAGTTCATGGGGGCCAAGCGCTACAAGACCTGGCGGATTTACGATTTGCCTTTAGTCTAGTCGAAGCCGTACCATTTGGCGACACTATCCAGCGGCTCTCTTTCCGAGCGGAATTGATTAATCGGGTCTTCTTCGTCGGGATAGCCGACGGCGATGCCGAGCACGAAGAGCTTAGAGTCGGGTATGCCCAGCGCCTTTCGCAAGACATCGGGATATTGAACCGCCTGCGCCTGAGCCACCGTGCCCAGCCCGTAGTCGGTAGCCAGGAGCATGATGTTCTCGGCGACCAGACCGCAATCGAAGAGCAGCCAGGCGTTGATTTCTTCCTGAAAGTAAAAGGCGCGGTCGATGCAGATATAGATGACGCAGGGAGCGCCGTAATTTTTTAAGCCCTGCATTCGCCACCAGCCCCTGCCCTCCCTGTCTTCCCGCTGTATTCCCTTGATTTCCTGTTCGGTGCCCATCAGCCGGCCAACACGGCCGATATAGGGTTCGGGGAAGCCCCAGGGACGGGTGATGTCGAGGGCGGGTGCCTCGTCTATTTTGGCGATGAAGCTTTGTTTTATCTCTTCCAGCTTGCTCCCGGCGACGATGGCGAATTCCCAGGGCTGCGTGTTCGCCCAGGAAGGCGCCCGCAGCGCCAGCTCTATTATCTCTTTCAGGATTGATTGAGGGATGGGGTCGGGCTTAAAAGCCCGGGTGCTCTTTCTTTTGTTGACGGCGGCAGCGGTATCCATACCTATCCTCCTGTCGATTACTTCATTCTGTAACCAGCTTCTGCCCGGCAGCGAAAGCCTGCTTTAAGGCGGTGGGGAAGCTGGTGGTAAAGAAATAAGCCGCTGACCTTCGAAGCCTAGATTGGCCAACCCTGGCTAGACCCCGAAAACCAAGAACACAGCTAAATTCCAGAACAAGATGGCAGTATATATGGCAACAAGGCTCACACTGACTACGAATACAAGCCTGGGTACTCTCCTTGCCATGTTCCAGAGTATTAATACACAAATGATAGCGCCGCACATTTTGATGATCAGGAAACTGCCCTCAGCAACTAAAGTCTTTAGGAATGGGTTCGCTTCCCGGCCTATTCCGCTTTTTATTAGGAATTGGCTTATGATACCATCCGCTACGACAAGCGATAACAATGTGCCCAAGAGGTATTCTATTCTACGTAGTCTGAGAGAATCATTCACGGTTAATAGCCCTCTTGTAATTATAGCGCTAAAGGCAAGGGCTGTATATCAGCGAATTATCAGGCATTCGGCCTATGCTTCAACCAGCTTCTGCCCGGCCAGAAAAGCCTGCTTTAAGGCATCGGGGTGGTTTTTTATCGCCCCTTTTTCGTCAACGCCGGGGAAGAGTAAATCGCTGGCATAGTCAACATCAATGACCTTGAAGAGGGCCTTGACCGTCGCCAGCGACGGCTCGAAGAGGTGAGCCAGCTTCATACCGCCGACGGCGATAAATAGACCTTTTCGCTCTCGTGTATCGCCCAATGGGGGCTGCTTCAGAATATACTTTCTCGCCCAGAGCGCCTGGCAGCGGTCAATCATAGCCTTGGCCTGGGCGCTTAGCCCCATAAAGTGCACCGGAGAAGCCAGCACGATTCTGTCCGCCTTCTCCAGCTCTTTATAGACCATCTGCATATCATCCTTTATGCGGCACACGCCCGCCTCAAAACAGGCATCGCAGTGCTGGCAGGGGCTAATCTTGAGGTCGTTGAGACTAATGGTCTTGACCTCAGCCCCCTGGCTTTCGGCACCCTTGAGCACCTCGGCCAGCAGCAGGTCGGTGTTGCCGCCCCTACGGGGGCTGCCGGCAATACCCAGTACTCTCATTTCAAGCCTCCTTCAATACGGCCCAGGAGCTCGGCTTCTCTGGCCCTCATCCGGCGCTCTAGCTCTGGCTCATCGTGCTCATAGCCCAGAAGGTGAAGCAGGCCGTGGATGATAAGAATAGCCAGCTCTTTTTTTACCGGGTGTCGGTGCTCCTCAGCCTGTATTACCGCCTGTGGGTAGGATATAATCACCTCGCCCAGGTGGAGAACGCCGTCGGGGGGTTGAATAAAGGGGGACTGGTCGGCGGCTTCTTCCCTGGCGGAGAAGGCCAGGACATCGGTAGGCTCATCCTCCCCAAGATAGTCCCGGTTTAGCTGCTTAACCCTCTCCCCGGTGGCGATAACCAGGCCCATTTCAGTTTTAGCGCCGACGCCTTCAGCCACCAGCACCTGACGGGCGGCAGCTTCAAGCCAAGACAGCTCGACGCCTATCTCCAGGCCCTCATCGATTAGAATGTTTATCTCCACGCTGCTTACGCCAATCTTAGCACAGCCCGGGCAAGGGCTCAATAACCCGCTTTTATGGTAGAATAGCTCTATGAAAGAGATAAAGGTGGGACTGGCGCTGGGGGGCGGTGGGGCTAGAGGACTGGCGT
>JABUBL010000424.1_pt1 | contig 12415 bp, 8 predicted proteins | sample 7240371 | NCBI WGS metagenome assembly JABUBL01 (sample SAMN07256343, study PRJNA390944) | subsurface metagenome | isolation source: Methane hydrate marine sediment | place: Pacific Ocean: Eastern North Pacific, ODP site 1244 | collected 2002
AAGGCGAGGAATTCAACAAAACCCCTACAAAATTCAGCATTTTCAGGGGTACCCCCCGACGAGAGGCGTGAATCGCCCTGTTGAATAAGCTTGCCACCCCAAAACCAGCGGCGGGAGCGCCCTCTGGGCCCACGAAGTAGGAACCAGGGGCCCTTACGGGCAGTGGCAGCGGGGCGATATGGCGGCGGCATTATCATAGCGCTGGAATATACGCCAGCAGCGGCGGGTTGTCGTTCGCCTGGTGCGCAGGAATCAGTGGTGAGCGGTGAGTGGTGAGCAAGAAGTCAACCGCCAAGCCCGCCCCTCTGGGCGTAGCCCAACGGGCGAGCCTGAGCCAGCCGATAGACGGGCCGAATCCCGCCGATGGCGGGGGATGGGACGCAAAGGACGCCAAGGGACAAAGAGGGAAAAACCACAGAGAACACAGGACCACAGAGAAAAGAAATATTTCTATCAGGGTTGCTATTGGGGGCTTGGGACCAGGGGCTGATGCAGGCCTCGGTCCTGGCCGCCGGCTGGCGAGCTTTTTACAAAGGCGGGGGTATGATTGGGTGACGGTTAGCCGGGTACTGAAGCGGGTCGGAAAAACCCCCTGAAGAGATTGATATTCTATTCTGCCTCTCCGATCCCACGGTTAAAACCGAGGGCTAGGCTATGCTGAAATCCTGATACCGCAACCCCTTGTAATCCCCGTTATTTCTTCGTATATTCTAATTAACTGATACCTAATATTATTGTCCGTAGGAGGTCCATCATGCGCAAACTCGCCGCCATCATGTTCACCGATATCGCGGGCTATACAGCCCTGATGGGGGAGGACGAACCCAAAGCCCTGGCTCTCCTGCAGAAAAACCGGGAGTTCCTTAGGCCCCTCATCGAGCAGCGCAACGGCGAATGGCTAAAGGAAATGGGCGACGGTACCCTCTCCTCCTTCGCCAGCGCGGTAGACGCTGTAAACTGCGCCCTGGAGATTCAGCGTACTATCAAGGACGATCCTGAATTGACCCTCCGTATCGGCATCCACATCGGGGATGTGGTTTTCGAGGGTGGTGATGTCTTCGGAGACGGCGTTAATGTCGCTTCGCGGATCGAACCTTTAGCCGGGCCGGGGGGCATTTGCGTTTCGGATCGTGTGTATGATGATATCCAGAATAAGCCCGATATCGAGACCGTCTTCCTGGGTGAAAAGACACTCAAGCACGTGAAGCGTCCTATCAAGGTGTATGCTCTAACCGGAGAAGGCCTGCCCGCTCCCTCAGCCGAGGCTTTCGCTACTGAAGGAGCTGTTCCCACCCGGGTTGCCATCCCCAGCCGCAGAATTCTCGCCGCAGTCATAGGTATCCTGATCGTCATCGCTGGGTATGCCATCTACACTCGTTATATCTCCCGTCCGGGTAAAATCGAGACCATCGCCGTGCTGCCCTTTGAGGACCTGAGCGGCGTGGAGAACAATGAGTGGTTCAGCCAGGGGATGACCGAGGCTATCTCCACCAACCTGTCTAAGGTCAGCGCCTTGACCGTGATCTCCAACCAGTCGGCCTGGCAGTATAAGGTGGCCGCTATGCCGATCCCGGAATTTGGGCAGCGGTTAAAGGCGGACGTATTCGTGACTGGTTCAGTGCTGCGGGTGGAAGAGAAGGTACGCATTACGGCGCGCTTGATAGAGGCGGCCACCAACCGCCACTTGTGGGCCCAGGATTACGAACGTGATATGGCCAACATCCTGGCCATGCAGAGCGAAGTGGCCCGGGCCATTGCCGGGGAGATCAAAGTGAAGCTGACACCGGAGGAAGAGACCCGCCTGGCCAGCGCCCGCCAGATCAATCCCGAGACCTACGAGGCTTACCTTAAGGGGATGTTCTACGTGTACAAAGGTGAATACGAACAAGGTCTTACCTATCTCAACCAGGCAATTGAAAAGGACCCGGCGGATCCCTTGGCGTATGCGGGGCTGGCATTCGGTTACGTCACTATCGGACATAGCATTGCGGCTACACCGGATGTCTGGCCAAGAGCCCGAGAAGCAGCACTCAGGGCATTAAGGCTGGATGAAACGCTGGCCGAGGGACACGCCGCTTTAGCTGACGTCAAGACCTACTACGAATGGGACTGGGAGGGTGCGGAGCAGTCCTTCCTGCGTGCCGATGAACTGAATCCCAATCTGGCCATGAATCACTATCACTATGCGTGGTATCTCGCTCTGTTCGGGCGCCTGGATGAAGCCATAGTAGAACATAAACGTGCCCAAGAGCTGGATCCGCTAACGCCCCTACACACTACCTATCTGGGATGGCTGTACTGGATAGGTGGCGATTATGAGAAGGCGATAGAAGAAATCCGGAAGACGCTCAAATTGTATCCCGATGACTGGGAAGGGTTGTGGAGTTTGGGATATGTTTTAGCGGACGCGGGTATGTATGAGGAGGCCATCGCGGCACACCAAAAGGCCGGCGATTTGGGGGCTCTTGGGCTTACCTATGCGAAGGCTGGCCGGCGGGATGAGGCGCAAAAGATACTGGCTGAATTGGAAGAAGAGGAAGCCACCCCATGGGGTGCTTTTAGCCTAGCCGTATTGTACACAGCCCTGGGGGAAAAGGATGAGGCCTTCCGATGGCTGGCTTATGAGCAGCCTCACACCTTTGTCCCCTGGGTCAGGGTGCTTCCGTTGTTCGAGCCTCTATGGGCCGATCCACGCTTCAAAGATCTGCTGCAGCGAATGAACCTGCCGGAGTGAGTGGCATGGCTGGTGCACAACAAAGAAGACTCGCCGCCATCATGTTCACCGACCTGGTGGGCTACAGCGCCCTGTCCCAGAAGAACGAGGCCCTGGCCCTGGAGCTGCTCAAGGAACACCAGCAGCTGCTCCGCCCCATATTCACCCAGCACAACGGCACCGAGATCAAGACCATGGGCGACGCCTTCCTGGTGGAGTTCGCCAGCGCCGTGGAAGCGGCCCGCTGCGCCGTGGACATCCAGAAGGCCCTGACGGCCCACACCTCGGTGGTGGCCCCGGAGCGGCGCATCCAGGTGCGCATCGGCCTGCACGTGGGCGACGTGGTCTACGAGGAGGGCGACGTCCTGGGTGACGGCGTCAACATTGCTTCCCGCATCGAGCCCCTGGCCGCGCCGGGGTGCATCTGTATATCGGAGGCTGTGGCAGAGCAAGTGCGCAACAAGATTGACTGCCCGCTTGAGAAGCTTGGTGAGCAGCAGCTGAAGGGCATTGCCCAGCCTGTGACTGTATATCGCATCATCCTGCCCTGGGAAGAGGGGGCGGTACCATCAAAGCGGGTGCGACCGGCCCGGCGGAAGCCCGGTGGCCTGCGCTGGATAGGTGCGGGCGCGGCGACCCTGTTACTGGTGGCGGTAGTGTGGTGGCTGACGAGCCGGGGTGCGACTGTCATAAAACCTGGTGAGATCACCTCCATCGCGGTCCTGCCCCTGGACAACCTCATGAACGACCCCGACCAGGACTACTTCGTTGACAGCATGACCGAGGCGTTAATCACCAGTTTGTCCAGAATCGGGGCGTTGCGAGTTATCTCGCGCACTTCGGCGATGCGTTACAAGGATACCGATAAACTGATGCCGGAGATAGCCCGTGAGCTAAATGTGGATGCTGTAGTGGAGGGATCGGTCCTGAAGGCCGGAGAGACCGGGTGCGCATCACGGCCCAGCTCATCCACGGCGCTTCCGATGAGCACCTGTGGGCCAACGACTACGAGGGGGACCTGACCGACATCCTGTCCCTACAGAAGACCGTTGCCCGGGCCATTGCTGACGAGATCAAGATTGCCGTAACGCCGGAGGAAGAGGCGCGCCTGTCCAGCGTCCGCCAGGTGAACCCCGAGGCCTATGAGCTTTACTTCCGGGGCCGGTACCACTTTGACAAGTGGACGAAAGAAGGATTCGAGAGAGCTATCGAGTACTTCCAGCAAGCGATCGAGGTCGATCCCAATTACGCTCAGGTTTATGCTTGGCTTTCCGATTCATATGGGTGGCTTTGGCTCGTGGGCGTTCTGCCGCCAGAAGAATATTCCTCCAGGTCCACCGTACTCATTAAGAAAGCTCTAGAGATAGATGATGCGCTCCCCGAAGCGCATTTGGCACTGGCAGAGAAAAGATTATATCTTGAATGGGACTGGAAGAGTGCAGAGACGGAATTCAAGCGGGCAATTGACCTCAATCCGAACTTTGCGCGAGCTCATCAGGATTATGCTTGGCATTTGATGGCGATGGGTCGCTTCGCCGAAGCCAAAGCCGAGGCAAAGCGCGGGCACCAGCTCGATCCGTTCTCGTACCCGGCAAACGAGACCATGGGCATGGTGTACTACTACGCACGTACGACCAGGCAATAGCAAAATACCAGCAGATGGCCGAGCTGGAGCCCAGTGACTCCAGGGCACACAGTAGGCTCGCGCTGATATACGAACAAATGGGGAGGTATGAGGACGCGGTGAGGGCCCGTCAAAAAGCGATGACTCTCTCTGGTGCCCGGCCCGAGGAGGTAGCGGCGTTGGGCCGTGCCTATAGCGAGTCGGGACCTGAAGGTTACCGGATGTGGCGGCTGGAGAGGTTGGAAGGTCAGTATGACCGCTATCCCTATTACACTGCCGGACAATATGCTCAGTTAGGCGATAAGGATCAGGCGTTCGCCTGGCTGGAAAAGGCTTACAAGGAGCATGACGGGCAGATGTATAGACTAAAAGCCGAGCCATCGTGGGATCCCCTCCGCAACGATCCCCGCTTCCAGGACCTCTTACGTCGCATGAACTTCCCGGAGTGAGGCCTCGGTTCCAAAGCCGCTGAAGCGGCTCCGCTCTGGTTCGCATCCTCGTTGCCCATAACGCATGACGGAACCCCGTCAGGGGTTTTCGCCCCCTGTCGGTATTAAATTTGGCCGTTTATAGAGTGCGCTGAAGGACGTAAGTTCAGAGGGAAACTACAGCATGAAGACCGGCAAGGACATCCGCCAGGAGTTTATCTCCTTCTTCGAGGGGAAAGGGCACCGCTTTATCCGTTCCAGCCCGGTAGTGCCCATCGACGACCCCACCCTGCTGTTTGCCAATGCCGGGATGAACCAATTCAAGCCCATCTTCCTTGACCAGCAGAAGCCGGATCACACCAGGGTGGTGAACAGCCAGAAGTGCATCCGGGTCTCGGGCAAGCACAACGACCTGGAGGAGGTGGGGGTGGACAACTACCACCACACTTTCTTCGAGATGCTGGGCAACTGGTCCTTCGGGGACTACTACAAGGCCGAGGCTATTCAGTGGGCCTGGGAGTTGTTCACCGCGGTGTGGGGCATGGATGGGGACCGCCTGTGGGCCACGGTGCACGACACCGACGACGAGGCCGCCGCCCTCTGGCCGCAGGTAACCGGCCTGCCCCCGGAGCGGGTCCTGCGGTTCGGCGATAAGGACAATTTCTGGGAGATGGGGGAGACCGGCCCCTGCGGCCCCTGCTCGGAAATCCACTACTACGACGGGCCGGACATCAGCCAGATGAAGGCGGAGGGGGTCAACGCCGAGCCCGCTTTCAAGGAGCTGTGGAACCTGGTCTTCATCCAGAACAATCGCCTAAAGGATGGTTCGCTGGAGGAGTTGCCCGCCAAGCACGTGGATACCGGCGCCGGGTTGGAGCGCATCGTGGCCGTCATCCAGGGGAAGGATTCCAACTACGCCACCGACCTGTTCACCCCCATCATTGAGCATATCGCACAGATCACCGGTGTTGCCTATACCGAAGATAATGGCGTGGCTCACCGGGTCCTGGCCGATCATGTCCGCATGCTGGCCTTTTCTCTGGCTGACGGTGCCCTGCCCGGCAACGAGGGCCGGGGGTACGTGGTGCGGCGCATCCTGCGGCGGGCCGCCCGTTTCGGTCGCATGCTGGACCGGCACGAGCCCTTCATCTATCAGCTGGTGGGGACCGTTTCCGACGTGATGGGTGAGGCTTTCCCGGAAATTATCGAGAAGCGCCAACATATCGAAAAAGTGATCAGGGCCGAGGAGGCCGCTTTTGGCGAGACCCTGGACCGGGGCCTGGAGATGTTCGCCCGGGCGGTCAAGGACCTCAAGTCCGGTGATGTCATTCCAGGTGGGGAGGCCTTCCGCCTGTACGATACCTACGGTTTCCCCCTCGACCTCACCGAACTAATGGCCCGTGAGAAGGGCCTGTCAGTAGATACCGCCGGCTTTGACCATGCCATGGAGGCCCAACGGGAGCGGGCCCGTGCTGGCGGCAAGACCCTTGTCCAGGACGCCGCCGAAGGATGGGTAACCGTTACGAAGGGCAGGAGCTCTGAGTTCATCGGCTACGATGCCTGCGAAAGTGACGCTACCATCCGCAAATACCGGGAGTATGACGACGGCAGAGCAGACCTCATCCTCGACCGGACCCCCTTCTACGGTGAATCCGGCGGCCAGGTGGGCGACACCGGGACCATCACCGCCCGGGGATTGGAGCTGCGCGTCGAAGACACCCAGAAGCTCACCGTGGATGGGGCGGAGGAGATTATCCACCAGTGCCAGGTGATGAAAGGTTCCCTTGAGGGAAAAAAGCAGGTGACCGCTACCATTGACCGGGAGCACCGCCAGGCCATCCGACTGAACCACACCGCTACCCACCTGATGCACCAGGCCCTGAAAGATGTGTTGGGCGAGCACGTCCAGCAGGCCGGTTCCCTGGTGGCACCCGACCGCCTGCGCTTCGATCTGACGCACTACGAGAAGATCACCGTTGAGCAGCTGAGGGAGATCGAGCTGCTCGTGAACCGGGCGATCCGGGAGAACCATCCCGTTAAGGCGTACATCATGAGCTACGAAGAAGCGCGCAAGAGCGGCGCGGTGGCCCTGTTCGGCGAGAAGTACGGCGACGATGTGCGGGTAGTGGACGTTCCGGAATTCAGCCGGGAGCTCTGCGGTGGCACCCACGTGGACCGAACCGGGGACATTGGGGTCTTCAAGATCACCTCGGAATCGGCCCTGGCGGCGGGTGTGCGGCGGATAGAAGCTGTTACGGGGGAAGAAGCGATTTACTACATTCTAAACCGTATGCAAAACCTGCAGTCCTTTCTCGAACTCAGGAATATCATGCACGATGATTTGACCAGGAGTTGGGAACAGGATCAAGAGAAAATCAAGAGATTAGAAAGCCAAGTCAAGGCCGAACAGAAGGTCCGTATCAAGGGCTTGGCCGATGACCTGGTGGCCAAAGCCGATGAAATCAATGACATTAATGTAGTAGCTCAGCGAGTGAATGAAGTCACCGACATAGATCAGTTGAAAGACCTGGCAGTGGATATAAAGCATTACTTGAAGTCATCTGCTGTTGTGCTTTATACTGTAGTAAATAAGAAGCCGCAAGCCGTTGTGGCCGTCACCGATGATCAAAAGGAAAGAATGCCTGCTGGAACCATCGCCAGGGAGATCGGTCAGCTGCTGGGCGGCAGCGGCGGCGGCACACCCATCATGGCAACCGCGGGAGGCAACGATGTATCTGCGATTGATGCAGCCGTTACCGCCACACCAGATGTAATTATGAAAGTACTCGGCAAGCTCGATGAATGACGAACCCCTGCTCATCTTCGACCGCTCGGTAACGGGACGTATCGGTATCAAGTTGCCCGAGACTGATGTCCCGTCTACCGAACCCACCGATGTATTGCCCGCCCACCTGATCCGCAAAATCCCGGCGCAGCTGCCGGAAGTCTCCGAACCGGAGGTGGTGCGCCACTTCATCAGCCTGTCCACCAGGAACCACCACGTGGACAAGAACCTCTACCCGCTGGGCAGCTGCACCATGAAGTACAACCCCAAGGTGAATGACGCCCTGGCGGACCTGCCGGGTTTCAGCGGGCTGCATCCCGGACAGTCTGAGGCCTCCTGCCAGGGTACCCTGGCCTTGATGTACGGGCTCGAGCAGGCCCTGGTAAAGATTACCGGCATGAGCCGGTTTACGCTCCAGCCGGCGGCGGGCTCACAGGGTGAAATGGTGGGTGTGCTCATTATGCGTAAGTATCATGAAACCAAGGGGTCCCATCGCAAATATGTGATCATCCCCGATTCCGCCCATGGCACCAACCCCGCCAGCGTGGTGATGGCCGGCTACGAAACGCTGAAGGTGGCTACCGACCCCCGGGGGCGGGTGGACCTGGCGGACCTGCGGGGCAAGCTCAGCGATGAGGTGGCGGGCATGATGCTCACCCAGCCCAACACACTGGGGCTGTTTGAGGACGAGATAGTCTCCATTACCCAACTCATTCACAGTGTGGATGGCATCATGTACATGGACGGGGCCAACCTCAACGCCCTCATGGGCCTGACCCGCCCGGCGGACATGGGCTTCGACATTACGCATATCAACCTGCATAAGACTTTCTCTACCCCGCATGGCGGGGGCGGCCCCGGCTCCGGCCCCATCGGAGTAGCGGAGCGGCTGGTGCAGTTCCTGCCGCGGCCGCTGGTCGAAGGGTGCCCTGACGGCAGCTATAAGTGGGACGACAACGGACCGCATAGCGTCGGCCGGGTACTCTCGTTTTTTGGCAATTTCGCTATGATAGTGCGGGCCTATGCCTATATCCTCAGCCTGGGCGAGGAGGGGCTTCAAAGCGTCTCGCGCTGGGCCGTGCTGAACGCCAACTACCTCAAGGTCCGTCTGGTGGATATATTTGAACTGCCCTATGGTGAAGGCGTCATGCACGAGTTCGTCCTCTCCGGCAGCCGGCAGAAAGAGCGCGGCGTCAAGACCCTGGACCTGGCCAAGGCCCTGCTGGACTATGGCTTCCACGCGCCGACGATCTATTTCCCCCTGGTGGTGCCCGAGGCCCTCATGATCGAGCCCACCGAGTCCGAGACCAAGGCCACCCTGGACCGCTTTGCTGAGGTGCTGCACCAGCTCGACCGCTTGGTGGACGAGGACCCGGAGAGCCTGCTGGAGGCCCCGCGGCACACCCCCGTCGGCCGCCTGGACGAGACCCGCGCCAACCGCCAGCTGGACGTGCGCTGGCGGGCGGGGAGGTAATCTGTCATTGCGAGACCCCGAAGGGGTCGTGGCAATCTAGTCGGCCTTGTCCGCAATGACAGTATAGCGGCGCTGGCCGCTCCCCAACTCCCCTTGGCTTTGTCTGGCATAAGGCATTACCTTTACGCGCTTCTGTTAATCATTATCATGAGAGGCATGGAGGCTATGATGAAGTATCTACGCCAGGCCTGCCGTACTTATTCAGGCTTGCTACTCGCAGGTGCAGTCCTGTTCCAGGTGAGTTTCCTCCACGCCCAAGCTATCCCCATCGCCATCGTGGAATTTGAAGGCAACGGCATTTCACAGACCGAGGCCATCGCCCTGACCGATCGCCTGCGTAACGAGCTCTTCCGGCTGGGCGCTTTTGAGGTGGTCGAGCGCGGCATGATGGAAACAATCCTCAACGAGCAGGACTTCCAGCTGACCGGCTGCACCTCCAACGAGTGCCTGGTAGAGGTTGGTCAGCTGCTCGGTGCCCGGCAGGTGGTGGGCGGCCGGATCAGCCGGGTAGGAGCCATGTTCACCGTCTCGGCCCGGGTGGTGGATGTTCAGACCGGCAAGTTGCTGGGCGTCTCCGATTTCGACCTGCGCGGCGGGCTGGAAGAGATGCTGACCGATGGAATGAAGCAGGTGGCGGTGATGCTTTCGGGGGATGAAGTAGCAGCCACCGTAGCAGTGAACCGTCCCGATATTCGAGAGCCGAGCCACCCAGCAGGTGAAGGAGTAGGCGCTCAACGACCCCGGACCTGGTCTATAAGTGTCGGAATGGGCTCTTCAAAATGTGCGAATGTGATTTCAATATCAAAGGATTTGATCGTTTGGCATAATCTTTCGATTTTTTTTAACGCAGGTTTTCCAGCGTACGTAGGGGGAGGTTTTGCATATCAGAGACACTATAATCAGAAGGGGCTTGCACTATCAATATCTCTAGGAATTGGTGATGGGTGGGAAGTTGTAAATACTTTAATTGCGCATCAATGGGCTCTGGGTCGACGAGGTTTTTTTATTGCAGGTTTAGCGGCAATTGGAATCAATTATGGATACTATGTTGATGAAGACTTATATCCCGTATTGAGTTATGAGTTTCGCTTCTGATACTGCACTTGGGATTTGGGACATGGGGCTTGGGACTTGTGAGATTGCGAAGGCATAAATACCTTCGCTTAGTCGAAAAAACCCCTCTAAAGAGGGCTATTTGGCCTACATAGGCGGCTTCAGCCGTCTTTTTTTGATTTAGCGAACTCATTTATGGGTTCGCATCCCAGCCGTCTTTTTTAATTCAGCGGATTCATTGACTTGTCCGGCATCCTGACGGACGGATTAGCTGGGGATTTGGGGCTTGGGGCTGGTATGCAAACCGCTGAGAGCGCGGAGGGCGCAGAGATATTCATTAAATTCTTGACGCCTTGGCGGTTATTCTTTTCTCGTAACTCGAAACTCGCAACCCGTAACTCAAAACTCGCAACTCGTAACCCGTAACTCAAAACTCGCAACTCGTAACCCGTAACTCGTAACTTTAATCATGCGCACCATCATCCACACCGATAAAGCGCCGGAGGCCATCGGCCCCTACAGCCAGGGGGTCTGCTGCGGGGAGCTGATCTTTACCGCCGGGCAGATCCCGCTCGACCCGGCCAGCGGCCAACTGGTTGACGGCCCCTTCGAAGAGCAGGTCGACCAGGTCCTGCGGAACTTGTCGGGCATCCTTACCGCCGGCGGCAGCGATCTGGACCATGTCATTAAGTTCACCGTATTCCTCACTGACCTGGGTAATTTCAGCACCTTGAACAAGGTCTTCGCCAAATATTTCGCGGATAGTCCTCCGGCCCGCTCGGCCGTGCAGGTGGCGGCCCTGCCCCTGGGAGCCGAGGTGGAGATCGAAGCGGTAGCCGTTAAACTAGGGGCTTGAGACTAGAGGCTTGAGGCTTGCCCTGAGTCCGCCAGCTGGCGGATCGAAGGACTAGAGGATAAATGGGGAATTCATTTAAGAGCTGTAAAGACCTGGAAGTTTGGCAGAAAGGAATGGCACTGGTCAAAGAAGTTTATAAGGTCACTAACGACTTCCCAGGTGAGGAAAAGTTCGGATTGGTTAATCAGATACGTCGTGCTGTTGTATCGATCCCATCAAACATTGCTGAAGGTCATGCTCGATCAGGCACGGGTGAGTTCAAGCATTTCATATCCATAGCCATGGGTTCCGTGGCCGAATCAGAAACGCAACTTATTCTGAGTGCTGAATTGGGATATTTGAATGAAGATGCTACTACGGTGCTTCTTGATCAGCTTGACATCATCGGTAAAATGCTACGGGGCCTATATAAATCACTTGAAACTCGAGGCAGCCTTTGGGGGAGATGGTACTGCTAACGAAGTGGCACAAGGTCTGGTCGGGGGGAATACCCCGCTGGCGGTGATCCCCTACGGGACGGGCAACGACTTTGCCCGCAGCGCCGGAATCCCCCTGGGTCTGGCGGCGGCCATGGACTTGCTCTGCCAGGGAACCGCCGCGCCCATCGATGTAGGCTTTGTCAACGGGCGCTACTTCGTAAACGCGGTAGGCATCGGCTTTGATGGCCGGGCTAACTACGAGGCCGAGCAGATCAAGTGGCTCAGGGGCCCGCTGGCTATTCTTCTGGCCATCTTCCGTACCATGCGCTACTGGAAAGCCGTGCCCATGACCCTCACCGTGGACGGCCGGACCATTTCGCGCACAACCTACCTGGTAAACATCGGCAACGGCCCCTTCGTCGGCGGAGGACTCAAACTGACCCCCGCTGCCCGCATCGATGACGGGATGCTGGGCGTCTGCCACGTGGCGGACATTGCACCCATCAAAATCATTCTGAATTTTGGGCGTCTTAAAACGGGCACTATTGATGTACTTCCGGAAGTGACCCAGTTGACCGGTTCCAATATAATCGTCGAGAGCGAGCTCCCCATGCCGGTGCATGTCGATGGGGAGGTGCTGGGCCTGGACATCCGCAAGCTCGATTTGCGGATATTACCCGGGGCCATTCAGCTGGTGCGGAACCCTTAGTGAGAACACTTCCCTGCCTGCTGCTGGTGCTGGCGCTGGTCGCAGCCCTCCCTGATTATGTAGCGGGGCAGACAGCGGACTCAACCACGGAGCAGCCCGACACTTCCCGGCGCGTCCCTGATCCCCGGACAGCCCTTCTGCTGGGCCTCATACCCGGTGGCGGGCAGCTCTATAATGGGAAGTGGTTGAAGGCCCTTATCGTGATGGCCGTGGAAGGTTATTATATCTATCTATTTCAGCAGAACAGGGACTTTTATAATCATTACGATGAATCGTTGCCCTTGAGCAGGGATAGGTACCTGGAGGAGCGAAACAAGTATGCCTGGCGGTTCGTGTTTGTCTATATTCTCGGCT
>JABUBL010000425.1_pt1 | contig 12414 bp, 9 predicted proteins | sample 7240371 | NCBI WGS metagenome assembly JABUBL01 (sample SAMN07256343, study PRJNA390944) | subsurface metagenome | isolation source: Methane hydrate marine sediment | place: Pacific Ocean: Eastern North Pacific, ODP site 1244 | collected 2002
CACGAAGTAGTTACCATACTTGCCGACGTCTCCCATCATTCGTCCGGCAGCTGCGGTAATTGCACCGATAGCCGCAATGGTTATCAAGATACCCACCGCAAAAAGTGACGAGATTAGAAAAGCCCGTTTAGTAGATATTCTGCCCTGTTCGTCTATAAAGCCGACGATCAGAGGAATACTCGCCAAATGGCAGGGACTCAACAGTATGCTAAGAACACCCCATACAAAAGCGGCACAAAAGGCGATCAGGGCAGTGCCTTCCACCGCACGGGTCAGTGTGATAAAAAGCTCCTGCATTATTTATCTGACACCCAAGTCACAACAATTTTAGTTGGTGTATCCACCTTCTGATCCTTTGTCAACGTTCGTACTCGCTTTACTCGCATTCGCTGCTCTACTTAGGCGAACACTCGCCGATCTTACACGCATTGCTGATTTGCTCGCGTGAGAGAGCCATCTTTGCCGCGAGTGCCTCGCTTATGGAAATCATTTTGCCAGTGGCGGTCGGATGTTGCTCGACCCATTTCCTGAGATTCGATTCGTTCACGAAAAAGGCCTGTTTGAAACAACCTGTCGACAGCAGCTTGCCGTCCGGGCCTTTCTTCTTTCCCGCCCAGGCGACGGCAGTTTCCGGTTCCAGCAGGCCGACACTGCCGTTAGTGGTTTTGACATGGATTGTTTGACCAGTCAGAGCATCTTTCTGGAATACTTCAATGTCTTTCTTCGTCCGCGCAGCTACTCCAAGCGCGCACATAGGACAACAACCCCACGTATATAGGCCGTCCGCTTTGACCAAGGCGACATCTTCCGGATAGACCGCGCGGTCACAAAAACCGCAGCGGTTCGAAAGTTCTTTGTCCTTAAGAACCTGCCAGGTTGAGATATTGCCGCCGCTGGTTTGTCGCTCTCTCAAAGCCGGTTGCCTATCCGCAAACGCCCTGACCGTCGGTCTGCCAGACTCTTCTATCCCGTAAAGATAGACGGCTGACGTGGTGGTCAAGGCTTGGCCAGAGGACCAATCCGTCACAAATACCTTTTCGTCCATGTCCCGTTTGTCCAACACACTGGAGTAGGTGATAAAATAGCAGTGCAGGGAACAGAGATGGACGTCGCCCTTATCTGTCTTCAAGATAACACGTGTTTCGGGGTGAACATCACCGTCACACATGTAGCAGACCGTTTCTGCCGGCCTGCTGTCAGGGGTGAGCTGGTCCAATCGATCGAACTTCGGCACCTCGAGAGGCAGTTTGACACCAAATTCCTTCCACTTGGAGAAGATATCTTCCTTGGAAAAGAATCCTTCGTGGCGAAACAGCTCTTTGCCCGAAGCATCAAAGAATATCTGTGTTGGAATAATTCTGATGCCGTACTTCTTTCCTGCATCAGGATTTTTCCAGACATCAATAAATTCCACGCTGAAAACTCCGGCATATTCTTTCTTCAGCTCTTCCAGGATAGGGGCCATCATTTTACAAGGAATGCATTTATCTGCTCCAAGATCAACCAGCTTCGGCAATGTTTCGGACTGCTCAACATCTGACAATTGGTTTCTAATTTTTTCCTCTTGAACAGTATTAGCCGTGTTGCGAGCACTGGTTTCCGTAATCAAACGCGAAGACTTTTCTTGCTTTAGAATAATTACAATGCCAACAGCAACAACTAACACCACAATAACAGCGATTTTGCCTACCTTGTTCATATTTGACCATCCTCTACGAATAAAACTATACCTCTCAATTCTTGAGCACTTTGCAAAACAGCTTGAGACTATGCAAGTATCTGCTTAATCTGATCTGGCGATGGCACCTTGCCGACCGCCTTGACATCTCCGTCCACTACAAGTGCCGGCGTTATCATTACTCCGAATTTCATTATCTGATTTATATCGGTTATCTTTTCGATTTCACATTCGATCCCCAAATCTTCAATTGCAGCTTCGGCGTTGGCTGCAAGTTTCTTACACTTTGGACAACCCGGACCAAGAATTTGTATTTTCTTCATCGTTAGGTCCCCTTAGAAAAACGTTCCTGACAAAACTTTTTTCTGCGTCAACAGTTTTCACTCTGAACAGCTCCGAACCATTTTTGTGTCCTAAGACATATTCGCACGAGCATCAGCATTACCGGAACTTCGATCAATACCCCCACAACGGTTGCCAGTGCCGCACCGGAAGACAGACCAAAGAGCATTGTCGAGGTTGCAATCGCAACCTCAAAGTGGTTGGACGCTCCTATCATCGCAGATGGAGCTGCATCACGATATTCGAGTTTCAAAATCCTTGCCAGCCCATAGCCAAGCCAGAAGATAAGATTGGTTTGAATAAAAAGAGGTATTGCAATCCAGAGAATCGTCAATGGATTGGAAAGAATAACTTCTCCCTTGAATGAAAACAGTAAAACCAAAGTTAAAAGCAATGCGATTATCGTCACAGGCGTAAGAAAATGCAGAAATTTTTCTTTGAACCAGTCTTGGCCTTTGGCGGCAATAATCCATTTTCGCGACAAATATCCCGCAACCAACGGTAAAGCCACGTATATGACAATAGACAACAACAATGCCTGCCATGGAACGGGAAGTCTGCCTACACCAAGTAAAAATCCGCCTAAGGGGCCGTAAAGAAAGAGCATAGTCAGAGAATTGATTGCAACCATCACCAAAGTATGTCCATCGTTTCCTTTGGCAAGATAACCCCAAACAAGAACCATTGCTGTGCATGGAGCTATCCCAAGGAGAATACAGCCTGCCAAATAACTCCTCCAAAGTGGAACTTCAAGCATTTTAAGGCCTTCAACCTCAATAACTGTTCCGGCCCCATAAGTGGCACCTACAGGTAAATCAAGGCCAAAAGGCATCTTGACTTGATCCACTGCATCGGGCCCAATAAAGCCATGAAAGAGTGTGCCCAAGAAAAGCAGTGAAATTGCATACATGGTGAACGGCTTTATGGCCCAATTGACAAAGAGAGTGAGTCCCACGGGTCTGATGCTTTTGCCGGCCTTCAGCACCTCAGCAAAATCGATCTTCACCATGATTGGGTACATCATAAAGAACAGGCAAACCGCAATCGGTATTGAAACAACCGGGGCCTTGTTCACATAAATTGCCAAGCCGTCAAGATATGTAGCAACTCCTGGTGCCAGTTTGCCCAAAACGATCCCGCCGACAATGCACAGGACAACCCAGATAGTCAGGTACCTCTCAAAGACACTCAGGCCCTTGCCTTTACCACGATTCTTTCGGCTTGAATTTTTATCAATAACGTGTGCCATCTTTAGTATACCATCTCAAAAAAATGTGCCGAACAACACGCCGACAATTGTGGACATCACAACCACAAGCGCGATAAAAACGACGGTCTTATAAGTTCCGATAACCCTTCGGATGACAAGGATATTTGGCAGCGACAGAGCCGGCCCCGCCAGTAACAGCGCCAAGACCGGCCCTTTGTGCATGCCCAGCTTCATCAAGGCTTGTGTGATAGGAATCTCAGTCAGTGTAGCAAAATACCAAAAGGTGCCAATGACGCTGGCTACGAGGTTACTGCGTAAGCTGTTGTCGCCCACCCACTGTGCGACCTGCTTCTCGGGCAGCAAAACGCTCACAAAGCCGACGACGAATACTCCGCCGTACAGCAGCGGCACGAGCAGCTTGGTGAACTCCCACGTGTTGTGCATCCATTCGCGAATTTCATCACGCTCGAACCACCGCCAGGCCATAATAACAACCGCCAGCCCCATCAATCCCGCCAGATACCAGCGGGCGTGATAGACGGCGAGCACCCACGTGCGCCGCTCCTGCATCTCGGCAATCTCGGTTTTAGGCAGCGTTATCTTATCACCGGACTTTTCTGAGCCGAGGTCTTGCTCGAGTTGAAAGCGAACAGCGTCCTTGGTCTCATGAATGACCACGGCCTGGAATTCTCGGCCGTCATTTGTTTTGACGACGACATTACCGGGGTTGAACCAGTCGCTGAACACAAGAAAAAGAACCATACAGGCAAGGTAGAGAGCAGTTTGACCGATGTGGCGACGGGGCTTTTCCGGTTCGGGCATTTGCAGTGCGGCTTCGGCCTTTGCCTGCTCGCCTCTGCGAAACACTACCGCCATCAGCAATCCAATCACAACGGAAAAAGTTACCGCGCCGATCGCCCGCCCGACACCAATGGAAAAGCCCAAAACACGAGCGCTTAAAAAGATGGCGAGAACATTTATGGCGGGCCCCGAGTATAGAAAAGCCGAGGCCGGCCCAAGGCCCGCGCCAAGCCGATAGATACCTGCGAACATCGGCAGCACGCTGCATGAGCAAACCGCCAAAACACAACCTGACACTGATGCGACGGCGTATGCCAGAATTGGGTTGGCGTTCGGACCAAGGTAACGCATTACTGAGCTCTGGGACAAAAAGGTGATGATAGCTCCCGCAATAAACAGAGCGGGCACGACACACGCCAAGGTGTGGTTTCGCGCGTACCACTGAAGCAGCCGGAACGCCTCCTGAATCGCCTCCTGAATCCTTGGGTTACCTAACGGCAGAGCGTAAGCAACAACAAAAATAGTAATCAGTGCAGCAAATATCTTCCATTCTTTACTCATGATTGTTCTCTTCTAAACACTCCATAGCAGCACGCTCGAACTACAAAGCCTTAAGCAGCCTTTCGTTATCCCTGGCCTGCTGTTTCAAAACCCGGCTCACACACGAAAAGAAATCCACAATGCAGGCACATTTCAGCCTGTAAATGACCTTAAGCCCTTCTTTGCGATACTCTAACAGGCCCGCATTAGCCATCACCGAAAGATGCCGCGAAACATTCGACCTTTCGGAGCCGATATGCTGCGCAATGTCACAGACACACTGCTCGCCGTCTTGTAGAAAATTGACGACCGCTATTCTCAATGGATGTGCAATCGCCTTTGCGATTTCCGCCTGTTTTTCGAATAATAATTGCTTTCTCTTGCTTAACATAGCAGAACTCCAACTAAATGACTATATGATTATATACTCATATAGTAACATAAAGTTCAAACAAAATCAAATATTTTTGTGATTTTTTTTGCTGTGGGGCGGGTCTCTTTCCACCAGCGTTACTGTCTCATTCAGTCCGCTTTATCCGGCTTGTGAACGAATTTCGTTGAGGCCCCCGCAGCAGCATAGATTTCAGCGACTTTCTTTAGCAGCTCACTGTGGTTACCGTAAATGGTTAACGCCCGCGGGGCAAGCATTCCCAACACGTCTGGAACGTCGCATACCCTTAAGACATTGAGAAATTGAGGTGCTTCGGTGTTCATGTGAGATAGTGGCGGTTTGTTCAATAGCACACCGGCAATCTCCGGTTCCCACAAGGCAGCGTAGGCAGCCAGGACACCGGCAGTACCTTCGCCGAGCACGTAGACGCCAATATGCTCATTGTACTTACCTTGCAGATAGCGGGCTGCCGCGACGATATCCCACACCCGGCCGGTATCGACGGTCCGGCCTATCAGGACGTGGCTGCGCTCGACGTAGTTGGGTGGGTTCTTACGGGTCCAGCGTGTCTGGTCAACACCGCGTGGGGCACACACATATACGTGGTCGCCCGGTTTGTACACACGGTGTATCCAGTCTGAGACGCACTCAGTAGAATTAGGGTCTCGTACAATCATCAGAATACGTTTGGCATCCTTGGTTGATTTGAAGGCTGCAACATATTGCAGGCGAACTTCGAGGCCGGGTTCTGACGCAAGGCGTGCCTCATCCGGCTGGACCTGCTCAAGCAACCTCCCCGATGGAATCCGCTCAGGAAAATATCGAAACGTAACGCGACGCAGTTCAGCCAGAATCGCCGCTCTCCAAGCGTCATACTTGCCTTTCTGCGGCGGCTCCACTCGCGCGGTAGGCACGAAATGCTCGTCAATAGTCGTGTTCAATTCATCTCTGGGAATATCGGAATCACCAGGAAACACGCGAAGTTTATTTGGGTCAATCGGATGCAGCCGGTTATTGCGAGGACCCGTTACGAGGTCGGCCTCGCTATCGTTGACCACGCTTGGGTCGTTTTTCAGGTGTATGTTTATAAAGCGATAGGCCGCCTGGCGGATATCCTGCCGATAGGCGTGACCACCGATGCTGACAACGCTGTCGACAAAATCGCCTGCTCCGTGTAGGCTGTAGACTTGTTCCAGCCGGTTGACCACCCGTTGATTGGCATCCATCGGAAAGATGCGGTCGTGATCGCTGTTGACGAACAGCAGCGGCCGAGGTACCACCAGGGCAGCGATACGGGTCCATGGCCACTGGAACGTGTTATACAGAAACATGCAATCACAATGCCCGTTGATCACCCGGTTGGGGACGTAGGACGGCAGATCCGCCATCCCACTGACCGGCACGGCGACCTTGACGCGCTCATCGGCCGCCGCAATCCAAAAGGTGGCCGCGCCCCCGCCGCTGATTCCGGTCACCGCAATCCGCTTGGGATCGACGTCTGTCCTGCTAATGAGGTAGTCAATGCCTCGCATGCCGTTGAGACATTCAACACCGGCGGGAGTATAGCCCCGCGAGTGCCACCACCAGCGACCTTGGCGGTAGGTCCCGTGGTGGATGGCCGCGATCTCACCCAGTTGCAGCGTGTCGAGCATTAGGCAGATGTATCCGTGCCGCGCGAACCAGATTCCGTGTGACTGGAAAGCGGTTTTGTTGCCGTTTCGGCCCCGCCGCGAGTGCCCACAGACGTACAGCACAGCGGGCAGACGCTCACCTTCTTTGACGTTGGTCGGCCGGTAGAGGTTGGCGGTGACGTACAGTCTTGGTCGGCTCTGATAGACGAGCATGTCGACGACGTATCCGTCGCCCCCAAGCGTGCCGGTAATGGTGGCTTTGAGCGGCGTTTTGGGCGGCAGCGGCCAAAGCCCCAACATGTAGAAGTACTCCTGCTTGTACTTGGGGCGAAGCTTCTCCCAGTTTTCGGCCGATTCAACGCCCCGTAAGAAGCAGTTGTGAATCTTCTGCGTCTCGCAACTCAGATATTCCTGAATCATTTCATCGCCGGGTTCGTCACGGTCGGGCGGGCTGTACGCCTGGCCTTGTGTTGTGGACCGTCCCCGAATGTTATTACGGATGCCAAAACCGCCAAGTACCAATATCGCATGGTTCTATCCCTCTCATATTTTATGCGAGTATGTGCATCATTATAGTATGCACGACCATTATAAAAGAGGCATGCACAGGTTGCAATGATTGGTTGGCTACATTACTGCCCCAACAATTGTGGGACAGTGATACATACTAAGGTCAGTCAAAATAAAATCGTAAAATCAAAAGTGGTCATTTCAAAGAGGAAAAGAATCTGTTGAATCTGGGCTGATACTTGTCGGTAATGTCAAAGGATCCGATTACTCCCTTTGCTTTTCCCACTATTAGTTTTCTTTCAACGAACCCAAAGGACCTTGAATCCCTGCTGACATCCCTGTTGTCACCCATAACGAAATAGCCGCCCTGCGGTACTGTAATTGGCCCGAAACTTCGCACTGCCCCGATTGAAGGAACACTCATTACCGGATGAGCAGCTCCATCCAGATCTTCCATCGCTAATATGGACCTTCCTCTCAGTTGGCATGGTAGGTACTCCGTGTATTTCGATTGGATTTTTGTATAGGCTACTGTTTGGCCGTTTATGATGAGTATGTTGTTCCTCATTTCTACTGTATCGCCTGGTTGTCCGATTACTCTTTTAACTAATCGGGTTCGGTCGTCAGGTGAGAAACAGATTACTATATCTCCTCGTTGTGGGTCCGACCATTTTGCGAGCCGATGTAGAGTAAGGGGAAATCTTAAATCATATGCTATCTTGTCTACATAGAGCAGGTCGCCCTCCAGAACTGTAGGATTCATGGAACCGGTCGGAACCCAATTCCAATCTGCCAGGCTCGATTTCACGGGTACCACCACAAAGACGATGAGAAGAATGGTTATTCGCCACTCTTTCCACATCCGATAAACGAACTTTGTAACTTTCTGTGCCTTCATTTTGCTCTCCATAGATTATTATCGACCGAAAAAGTACAACTCTATACGTGAATAATTTGTCAATGTTCGTATGAATATCGTCCGTCTCCTGGCGGAATAATTTATCGTCGAAGCGGTCTGCACCTGGAGACGTTGGTAGGAAAACATGGTAAGGGAGAAATACATTCAAAAAGAAGCCCCTGCGCTAACAGGGGCGAGCTATTCCCGTAATTTGTTTTTTTGGTTATGTTTGAAATACTCGCCTTCTGCTTCGCAGGGGCAACGTTGAACCGAGTGCAGCTCTTTCCTTTACATTTTTAGCTTTTTGCTTGCTGTGTCCGCGTTTCGCTCTGACTTGTGTGCGATACTCTCAAGATGGACAACGCAAGTTAAAACTAAGATGGCCGGATTGGTCATTTTCCAGAGCCACTCTTTAATCTAACACACTGCATCGGCAGGTTTCGTTCTTAATCTTGAGCCTTTATTGATTGTCCCCGACCCAGGCAATACAGCATGGTTTAGCACAGGCAAAAACCCCAAAACTCTGGAATCTTCCCACTCTTCCGTAACTCCCCCTGACCTTCGACTTGACACTCTTGCTGTTTTGCCCCATGCTAAATAACTTCCCCCGCTTAACCCCGATAATGAAAGATGTTCTTGCTAAAAAAAAATTGGGGCGGATTAAAAAATTTAAGATTTCTTTTGTTTTTTTCAATTCGCTGGGCCTTTTTTGCACCCCAAAGAATTTAGGCTGTCCACTCGGCTTGGGGGCTGATGGTGAAGAAGAGAAAAGAGGCTGGAACATCAACGCTTAAATGCACACAAAATTGATTGAAATACAGCCACCAATTGGAGTATTATGATGACAAGATAGCTAAGTGGCATAACTGGGTGAAAATCAAAATCGAAGCGAAATGTTAATTTGCGAGGAACTTGGACTTTTCTGTACTAAGGGAAGAAAAAAAATGCACAACGAGTTAAAGACATTCAGCCCATACTTCAATGTTGTTGTCAGTTTCGTACTATTGAGCTCAATATCAGTTTGTGGTCAAGAGGCTCCATTCGAATGTTTTGCGGTAAGTGATTTGGTGAGGATTTTTGAAGACGGCTACAACTGCCCCCAGCCGCAGGGAGTAATAGAGATATTTGGCATAAGAAATGAATATATTTCTGCGCAGTGTGTTATCAAAGCCAATCAGGACATAAGACGTGTTACAACCTCAGTGAGTCCCTTAAAGCATGTTGAACGTTCTGCTTCTGTGCCGACCAGTGCCATAAGATGGAACTTTATAGGTTCTATACCGATTGCGGAAAACACGCCTAAGTACAGAAAGACTGATTTAGTTCGGCCTGCCCCCGCCCGATTCCCTGATTATCTAGCAGAAGACAAAGAGGTCTCTATAGAGAAAGGCCATTACAAGGCGGTCTATTTGACGGTAAGAATTCCGCGCAATGCCGAGGCCGGTGATTACGAAGGAGCCGTGACTATAAAAACAGAGAAAGGGAATAAATCTCTGCCTTTACATCTGACCGTTTATCCCTTAACGCTGCCTGACGAGCGGCATTTGATGGTTGCTGAATGGTATACGACAAGAAGTAATTTCAAAAAATTCCACGATATTGATACACCAGATTCCGAACAATTCTATGAGATGCTCAGAGTGTACGCGCAAAACATGGCCGAACACAGGCAGAATGTCTTCAGGATTAGTATGGACCTGATTACCAGCAAGCAGCAAGCCGATGGCAGATTGGAATTTGATTTTTCACGATTCGACAAGCAGGCGGACATTTTTTGGAATACCGGGCACATGGACATGCTTGAGACAGGATTTGCGGCAAGATTTGGCGAGGGAGGCTGGTCGAGCAGAGAGATTGTGTTGAGGGATTTCCGTGTTCAAAAAGAATCAACAAACCAGGTAATAACGATTCCAGGGAAGGAGTTCCTTCCGCAGTTTTTACCCGCATTCGAAAATCATTTAAGACAAAAAGGCTGGCTTGAGAAAACAGTATTTCATATTGCCGATGAGCCGTCGAATCATAATGTGATGAGCTGGAGAAAAGCTTCAGAGTATGTACACCGTTATGCTCCGTCGCTTCGAAGAATAGACGCCATAGAGACACCATACTGCTTCGACAGATTGGAAGTATGGGTTCCCAAATTAGACCATCTCGCTACCTGGCATGATGCTTATAAAAGAGCCCAGAGTCAGGGCTGCGAATTGTGGTTCTACACCGTCGGCATACATCAGAAAGGCTCGTATCCAAACAAGACCGTAGACGTCCCTCTCATAGAATCACGCATTCTGCACTGGCTGAATTATCGCTTTGGACTAAAGGGCTATCTGCATTGGGGATTTAATCGCTGGACGGATGATCCTTTTGCAGCTCCCGGAAGGCACCGCGGCGACGGCTGGCACGTATATCCTAAGAAGAACGGGCTAATTAATTCCCTGCGCTGGGAGCAAATGCGCAACGGGATTCAGGATTATGAATATCTGTGGATGCTGGAAAACAGAATACAGCGTATGAAGAATGCGCTTGGTGAGCATTTGTCAATGATTGAACCATCTCGCAGACCAGTGGAAATAGCTTCGCAGATTGTTAAGACGATAAACGTGTACAACAGGGACCCGGATGCATTGTATACCACAAAAAAGCAGATCATTGATGAACTCCTGGACTTAGACTCCGCGCCTCAATTGATTGTTCAGACCAATCCTCTTGAGTATACCACCGTAGCAAATGATTGTGCCATAGGTGTATTTGGGTGGGCAGAACCTGAAACAAAAGTGGTTGTTAACGGCCGAGAATTGCCTCTCTCACCGCAAGGTTTGTTTATGGAGAACGTTCGTCTCTCACGAGACAATACGATTGTGGTGGAGGCTGAACATAAAAAAGGAAAAAAGACGTTGGTCCGTTCTTTCGATGTCCTTTACTAATTGAATTATGATGGATTGAGTATGGGCAAGAAACTTAAAATAAATGCATACAAGTTGGTCGTGCCGTGGATAGTGGCAGTTTTAGCAGGAAATATGGATGGCTTGTGCAAAGCAAAAGGGCCGGTAGTAAAATGGCCCTCTCACATACAGGTTGTATTAGATGCAACCAAGCCCCTGGAATTTGACCGGGGCGAGCGTTTGCCGCTTTATCTCTGGCAGGCCATGGATCCCGGCTCACTTGATGACCAAACCACAGAAGAGCTTGTCAAAGAGCTCAATGAGCGAGGTGTTGGACTTATCAGTTCCTGGAATCCGAAGAATCGCGAAGAGAGTCTGGCCCAGTCACTAATGATTGCCAAAGTGCAGGAGAAGTTGAGTTTGCGTGTTAATATTAATGCCACTAAGTGTCTTTATTCGTTTTTCGACGGGGATGAGGAAACTGCCCACATAGACGATGAAGGTATGCGGTTTTGGGACGAGTCATTTGGCAAACAGCATGAGATGGGATGTCCGTTCGCGCTCGATTTCCGCCGACCTTACATCCAGGAGCAATTGGAATATTTTGTCAAAGCGTTTAAGGAGGCAGGATTGGATGTTGGTTTTGTTTTTGCTGACTGGGAAATTGACGGCCCTATTGAGTTTAATGAAGCCCACGCTGCTTCAAAGCGATGTCGACGCTGTCGCGAAAACATCAGTAATCTCGATGATTTTGCAGAGTTTCAAAAAGTGCTTCGCAAACTCAGATGCCAGTTACAGCGTGAACTTTATGCCGAACCAATTAAATTTAATTTCCCCAAAGCGCTGGTTGGCAACTATGGAGTTTATCCGCACAGTGGGTACCGCTGTTGGTATGATTACTACGAATACTACGTCGATGGGCAGCCCTGCTGGGTCGACGAGCGGGCAAAGTATCGAAAGTGGTATCATGAATTTCCCGAAAGCGGTTATACGTTCGCCATGCCGGTAGTGTACACATGGGGCAGGATTTTTGATTGGTATGACTATACCGATACCGACTACCGGTGGTTTTATAACATGCTGCTGGTGGCAAGCAATGCTGGACAACACACTGAGCCTGGGGTGCCTATTGTTAGCTTTGTGCACTGGCACACTATTAAGCCTAAGTCCTCCGGTGCTGAAGTGAAACAATTTAGTGAGGACAAATTCCAGGAGTTATTGTGGCATATGTTGTTGAGAGGGACTGACACGTTCTTTCTCTGGTGTCGAAGGCAGGAAGCAGCCAAGGAGATTCAACTGGTTCATCAGGTGTACGCAGAGGCCCTGCAATACGGAGAGTTCCTGTCCAGGGGAGAGCCGTTCAATTTTAGCGTTCCTAAACAGCCGGGAACAGTTATCTCCGGGTTGAAGTTAGCAGACCGTGTTTTGCTACGTCGAACGGACTTTGGAGAATCAAGGGAGCCTGTAGGAATCGGTATAGCTAACAGACGGCTCAAAATCTGGCACTGCCGTGGGGCGGGCCAGATTTTGAGCC
>JABUBL010000426.1_pt1 | contig 12397 bp, 9 predicted proteins | sample 7240371 | NCBI WGS metagenome assembly JABUBL01 (sample SAMN07256343, study PRJNA390944) | subsurface metagenome | isolation source: Methane hydrate marine sediment | place: Pacific Ocean: Eastern North Pacific, ODP site 1244 | collected 2002
GTTGCCGGTCGTAGCTTACGACGAAATCCTGCCTGACTATCTTGTGAACCATAGGCAAAAACTCGGCTATCTGTTCGTTTTCGATTCCGACTCTGGCGGACGTTTTCTGGCCAGAGTATGCGCGCAGGGCAACGCTATTTGGATGCTTTCGGCAGTCTTTGAGGGTTCCCACAGCCGATTCATCGGCTTTGGGGTCTCTAACAAGCTGATCTTCACAGATGTTTTCAGGCTTTACCGCCACTGTCCTTTCCCTCTTGTCTATCCATCCGGTTTGTAATCATCGCACTTATCAAAATAGCGTTTATTGCTTTTACAGCCCAAGTTCCTGCTATATACGCAAGCGCCGCCCCCAGCAGGGCCCTCTTACAACAAGTAAACGGCGAAAGACCACTAATCCAGCCGACTAAGCTCAAGCCGAAAAAACATATCACGGCAATGCTTACTGCAATTGACCGAACGTGTAACGGCATAATTCGTATCCCTTTTCTATTGACTATTTTCTATTGACTATTGACTATTAGTTTGGAGTCCGAGATTGCAGAAAACACTGGATGTTCGATGCTCGTCGAGAATCGAGGATCGAGAAATGACTATTTTCTCACAATAGTCAATATTCAATTGTCAATAATCAATCATTATCATTTTGTCTCCCCTGCGAAAGCAGGGGCAAGCTGTTCTTGTCCTTCGGGCGCTGTCGGCTCCGTTTGTTGGATGGATATGGTTTCTATTGGTTCTACTTCGGTTCCAAGCACGATTTCGTCATAAGCTACGACCGGCAACAGCGAGACTGTTCGTGATAACAGCGCCGCCAGCGATGAGCGTAACCTTGAATCACACAGCAAAACCACCTTGTCCTTGCCTGTGTCCATTGCTGTTTTCCAAGCCTGTGCGGCTTTTCTACTTATATCCATTGCCGTCTCGGTCGGTAAAGCCATGTTTATTTCATCTGCTTCCTGTCGCAACGTTGAGGCCATTTGATGTTCGAGTGCGGGGTCCAGCGTTATAGCCAAAATTTTACCGGTCTCGCTCTTATACTGCTCGGTAATGGTTCTGCTGAGGTGTTTACGAACCATTTCCGTTAAAGCAGCAGTGTTTTTGGTTTTTGAAGCGTATTCTCCCAGCGATTCAAGAATGGTAGTTAACTCACGAATCGGTATTCCATCTCTTAAGAGGCCTTTAAGCACACGTTGAAGCAGGCCGATAGTCACTCCTCGATCGGGGCCAACAACTTCTCCGACCAGTGACGGTTGAGTTTTGCGCAGTCTATCAACGAGAAGCTGCACATCTTCACGGGTCAGCAATTCGTCAGCGTGTTCCCGCAGTGTCTCGGATAGATGCGTAATAAAGACCGATTCAGGGTCGATTACAGTATATCCACTTAATCCGGCTTTTTCCTTGTTGGCTGGTATAATCCACAAAGCCGGCAGTCCATAAACAGGTTCGGCAGTTTCTATGCCCTCCACTTTGGTTTGGACAGTACCTGCATCCATAGCGAGGAACATATCAGGCTCTAACCGCCCCTTTGCCACCGGCATCTCCGCGATTCGAATCTCGTAAGCAGTCGGCTCGAGATTAATATTGTCCCGCAGCCGAACCAGAGGTATAATAATACCGAGCTGCTGGGCAAACTTTCTGCGCAAAGCCCCGATGCGATCAAAGATAGCACTATTTTTACGCGGGTCCACCATACTAATCAGCCGCACGCCGACCTGCACAGAGACTTTGTCGATGTCCAGCAAGTCTTCGACCGGCTGTTTCTCAGCCTTTGCTTGTGCAGGCGCAGCGCGTTTTTTCTCACGGCCCTTTTCAGATTGAGCTACGACCCGTCCAAGCAGAACTGTCCCTGTACCCAACAATAAAAAAGGTATTTTAGGCAGGCCCGGCACAAGCGCCATCGAAGCAATAATGAAAGCCGCTATAATCAGCGGCTGGCTGGTCCTAAGAAACTGCATGGACAGGTCCTGGCCGACGCTGTGGCGTGACGATATTTTAGTTACCAAGAATCCCGAACTTACCGAGATTATTATCGATGGTATCTGGCTGACGAGTCCGTCGCCGATGGAAAGAACAGAATAAGTCCTTACGGCACCGCCAATCGTCATACCGCGTGAATAACCCATGGCTATGCCGCCAATTATGTTAACGGCGGTGATTATCAATCCTGCCTTGGCATCACCGCGAATGAATTTGCTGGCACCATCCATCGCACCATAGAACTCGCTTTCCTTGACAATCTTTACTCTGCGTTCGTTAGCTTGTGTTTCGGTAATGATCCCCGCATTAAGGTCTGCGTCAATCGCCATTTGCTTGCCGGGCATAGCATCAAGGGTAAAACGAGCAGCAACTTCGCTTATGCGCTCGGCACCTTTTGTGATGACTATAAATTGGATAACAACAATGATTAAGAAGATTACCAGGCCGACGACTAAACTGCCGCCGGCAACGAAATCACCGAAGGTCTGGATAATTTTCCCGGCATTACCGTATAGAAGTATCAGTCTGGTTGATGCCACATTGAGAGAGAGGCGAAACAGCGTTACGAAAAGAAGCAACGAAGGGAACGTAGATAATTCGAGGGCCTCTTTTGATGATAGGGTAACTATCAAGACAGCCACAGCCAACGAGATACTACAAGCCAAAAGCATATCCAACAAAGGCGTAGGCAGAGGAATCATAAGAGTGGCAAGAACCGTCACCAAACCAATAGCTAAAATAATATTGCTGTGGGACGCAAGAGTCGTATTAAGCGGGTCCGGTCCCAGCGATCCTTGCGAATTTGATTGTGCAGAGTCTGCCATTACAATCCCTTCCCGCGAAGCGGGGTCCCTTCTTACTTAAATTCATGCCCCGGCGTCCTCGGCAGCAGAACCACCGAGACCAAGAATTTGTTTTACCTTGACGCCGAACCTGTCATCCACCACCACCACAGTTCCCGTAGCAAACTTAGTATCCCCCACATACAAATCTGCCGGTGCATCAATAGGTTTATCAAGCTCCAATACCGAACCGGGGCCAAGCTGTAAAAGTCGCCGGACAGGTATCTCCGCTTGTCCAAGAGCAACAGTAACAGATATGTTCACATCCAGTAGGATGTCAATACTTCCGTCGGTACCTGTGTCCCCGGTTGCGGCAGCTTCGGAAAACTCAACAGGTTGTGCCTGCGTTTTTGAGTCTGCTTGTCCCGCACCGTTTTCCTGGCCTTGCTTTTCTTCTACGGCTTCAGTTGTTTCCGCCATATTTTCACTTCCTCTTAATATTAAGTACCTGTAGTTGTCCCTGCTTTTGCAGGGGTTATCATTCCCGCGAAATCATAGAACCGCCGAGGCGGAGCAGGAATATATTTCACTCTGTATCACAAGACAGTCCCGGGTTCCCATTTTGCGACTTATTGCAAAATGGGGTCCCCTGTAATTACGACAGCGTACTTACCGGCTGATTTTACAGGCCAACCCCGAAGAGCCATTCGGCCGTTTACCGTCAGTTCAACCGGCTCATCAATTTTTTTATCAAGTAACAATATGTCATCTACCTCAAGACTCACTATCTCTTCAAGAGTAAGCGCTGCAGAAGCCAGCTGAGCAGTAATAGAAACCGGCATTTGCTGCATATGACTAAAGATTGCCTTTGAAACATCCTCCGCTGAGAATGTGCCAGCAGCCTGATCGGCTTTGCCTACGACAGGTTCCAGTTTGCCACAAAATATTACAATGTAAGCTTCAGAGCTGTTTTCCTGGTGACTTTCCTTAACTTGAAAAGTAATTTTGCAGAGTTCTTCCGTGCCTTTCAGTTCAAGAGGCCACAGTCTTCTGACAATGCTCTGGGCCGGCTGGAAGTCATAGTCGCCACAAATCTCGGAAAATGCCTCAACAATTGCAGAGGCGATGTCCAACAAAAGCGATTCTTCCAGCTGTGATAAATCTACTCTCGATTCTTCTTCAGATTTCGTATCCCCGAGCAATTGTGTCGTCCAGATGAAGGCAGTTTGGGTAGGTATGCTAATAAGTCCACATGGATGCTCCTGGTCGGTGCCGAAAGCCAGGTAATAGTCATTCTGCCCGCTGTCTGAGGTCTGGTTAAGCAGCTCGGCAGCAAAGTGCTGGGTGCTCGAAACAACCGTCACATCGAACTCACTGTGGCAAAAGTCAGTGAACTTTTCAGCCACCACTATGGCTAAGTTTTTTGTAAATTCGTTGAGTTTATTGAGCTGGTTGTGATCAAAACAGTGAGGTTGGCGCCAATTGTACTCTGTAGCCTCTATTTGTGCGGCATCTTCTGTTGGCTTGGAACCGACAGCGGCAAGGAGCTGGTGTATCTTCTCCTGGCTTAACTTGTTAGTTGCTCTGCTACTCATTGTACGGCGAATTCCTTAAACAGAATGTGCTTGATTTGAGGTTTGGAATCAGGAAAAAGCTTTTCGTTAAAAGTGTCGAGTACTTGCGATTGAATTCTCTTGAGGTTCTTGTCACCTCTGATATCTTCAAGGCTTAGACTTGAAAGGTAGATAGTAAGCCAGCTTGTCAAGATGGGTTTTCTCTCATCAATAAAAGCAACGCCTTTCTTTTCGTCCACCTCGGAACTTATCTCGAGTGTTAAAGACACCCGGATATAGCGTGTCGCTTCAGGTACATCAAGATTTGCCACAACGGGCTCTAAATGATAATACCAGGTTTTTTGAGAGCCGGCTGCCGAACCGGCCACTGTCAGGTCCTCTACCTGAACTGACTGGTCTTGTTCAGAAGCCCCGGCTGTCTCGGTCGTTCCGGAACCAGTAACTAACCGACTGAGTCCGAAACCGGCACCAATGAAAAGTACTACAACAGCAGCCATTATTATCCACTGCAAGAACCGGCCGCGTGAGGACTTTTCACCGCTCTTTCCCGCTTTTGAATCTTCTTGCTTTTCCTGTTCTGAATCTTCTTGCTTTTCCTGATCTTTTGTCTCATCTGTATCTGCCATTTTTCACCTCAACTATTCGTCATGAAAATGTTTTTATCAAACTGACTGCAAACAACCTTGTCGCCGATATCGGTGTATTTTGTCCCGCAGCGTTCGGTCACTGATGCCTAAGACCTTTGCGGCTTTCGTTCGATTGCCTCCTGTCTGGTGTAAAGTATCCAGAATCGCCCGCCGCTCTATCTGCTCGAGCGATACTCCTCCCAGCCCTGAGACCTGAGGACTATCTAATGGAACCAAGCTCGATGCTGGATGCTCGATGCCGGATGCTCGACCAACGAGATTCGGGAATTGAGAATCGAAAATCGAGCTCTTCTCCTGTGGGAGCGGTTGTAATTCATCAAAGAGCCACGAGACATCAGCTAATGACAGGGTTTGGCCAACTCCCAAAATCAGCGATGTTCGCACAACATTCCGCAATTGCCGGACATTGCCGGGCCAATGGTATTTAGCGAAAATGTCCATCATCGCAGGGTCGAGCTTAGTGATACGACGCTGCACTTGCCGTGCATAAAGATTGACAAAATACCATGTGAGGTCAAACAAGTCCTTCTTGCGTTCTCTCAAAGGACAAATAACTAATCTTACTCCGCTTAGCCGATAATAGATGTCCTGACGGAACCGGCCCTGTTGAACTTCCTGCAATAGATCCTTATTGGTAGTACTTATTACTCGAACATCGACTCTAACACTTTCATTTCCGCCAACACGTTCAAAATCCTGTTGCTCGAGCACCCGCAACAGCTTGGCTTGAAATCTTACAGGCGTTTCGGTAATTTCGTCCAAGAGCAGAGTTCCACCATGAGCCATTTCGAATCGGCCTTTGCGCTGACTATAGGCGCCGGTGAAGGCACCCTTCTCATGGCCAAACAGCTCGCTTTCGAGAAGCGAGCTACTTAACGCCGCACAATTGATTCTGATATACGGCCCTTGTGCTCTTTTGCTCTCGTGATGGACGAGATAAGCGATCAGCTCTTTGCCTGTTCCGCTTTCACCACTTATTAAAACCGGTGCCGAGGTGGGAGCGACTCTTTTCGCCAGATCGACGGTTCGAGCCAGGCTTGCACTTCTGCCCACAATCCGATAAAGGCTGTGGGTGTCCTCGTGAGCCGAAGCTATCGTTGAGACGCTGTGGTTAGGCAGGAAAGTATCCAGCAGGCTTTCTACTTTTTCACAGTCGAGCGGTTTGATTAGAAAATCACAACAGCCCTGGTGAACGGCCTTGACCGCCATCTCGATAGTCCGTTGCTGGTTTTGCGAGCTTGCCCTTTCGGCTTTTGTTAGCATAACCACCGGCAGTTCCGGCCAATTTGCCCTGATTTTCGCAAGCAGCTCAAAACCATCCTGCGGCCGAATGGACAGAACCGCCTGCCGGCTTATTCTGTCACTGGTAAATACAACGTCGCAACTATTCTTGTTGAGAAAGTCGATTGCGCTGTTCTTATCGTCGGCGAGATATCCGCGGATTCCTTTGCGAGCCAAAATCTTAAGCATTAATCGAGCCAGCTCAGGATCGCTATCAGCTATCAGTACATTCGTAATATTCTCGGCCTCGGTTTTGTGATCGGCCCGATGGTGGACAAAATGGGAACCCGACTCCCTTTGTTGACCTGTGCTTACGTTGTTTATTTCAGCCTTACTCACTTCCAGCATACTCCGTTTTCTATTGAAGGAAACCCCGTCTTGCGATCCCACACCAATTGAGCTTAGGCTCACCCCGTTGTTAGAAGTAAGCCGTCAACTTCTAACGGGGCTCATGCCTGGGCCCGCCTAATTGGTACGGGACAAAATAGAATCCCAATAATCTACAATTTGCATTCAGCAATCAACTTCCGCGGTTCGTCTTTCAGATACCAGGCGATTAATTGGCACTGGGTTTTGGCCAAATCCGTCCACAGTGACTCCGGGTATTCCGTAATCAGTTGTCTGTAAATGTTCAGTGCCGTCGGCAAATCATCATTCCGCAGGCAGCTGCCTATTTGAAATAAAATCCAGGCTCTGTCCTTAGCCGAGCCGGCGTCATCCGGGCTCTTACGGTTGAGAGCTTCCCGGTAAAAAACGGTCGCTTCTTTTAGACTCCCGTTGAGAAACAAAATCTCTGCCAGCTCAAAAGGCTTGTCCAGCTCGTCAGGATGTTGCGATAGGTTCCTGAGCATTTGTAAAGTTTGGTCGGTTATCGGCTCGTATGGCAGTTTGGGCCTGGTTTCTTTTTTCTCAGGTTCTTTCGGCACCGCTGTATCAGGTGCAGCTCCATTGGGCTGCGTTGTCGGCGGCGGCTCGACGACGATAACAGGTTTAGGGGGCTGCTTGCGGGGCTTAAATTCAATGGAGCGAATTTGCTCGATCATTCGCTCAAGTTCGTTTTTGCTTACGTTATCCTGCTCGACTTTAGCAATACTAATCGCGGCCTGCCACAATTGGCGTTGGAGGTTATTATTCGGGTCGGTTTGTCCTGATGAAATTTTAGCGCCGGCAAAAGGTGTTAGGAAACAAAGAGCTAAAAACGAAACGCAAAAGAAGCGAAAAACGCAAAGCGACCCTCGATACTCGATACTCGATTCTCGACTCCCGCTACAAGCATCCGGCATTGAGCTTGGCTTTAAATTTTTAGTTCTAACCTTCATCATGTCAACTATCCTGTTTTATCAGGCTCCTGCTAGTCATTGGCTTGTGGGAGCCGGACTGTCATATATTGTCCTTTCACTCGGGGCTTCGGTCCCCTTCCACCGGCCCAAAAGAGCCAATGCCGCCCTGTCATAATTTTTCTGGCGGTTATAGGCTGTTGCCAGGATTTCCAGGGCCTTTTGCGAAACCGGCACTGAGGGGTCCGAATCTAAAAGCTGCAAGCAAATAGAAATGGCTTGAGAGTCTTGATCGAGTCTCAAACAAACCTCCGCCAATTTAAGAGCTATTTCGTACGCCAAAAGTCCGGGTTCAACCATGACAAGAATCCCGGTTAACTTCTCGCGGGCAGATTCCAAATCCCCCTTGGCGATGAAACAGTTAGCTAATTCGAAAAACATTCTGACCTTTAACTGAGAGTCAGGTAAATATTCCGCCCTGTCACCAACTGCCACAATAGCTTTATCAACCAGGCCCATAGAACAAAGAACTCTGCTCTTGAGCAGTAATATCTCGATAGATTCGGCTTTCGAGAACTGCCAGGAACGTGCGTTCTCTAATAGTACAAGAGCCCCGACGAAATCCTCGAGTTGTATCTGGGCTTCAACTAAAGCCGAGATAGTCTCCATACACTCTTCTCTGGTAAGCTGCCCTGCCAATCCGCCTAAGGCGGATTGAAAAGCATCGCGGGCTTGCTGGGGTTTTCCTAATGCCAGGTTAGTTTTGCCTAAGAGAAGATAGGCTGAATACAAGTAATCCCTGCTTGGACCGTCTCCGGCGAGTTTGATATATTGAGTCAGCCACCTGGCCGCAGTTTCATAGTCCTTTTCCTCGTAGCAACATCTGCCTGCTCCGAGGGCAGAGACAGCCCGCGATTCCAAAGACAAACCAAGATAGTAAACTTTGCGATAGAGCCGTTCAGCTTCATGGAAAAGTCCGACTTTCGTCGTGGCATCAGCAAGATTTAAGCAAGCCCGGCCATAAAACTCGACATCAGGATATTGCTCAACGAGCTGCGTCAAATCCTCGCGTGCACCAAGATAGTCACGAAGATTGGTCTTCAGTTTGCTCGAGTGTAACAAAGCAAACGGCGCCAAAGATGTTCGTGAAAAGCGATTGGCCACTAATTTGTATTCCGCGATTGACTCGCTAACCCGGCCTTCTTGGGTTTGTAAAAGTCCCAGAGCAAAATGGGCGTTAGGGACAAGTCGGTCGCTATGAAACGTAAATAAAAATTTTTGCCAAACTGAAATTGTCTCCCGGATAAGCAAAGATATGTGCTCTGACAACGAGGAATAATCAGCTGGATCAGAAATACTCACGAGCCCTTCGGCATCGAGATGTGCCAGCAAGCCAACGTGTCCGGCCGCCACTGTGACAAATTGCTGGGCAGTTGCCGCCGGCAGAGACAAACTCACCGGCCTTTTGCGAATAGCATCCCTTGTTTCTTCTATGGGTGGCACCTCGCTATAGACCCAGGAAATATCAAGATCAGCATTGGCGGCAAATCTTATCAGCAGCTCTTCAATTGATGCCCCATGGCAAACAACCGACCAACGATGCGAGGCACGCTGACGCTCGAGCTTGCGAATCCGCGGGCCAAGCAATCCTTTGCTTAATTGCTCTGAGCCGGAGTTCAAAAGGTCTCGCAGTTGTGCCTCGTTTAGGTCGGTGAAAGGATCAAGCTCAGCGTAATTACCCCACAACTTTTCAGGAAGGTCTGTATCGGCATCGCAAAGCGTAAGGATAGTCATGGTCATCGACTCAGCCACCAGAAAGTGACAATCACGCCGCAGCGACAAAGCCCAGTGCTTATCCCCTGCTTCGGGGTCCCACAAGGCGGGGTCCCTCGCAAGGGCAAACTCGTCGGCGCCAAGGCGGGGATCCACGACCCCGATTAAGGCAATCGTCTGATAAGCCCTGGCCCGTGCTTTTAAATAGTGCTCATTCTCCATTTCAAACAAGCTTAGCTGATAACTGGCAACCAACCTCACAACAGGTGAGCGACTTCGTAAAAGCGTTCTGAATGAATCGCTGGCCTGGTCGGAATCGCCTGTGTTTTTCAAACACAAAGCCATTCTCAGCTGAAGAAAATCTTTTGGCAATTCCTCTTGGGTACCCGCTGGAAGACTCTGGTGAAGCCGGTTATAGATGTCATAAGCTTTGTCATAATCCTTTTGTAGATAGAAGTCTTGAGCAGCCTTCAAAGACAGGGGTTGTGTCGGTGGAGGCCCAGCTTCCGGTTCTTGTATTTGCTGGGGTTCTACTATTTGCTGGGGTTCTACCTGTGCGAAATCTTCAACTGGCGGTTTAGAAGAAGGGGGTTGTTGAACGGTGTGTGTCGTAATGTCAGTAAGAGGCCATAGTAAAGGTTTCAACAGCACACACAGCAACATTGCCCCAATCCCAATAATGCTGGCAGTGAGGACCTTCTGGAGGGTCGAGAAACGCTGAGGTTTGTGTTGAACCGGCTCCGGCGGAGATTGGCTTGCGCCGGCAGGTTGTTGAGCTACAGCAGCTTGGGTGGAATCCGCTAAAAATTTGTAAAAATCTTCGTTTCCAGTGAATGCCTCACGTTCCGAGAGTTCTTCGTGAACTTCGCCTGCGAATAATTCGTGGTCCAATGGCATCGACCCATCGGGGTTCTCCTGGACCCCCGCTTTGCGGGAATGCTCGATAATAGTCCGTTTATCTTCTTTCGCCGCCATAGCTTCCAACTTCGCCCTCAACGCAAGCCCGATAAATCGGGACCAGTCCACAAAGAATATGAGGGCGTATTTCACAACCCTTTTTAAGAGAATAGCAATAATTGTGCCAGACTCGGCCACAGGTGGCAGGGCAGATGTGTTTAGAGACTTTTGGCCCGAAAAATCGGCCTATCATGTTAGATGAGGTTGTTCGCATTACAAAGAAATGTCAGGATTCTATACGAACCGATAGATTTTCTGACAGAGACCGGGGAGATGCTGAAGCTTCATTTTGCTCTTCTTCTGCGCGGTCAGCCGCAACAAACGAATCCTTTTCGATATTGTACTGCTTGACCTTGGCATATAGAGTTGCTCTGGTTATGCCAAGAAGAGCAGCGGCCCGTGTCTTTTGCCAGCCCGTTTCACGCAGAGCCAGAGAAATCAGCTCACGTTCGGCCTTTGCCAATGAAAAACCTTTGATGAGGCCGGCTATCGGGTTGTCCGATACCTGGCCGTATTCAGTCGGATCAATTACAATGCTGTTCAGCCCTATTTTGTTTGTTGTTTCCAGCAGGATCGCCCTTTCAATCACATTACGCAGTTCACGGACGTTGCCGGGCCAATTGTGTTTCTCCAAGGCCTCAATAGCTAATTTAGTCAGGGATGTTATCTTATTGCGCTTCTCGGGGCAGATAGTAGATGTCTTGAGGAAGTATTCAGCCAAAAGCTGGATGTCTTCTCTTCGCTCGAGCTTTCTAAGCGGGGCGATAGTAACAGGACAGACATTCAAACGGTAATAAAGGTCTCGTCGGAAGCGACCGGCCTGAACTTCGCTTTTGAGATCGCGATTGCTCGTAGCTATTATTGTGGCGTTGCAGGCGATATTTTTGATACCTCCGACCTTTCGGTAGGTTCTTTCCTGAAGGACACGCAGCAATTTAGCCTGCAGGTCTATCGGCATCTCACTTATTTCATCAAGCAGGACCGTCCCGGCCCCGGCCAACTCCAATAGCCCCATTTTCTCACGGTCAGCGCTCGTAAAAGAGCCCTTCACATGGCCAAAGAGCTCACTTTCCAACAGATTTGCCGTTAGAGCTGCACAATTTACAGCTACAAACTGCCCGCTCGGATGCCTCAGAGTATGTATTGCCTGAGCCGCCAGTTCCTTGCCCGTGCCCGTTTCCCCAAGTATCAAAATCGGATCGCATCGGCTGGCGGCGATAAGTTTAATCATTTTGAGAGTATTGAGGACCGCTTTACTGCGGCCGACCATAGAAACAGAGCCGGCTAAGTCCTCAGCAAAGAAATCACTTATGTTTCTCTCAGAGTCAACAGTCTTTGGCTCATTTTTTATCCGATTTACAATCTGCTCCAGCCGGTCGTAATCTCGCTTTCCCTGCAGATAGTCATAGGCCCCCATCCGCACGAACTCTGCAAGTGACTCAGTATCATTTCCATCGCTGCCAACGGCCACGACAGGGACGTCTATCGAATTTTTACAGGTCATATTAAGGAATTCGCGGATATGACTTGGGCTGAACCGATGGTCAAAAAGAATTAAATTTGGATTGACTGTCTCAACGATTTCCAAAGCCTCGGCCAGGTCATCAGCTACAAATATTTCTTGGCCAACCCGCCGAGCTAATTGCTGAACATCCGCTTCCTTGCCTACAGCAAGAATTCTGCGCAAAACTGCCTCCGTTCTAAAACTAATAGGTTTTATTGCGTTGTTGTTTTTCTGGATGCCCAGTAAATCGACAAACAGTGCCACTAACTTTAATTTTTTATGGGACCGGCCAATAATGTCGCTGATTTTGTTAGAGCCAAAGATGCATTGACTTTGTTTGATAGTTTTATAGGACACTTTGGCAAAACCAAAAAGCGGAATTGAAAAGCCAAGTTCGTAGTGAGACAGCGGCATTTCTTATAGGACTTCTTAGGGTCACCTAATCAACTTGGTTAGGCAGCGTCATTTTATGGGACCTCTCAATGTCACTTGATGAACACAAGGTCCACCTTATAGGACTTTTGGTGCCACACAGTCGACACAAAACAAAATTGCAGGAATATCCGGCGCAAACATCAAGCCGAAACCGGCAGAATTTTCTGGGATATAGGAAAATTTATCCTCCGTT
>JABUBL010000427.1_pt1 | contig 12392 bp, 10 predicted proteins | sample 7240371 | NCBI WGS metagenome assembly JABUBL01 (sample SAMN07256343, study PRJNA390944) | subsurface metagenome | isolation source: Methane hydrate marine sediment | place: Pacific Ocean: Eastern North Pacific, ODP site 1244 | collected 2002
GATGAGTTTCCATCGGTATTGCTCGCCGCCCACTGTGAACACTCCGACCTTCTCAGCACCCAGGTGAAATGCATAGTCTGCGGCGATGCCGACGGCGGCTCCATAAACCCCGACCATCGGTATCCCGATGCCCCACTTCAACTCTGTTACTCCCTCTTCCTCCTCTTCTCCTCCGCCACAAGCAACGCCGATAACCAGTGCCAGACACAAAACCATAACTGCTGCTGCCGATAGCCACTTTCTCATTCCGACCCCCTTTATCTTTCTTGCAGAGAGAACCTTCTAGAACACAGGCTCCACGAACTGCTGCATTCGCGCCGGGATGCCCAGATGTCTGGTGGCAGGTAAAGCCCGTCGATAGGAGCGCGGCTTTTGATAAGCGCATTGAAGTGAAATTCGAGGATAGATAATCTACAATCCCACACCCCCCATAACCGTGGGCATACATCTGGAAGCAGGAAACCCGCCGTTGCTACTCGTAGACCCTTGAAGCAATCTCCTCCGACTCATCTGGGGTGTATTCAGCTATTACATGATGACCTTCACCCCTGATCTCCACGATGGGCGTGGGCCACACTATCATATGGCCAACGCCATCAATCGCCTCGCCGCCATATCCCAAGTCCCCCATGCTGGTGTGATAGAGTACCCCGCTTTCCATGCTCTCTATGATTCTCTCCGTGTCATCCACAGTTCCCGCCGCCTGTAAGGCACCGGTCAGTACGTATACCACGTTAGACGCCCAGAATGCGGCGGGGTGCATTTCGAAACCCCAGCGCTCCTCGAACTCATCAACGAGGGCAGCCGCTTCAGGGTATTTCTCTCGCCACTCTCCATAGGGAAATGGTACCCAAAGTAGGACGCCTTGCAATTTATCCCAGCCCTGTTGCTCCGCGTCGGCTGTCGTCGGGTACCAGATGCTGGCCAGGCCTTCATAGCCCTGGTCTCGCATCAGTGCTATGGTGGAAGCACCACATACAACCAGGTCAGGGTTTCTGCGCATCAGCGCGGTGGCTACGTAAGAGTATTCCAGTGTGCCACTAGGAGTCATTTCCTTCACCACTTCAAGACCGTAGTATTCAGCGGCCTCCGTAAAGGCATCAGCTACAGATTGTCCGGTCACATCATCACTCATCGATAGGGCGAGACGCTTGACCTCGGGGTAGTTTTCGGTCACCCAGTGAAGGAAGACCCCGGCGTGCAATGACCAACTGGCAGCCACCTGAAAGCAGTGGGGCTTATCCGGCCCGAAGTGCTCCCGGCTGGCAGCCGCGATGTCGAGTATCATCCCTACTTCTTCGCATATACGCTGGGCGCTTATCCCGGGGTCCGCACCTGCCTGGTGCATGAAGTCTACATCGTACTCATAGAGGAACTTCATGGCTGAAGATGTCCCACCAGCAACGGTCCAGAAGTTATCTTCAACGATGAGTTTCCATCGGTATTGCTCTCCTGCCACCGTGAACACTCCGATCTTCTCAGCGCCCAGGTGAAATGCATGGTCTGCAGCGATGCCGACGGCGGCTCCAGTCGACCCGGTCAGCGGTATCCCGATGCCCCACTTCAACTCTTTTACTCCCGCTTCCTCTTCCTCCTCTTCTCCTCCTCCGCCACAAGCAACGCCGATGACCAGTGCCAGACACAAAACTACAACTGCTGCTGCCGATAGCCACTTTCTCATTGCGACCCCCTTTAGCGTTTATCGTTCCAAGAGGCAGAAATTTCTAAAACACAGGCTTCGTAAACTGCTGCATTCGCACCGGGTGCTCAGTTCCTGCCTAGATTGATATGTTTGCTCACTCCTTATTTACGAGGTATCGCTGATATCTTCCCCTTCTCCGGTATATACCATGGTGATGGGTACCACCAGTCACCGGGCTCAACCAGACCATCCTCAATAAGGATGTGCATCAGGTTGTAGGGGATGGCCATCAATGCCAGCCCGCCGGGGTGACCGGATGTCTGGTGGCAGAAGTAAAGCCCGTCAATGGGGGAGCGGTATCGAGAATACTCGGGCAGAGGACGGTTGGTCCACAACTGGTCAGAGCAGTGGCGGGTACTGTACCAGCCACCGCCGATGAGCCCGACATTGCGGTGCTCCGACTCCCAGGGGGTGTTTGACCACTGCTGAATGAGGTCGTCCTCGGCATTCTCCGCCACTGCGCTTATGGCTTTGAGCATGTAACCGTCCCACTTGCTCTTCTCCCTGTCTATGGCATCCGGGCCCTCCACGTGGTACTCTGGGGGAGGAACAATGACATAGAAGGGAGACACTAGGAAGGCGTCGGGCATATGGGGGATATTGCAGCGCGAGGGGTCCTCTTCGTGCGATAGCATGATCCACGGCACCTTATCTGGCGGCATAGAGGGACTGCCCTTGCGCGCATTGATATCCATTATATGCTCATAATAAAGCTCTCGAGAGTCGGCAGGATACAGTCCAATACGGAAAGTCTGATCCTCTTGGCCTGGCACATGGAACTTGGGGCGGTAGCGAAGCGGCTTACTGAAGAGGAAGTGGGAGACGTAGATGCTGGAGCCCTTGAGGCTGATGTCCTTTATCCGCTGCAAGAAAGAGACATCCATATGTTGCGGCCCGATCAGCTTAAGGAAGGTCTGCTGAACGTCCATGGCGCTGACCACTCCCTTATCGGCCCAGATCGTCTTCTCACCCCAGGCGGCGGTATCCCTGAGGCGAACTCCTACTGCCCTTCCCTCGCGGATGATGATCTCATCCACAGGGCAGCAGGTGCGTATCACCACCCCATGGGCCATGGCGCAGCGGATAATGGAGTGGAAATAGCCGTGCATCCCGCCGCGGGGCGAGCTCAGCCCGGGGTATTGCAACAACAGAGCTCCGCCGAGGGCGGGGACAGCCACCCCTTCCCACTCGGGGCTGGCCCCTGAGTACCAGGCTACGATCCCCGTTTGTACCTTATAGGCCTCAGTGTCCATATACTCGTCCATGAACTCAAACATGGTCATGTCGAGCAGCTCTTCGGTCCAAATGTCCGGGGCATACTGCTTGTACACCTGCATATAGGGGATATTGTCAGGAGTTATCTCCACTTCAGGGGGATGGGGAGGGCACCAGTAGATGGCGCGCAATAGCTCCCTGGTAAACGGAGGGTCACCGAGCATGCCGCATATCTTGGCCCAGCCGAGGAGGTCCTTGTCGGTGAGAGGCACCCTCCCTTCGGTGGTCGTTGAGCCTGAGCGCTTCCGTTCCTCTATGTCTATGGGGCTAGACAAACTGGGGTTCCAGTTCATGCGAAAGCCATGCTTCCACAGCTCAAGCTGATCGAAGCCAGGGGCTGGTCCAGCATACATGTAGGTAGTATGGGGGTCGATGCGCACCCCGGGTATGACCTCAGTGTTCTCACACGCTCCCCCGGATTCTGGCCTCTCCTCCAGGATGCAGACGCTCTCTCCACTCTTAGCCAGATATGCTGCTAATGCTGTGCCATTGGGACCCCCACCCACGATGACAAAATCATACCTTTCCTCTTTGTTCATTATGATCTCCTTTCGTACTTAGGTTGCACCAAAGCAAGCTCAGAGTTCATGGGCAATAAAGCTCTAAGTTGTTCAAGGTGTGAAAACCCCAAAGAAGGCTCACACACTAGTGGAGAGACTAACGCTCAGCGCTAATCTCTACATTTCGCACTGGAGCGAGGTCTATACCTTGCTACTGATGCCCCACCTTGGGGGGAACAAATCTGGAGAGCTGATAGCGAACACCCATCGCTACAGCATATCTATCGGAAAAATGTACCACACCTGTCCACAACTGTCAATCGTGCAGTAAAGCTCTCGGCTTGCTAACAGATGCCTGTGCACCAGAAGCGGTAGGCGGTTTTAATTGCTACTGCAATTTGTGGGGCTGCGCTTCTCCTTTCCAAAAGAGACTTTTGTCCTTTGACACCACCTTTCCTGTGTGTTAAAGTAGAGAACAGCAGCGTAATTTGGAGGAAGGCATGCGAGAGAAGGTTGAGGCGGTTCTTGCTCAAATAAGGCCCCATTTAGAGGCAGATGGCGGCAGCGTTGAGCTTGTTGATGTTAACGATGGCACGGTCTCAGTGAGGCTCACCGGTGCCTGCGCTGGGTGCCCGATGGCAACCATGACCCTTAAAGGGGGTATCGAGCGCATCCTTAAGGAGCAGGTGCCCGAGGTCGAGGAAGTAATCGCCGTCTAGATGCCATCAAGAACCTATAAGCCTATTCCCCTCTTTCCAGCTCGAAGGCCTTGTGCAAGGCTATGAGAGCATCTTCAACCCTCGCCTGGTCAACAATGCAGGTGATCCTGATCTCGGAAGTGGTGATTAGCTCAATATTGATCCCTTGCTCATAAAGGGCGCGGAACATCCTCGCCGCAAAGCCTGGCGTATTCTGCATCCCGGTGCCGATGATGCTTATCTTTCCCAATTTGGCGTCTGCAACGCAGCCTCTGGCACCGATGGATTTGGTTACCGGCTCCACTACCCGCATCGCTTTATCCAGGTCGCTCTTGGCCACGGTGAAGGTGAGGTCGGTGATTCGCTCCACACTGGCGTTCTGAACGATGGTGTCGATGCTGATATTTTCCTTAGCCAGGGGCTCGAAAATTGCGGTGGCAATTCCAGGCTGGTCAGGGACGCCGAGGATGGTGATCTTGGCCACATTGAGGTCATGGGCGATGCCGCTCACCTTGTTTCGTACTTCCATGGGAATTCCTCCGTGAATTAGGGTTCCTGGACTTTCGGTGAAGCTTGAAGCTACCAGGATAGGGATATTGAAAAGCTCCCCCAGCTCTACGGCGCGGGGATGAAGCACCTTGGCCCCGTAGGTGGCAAGCTCAAGCATCTCTTCATAGCTCAGCTCCTTTAACTTACGTGCTTGGGGAACGAGGCGGGGATCGGCGGTGTAAACCCCCTCCACATCGGTGTAGATCTCACATATCTCTGCCCCCAGGCTCGCTGCTGTGGCTACCGCTGTGGTATCCGAGCCTCCGCGACCCAGGGTGGTGATATCCATATCCGGGGTGATGCCCTGAAAGCCGGCGACGATGACGATCTTGCCCTCGCCTAGCTCCTTGACGATGCGGTGGGCCTCGACGGTGACGATGCGGGCGCGACTATAGGCAGTGTCAGTCCTGATCCCTGCCTGGGCTCCGCTGAGGCTGATGGCCTCATGCCCCAGGGAGTTTAGAGCCATGGCAAGAAGGGTACTGGAGACAGCCTCGCCGGTGGAGAGGAGAACGTCGAGTTCCCTCTCATCAGGCTGCTCGGTTACCTGATGAGCGAGGCTGATCAGCTCATCGGTGGTCTTCCCCATGGCGGAGATGACTACTACTACCTGATTACCTTTCTCCTTGGTGGCGGCGATACGGCGGGCGACATTCTTGATCTTGTCGGCATCGACCACCGAGCTACCGCCATACTTCTGCACAATAAGCGCCATATTGCCTCCTTACCCCTGTATCAACCTACCCATAATGGTATGTCCTTCCTCAATGAAAAGGCCCGTGCTTTCGGCTTCTGCCTCTGTGAATGCCTTGGCACCATTAGCCTGAAATCTGGGTCCCCAGAGCATAAATGGGACTGGGTCAGGGGCGTGGGTTTGCGTCGCTATCGGTGTTGCGTGGTCGGGCATGATCAGCAAACGAAGGGCGTCTTTTTCCCACGCCAGGAGCTGGCTCACCATCTCCCCATCCACTTGCTCTAGAGCCTCTATTTTATCATCAATGGAACCAGTATGTGCAGCCTCATCCGGCGCCTCGACGTGGATGACGACCAGATCGCGTTCCTTCAGGGCATTGAGGGCACCGCCTGCCTGACCAGCGTAGTCGTTGTCCAGGCCATCGCTCACCCCTTGAATGTCCAATGGCTCGATTCCGGCCATCTGTGCCAAGCCTCGGAGGAGGTCAACCCCCGAGGTCATGGCTACATCCAGCCCATAATTCTGCTTGAACGGCGGCAGGTTGGGTATTTCTCCGCTGCCCCAGAAGAGCCAGATGGTGGTGGCTGGAGTGTCGCCACGAGCGCGCCGCTTGATATTGACCGGATGCTCCCGCAGCACAGCCTCCGAGCGTGCCATGAGGTCTCGAAGCAGCTCACTCCCCGGCCCGTAGGGAAGAAAGCCATCGATGGGCTTACCCGGAATATCGTGCGGAGGAGTGCAAGTGGCGAGGAGCGTATCTTTCTCCCCTTTTATCTTGCATATGTGCCTGTAGCTGACGCCGGGGTAGAAGCATATCTTGTCATTGCCCAGGCTGTGCTCAAGTGCGGCGATCAGGGCATGAGCTTCGCCGTTGCTGATGTGGCCTGAGCTGTAGTCCCACATCTTCCCATCGCGCACTGCTACCAAGTTGCAGCGAAAAACGACATCACCCTCATCGAGGGGAATGCCCATGCTCTTGGCCTCGATGCCGCTCCGGCCGCGGTAGTAGACCTTGGGGTCGTAGCCCAAAACCGACATGCAGGCGCAGGCGCTTGAGGGCTCCATCCCCGGCGGCACCGTGCGCGCCAAGCCAACAACTCCCTCTTGAGCAATAGCATCTAGGTTCGGGATGTGCGCCAGCTCGAGGCAGGTTTTTCGCTCGCGCTCAGGAAGCGGCCAGCCCGAAGCGCCATCAATTATCAGAACGCAGTATTTCACGATTTATTAAGTATAGCAGTGGATAGGGGGCAATTCAAGGAGGGTTTCTTGCTAACCTTGCTATCCAGGGGTATAATGGCTGATGCGGGGCGTAGCGCAGTCTGGTAGCGCGCAGCGTTCGGGACGCTGAGGTCGGAGGTTCAAATCCTCTCGCCCCGATCTTTTCGACCTATAGGCTATTGTTTCTTGGCACGCTGTGGGCTTTCGTATATCGGCTGGTAGTCAATCCTTTACCTTCTTCTTCGCCTCCTCCCATAAGGCGTCCTGCTCCTCAAGCGGCAGGCTCTCCAGGGCGATGCCCCGCTCCCGGCACAGTTGCTCCATATATGAGAAGCGGCGATAGAACCGCTCGTTTGCCCGCCGCAGCGCCCCCTCAAGGTCGATGTCAAGCCTGCGGGCGATGTTAGCCAGGGTGAAAAGCAAATCGCCAAACTCCTTCACCCTCTGCTGGTGCTCGGTCGCCGCTTTAAGCTCTGCCACCTCCTCGGCCAGCTTCTCAATAACGCCTTCCACATCCTCCCAATCAAATCCCACCCGGGCAGCGCGGCGCTGAATTGCCTGAGAATAGGCCAGGGAGGGCGTCTCTTTGGGCACGCCTTCAAGGATGGATTCGCCTCCCTTTCCCTCCTCCCGCTTTAATGCCTCCCAGTTGGCGATCACCTGCTCTGCATCCCCTGCCTTGGCATCGCCAAAAACGTGGGGATGACGGCGGATGAGTTTTTCATTGATCCGGCGCACCACATCGCTTAGCTCAAAGTCCTTGTCCTCGCTCGCCATCTGCGCCTGAAGCACGATTTGCATCAGAAGGTCGCCCAGCTCCTCGCACAGCTTCCCCATGTCCTGTTCATCGATGGCTTCCAGTACCTCATAGGACTCTTCGATTAAGTTGCCCTTGATAGAAGCATGGGTTTGTGCTCTATCCCAGGGGCAACCCTGAGGGCTGCGCAGCTTGGCGATAATCTCTACCAGAGCAGCAAAGCTGTCCAGGTTTGATTCGATATTCAACTTGTATCCCTCGCCCTAAATCGCTATTCTATGATTATACAGGCAAAGCTTTTGGATTGACAAGCTAAGCTATGCTTGGCTGCTGTTTGATGTCGCTATGAGCAAAATGAGGAAGGCTTTGAGAATCCTTGTCCTGGTGGCCGCAGGGCTCTTTGTCTTATGCCTGCCTCTTTTTCTCATTACCAGCAACGTGCGTGGGGCGGTAAATACGGCGCGGCTTTACCAGTATGGATTCGATAAATACGATGTCAGCGAGGAGACGGGTATAGGGGATGAGGAACTGCTAAGGGTGGCGGGGAAGTTGAGGGGTTATTTCAACTCAGGGGAGGAATTTCTTCAGGTCACGGTCATGACCGAGGAAGGCGAGGAGCTTGAGCTGTTCACCGACAGGGAAGTGTTCCACCTCAAGGAGGTCAAGGATGTAGTCAGGCTCTGCTATTACCTCCAATGGGCCACCCTTGGCTTTCTGGCCGCATTTATAATTGGGGGCTTCATCTGGCAGAGGAGGCGTTTTACGCTGCCGCTGGCCAAGCTGGCATTTCTTGGCGGCGCTCTGACCATCGCCTCGCTCATCATTCTCGGCATAGGGGCAATGGTCAGTTTCGACTGGCTTTTCGACCGGTTTCACTACCTTTTTTTCACTGGCGAAACGTGGAGGCTGAGCTCCACGGACTACCTGCTCAGGATGTTCCCCGAAGGCTTTTTCAATGACGCCACGCTTTTTGTAGCCGGGGCGATCATTGTCGAAGCAGTGGTGATTGGAGGCATCGGGTTAGGCTTCGTGCTGTTGAAGAGGAAAAAGGGGAAAGCCGTCTCTACCTAGGCTAGGTCGCAGGTGGAGCAAGTGGAGGCGGAGCAGGTGCTGCAAACGTCGCTGCCTATCGAGGTGGTCTCGCCCTCAGCGCTCTTGGAAAAGGCGGCAAATGAAGAAAGCAGCTTCTTGGCGGCGACATGACAGCTTGGGCAATGCGCAGCTTCATTAGCTTGATTGAAGGAACGCCGCAATTCGAACTTCTGGTTACAACTGGGGCACATATATTCATAGATAGGCATTTCACTTACATTCTAGTCTATAGGGCGAAAAATTCGTAGATAGGCATTCCATCTATATTCTAGCCCATAGTACGAAAAGAGTCAATGCTGCCACGCGATCCTGCCATCGACAATGGTCATTTCCACCCTGATCTCCTTTATCTCCTCGTGGGGCACCGCAGTGGGGTCAGCGCTCAAGAGGACCAGATCTGCCAGCTTGCCCACAGCAATTGACCCCTTGGCTTCCTCCTCGAAGCAGGCATAGGCTGCGGCCTGGGTGTACATCTTCAACGCTTCAAAGGGCGAGACCTGTTCCTCAATAGCGAGCTCGTCGCCGCTCTCCGCTTTTCTGGTGACCGCAGCGTAGATGCCAACGAGCGGATTATTGGGCACCACCGGGCTATCAGAGCCGGCGGCTGGCATTAAGCCTTCCTTGAGGAAGGAGCCGATGCGGTAAAGCCACGGAAGCTGCTCTTGGGCAACCGTTGCCAGATACCTTTCGCCGCTGTAGTAGATAAATGCCGGCTGGGTGACCACTATGACCTGGGCATGTGCTAGCTGCTCAAGAATGGGCGGGGGACAAACCGAGCAATGCTCTATCCGATGACGATGGCCTCTTCTTGGGTGTCGAGCCACGGCGTGCGCCACAGCCCGGGCTGCAGCCTCCACTGCTCCCTCTTCGATGGCATGGATTGCAACCTGAAACCCGGCTTGATATGCCTCAAGCACCTGTTCCTCAAGCTCTTCCGGGCTGGGATGAAGCCTGCCTGTGGTCTCATCGAGAACTATTTTCGCTGCTCCGAGGCGCATCCCATCATCGCCATAACGAGGGGGCAGACCGCTGGCAGCGATGGCATCTGTGCCCATCATCAGCGATAGCCGGGGCGCCAAATTACCTCTTTCCTTGAGCTTGAGGAAGGTTTGCCACTCCTTGAGCCCGTTATGCACCGTGGCATCCTGAAGAGAGGTGATGCCCAATGAGAGGTAGTTTTCATTGGCAAGCCTGACCCCTTTTTCCAACTCTGCCTCAGATAAGGGTGGTATCACTTTATCGAGATAGGCTTCCATTTCGAACAAAATCCCGTTGGGCTCTCCGCTTTCGAGGTCTCTATCGATAAGCCCTCCTGGTGGCTCAGGCGATTCTGCGGAAATGCCGGCCAGAGAAAGCGCCAGGCTGTTGAGCACGGAGGCATGACCTGAGCGGTGGGTCAGCTTTATCGGGTGGTGAGGCGCTGCCTGATCCAGGTCCCAGCGGGTTGGATGGCGCTTCTCAGCGAGGTAGAACTCATTATATCCCGTTGCTCTGACCCAGGAGCCAGGGGCAAGCTTTTGGGCCTGCTCTCGAATCCGAGCCTGAATATCGGTGATGGAACTCACTGACGAAGGGCTGCAATCGACACTTAAGAGGCTTGAGGCAAAGGCCAGGATGTGGCAGTGGGCATCGTTGAAACCGGGCACCAGCGTCTTCCCCTCACAGTCGATTTTTCGCCCTTTAAGATCTTTTAGCTCATCGTTATCGCCGACCCAAATAATCCTTCCGCCTTTTACCCCAACAAGCTGTGCCCTTGGCCTTTGCTCATCCATGGTCAGGATATTGGCGTTATACAGGATCAGGTCTGCCTGCCTCATACCTCGTCCTCTCCAGATAGACCATCAGTATCGCCATGTCGGCGGGGGTAACGCCCTCGATGCGGGATGCCTGGCTCAGGGTCGCTGGCCGGAAAAGCTTCAGCTTGTGGCGCGCCTCATAGCGCAGACCGGCAATAGCATCGTAATCGAAACCTTCAGGGATCTGCCGCTGCTCAAGTCTCGCCATCCGTGCTACCTCTGCTATTTGCCTCTGGATGTAACCCTCGTATTTTGCCTCGATCTCCACTTGCTCCGCAGCATCGGCTTTCAGGTCAGGGGAACCAAACTCTTGTGAAACCAGAGTTTGATAGCTTACCTCGGGGCGGCGCAGGAACTCCAGAGCGCTGACGCTGCGACCCGTTTCACTGGAGGTGATGTAGCTCTTTGACAGCCGCTCCAGCTCCTGGGCGATGTCATTGCGCTTTTCCTCCACCGCTTCATAGCACGCCCTGTCAATAAGTCCCACCTGATAGCCGAGGGGTGTGAGCCTGAGGTCAGCATTATCCTGGCGCAGCAGGAGGCGATACTCCGCTCGCGAGGTGAGCAGCCGATAGGGCTCGGTTAGCTCTCTGGTTACCAGATCGTCGATCATCACCCCGATGTAGCCCTGATCCCGCCGCACCAGAAGGGGAGGCTTCCCTCTAGCCATGAGGGCTGCATTTATGCCGGCTATGATCCCCTGTCCTGCCGCCTCCTCATATCCTGTGGTGCCGTTGACCTGCCCGGCAAAAAAGAGCCCGGGGATGAGCTTTGTCGCCAGTGTGGCCGATATCTGGCTCGGGGGCATGTAATCGTATTCAATGGCATAGCCCACCCGGATCATCTCCACCTTCTCCAGGGCGGGAATGGAGCGCAGCATCTGAAGTTGCACGTCCTCGGGGAGGCTGGTGTTTGCCCCCTGGACGTAGACCTCATTGGTCTCCCATCCCTCGGGCTCAAGGAAGAGGGGGTGGGAGTCCTTGTGAGCAAAGCGAACAATCTTGTCCTCTATAGAGGGGCAATACCTGGGGCCGACGCCGTGAATGAGACCGGTGAACAGAGGGGCCCGATCCAGGTTGGAGCGAATTATGTCGTGGGTCTTTTCATTGGTGTAAACCAGATAGCAGGGGAGTTGGGGTCGCCATGGGGAAGGGGTCAAGGGGTAGATGGGATTTGGCTCGGGGAACTTGGAGTCCCGCCCTCGCTCCGGCCAGAAGCTGAAGTAGAGCGGGACCTCGCTGCCTGGTTGGATGGTCGTTTTTTCAAAATCGATGGTTCGGGCATCGATGCGTGGTGGCGTCCCTGTTTTCAGTCGTCCCAGGGTAAAACCAAGGCGGCGCAGGCTCTCCGACAGCCTTTCTGCGGCAAATTCTCCCGCCCGCCCTGCGGAATAGCTCTTATCGCCGATGATGATCCGAGCGGCGAGGGAGGTGCCGGTGGTGAGGATGATGCTTTTCCCTTCATATACCCAGCCGGTATTGGTCTTAGCCCATAGAAGGCCATTCTCGGCCCCGATCTCCTCAACCAGTGCCTGCTTTACATCCAGGTTCTGCTGCCGCTCCAGGGTATGCTTCATGGACAGGCTGTAGAGCTTCTTGTCCGCTTGAGCCCTGAGCGCCTGAACCGCGGGTCCCTTCCCGGTGTTCAACATTCGGATCTGGATTAAGGTGCGGTCGATGTTTCGAGCCATTTCGCCGCCGAGGGCATCGATCTCCCGCACCAGATGGCCCTTGGCCGGCCCCCCGATGGAAGGGTTGCACGGCATGAGGGCGATATTATCCAGATTCATGGTGAGGAGCAGGGTTTTTGAGCCCATTCTGGCTGCTGCCAGAGCGGCCTCACAGCCGGCATGCCCAGCACCGATGACAATAACCTCGTACATTTTTTTCGACCTAGGTGCGGATACTATTCTATCACTATTGGCTTTGTTGGTCGATTTTATCTTTTGTGAGGTTAAAGGGCGAAAAAGAAGTTTAAAAATGCCTCAATTTCTGCTATACTACGTGAATAAATGGCTGGGGGTACTAAGTGAAGGATAAACAGGACATCCTTAGGCAGGCCAAGGAGAACGACGTAAAATTTATCAAACTCTGGTTTACCGACATCCTGGG
>JABUBL010000428.1_pt1 | contig 12389 bp, 13 predicted proteins | sample 7240371 | NCBI WGS metagenome assembly JABUBL01 (sample SAMN07256343, study PRJNA390944) | subsurface metagenome | isolation source: Methane hydrate marine sediment | place: Pacific Ocean: Eastern North Pacific, ODP site 1244 | collected 2002
AAGAAATATTTTTGCTCAAAACGCCCTTACTTCCGTCTTTCCACCCGTCTGGCAGGGAATGGGAATGGCATACTTTGCACGAGCTTTAAAAAATGATCCTAAATTAATTGAAGAACGTTTTCGATTTTGTACCGATTTCACATTGACGGTTTTTAAAGCATATGCCGATTGTGGAGCAAAAATATTTCTTGAAGGTGGAGATATTGCTCATAAAGGAGGACCTATGATTAATCCAAAATATTTTGATAAGTACCTTCTTCCTTGTTTTCAAGAAGTTTCAGAACAAATACATGACTGGGGTGGCAAATACATCCTGCATACCGATGGAGATATAACCTCTCTTCTAGATTTCATAGTAAACTCGGGATTCGATGGACTTCAGTGCCTAGAGCCCCCTCTTGTCGATCCTATTTATGTGAAAAAGAAAGTGGGTGATAAACTCTGCTTATCTGGTAATATTGATACTAAACATATCTTAGTAGCTGCATCAAAAACAGAGGTAGAACAATCAGTTAAAGATGCAATCTCTGCTATGGGTCATGGGGGAGGATTTATGATATCTCCCGCCAATTTTCATCCAGATATATCACCTGAACGATTAAAATGGATGATTGAAGCAGCACATACAAATGGAGTTTATCCATTACAATCACTTTAGGGTTAGTATAGTTATTATTTAACAATTAATTAAAATAATAAAACATAATTTCAAAATTTTTGTGATAAAAATGGCTAGACCAAAAGTAGTTTTACCAGAAAATAGTATTCCTGAATCTAATGTATTGAAACATATGGAAGAAATACGTAAGGACGATATAAATTGGCGAGATGGAAAAATATGGAGTCTTGTTTATCATGCGACGGATGCACATACTGAAATGCTCAAAGAAGCTTATACTATGTTTTTTTCTAAGAATGCTTTAAGTCCAATTGCTTTCCCTAGTTTGAAGAAGTTTGAAACCGAAGTTGTATCTATGGCTGTTGACTTATTTAACGGAGATAAAAGATGTTGTGGAAGTATGACATCTGGTGGAACCGAGAGCATCATAATGGCTATAAAAACTTATAGAGATTGGGCAAAGGAAAAACTTCCCCGCATTAAAGAACCTGAGATGGTTTTACCTAGCTCAGCTCATCCTGCATTTGAGAAAGGAGCGGATTATTTCAATGTAAAGTCGGTACGAGTACCAGTAAATAAAGACACCCATCGAGCAGATATACGAGCTATGGAAAATGCTATTACTGAAAATACAATTTTCCTCGTTGGTTCGGCTTGTGACTTCCCAAGAGGGGTTGTCGATCCTATCTCTGAATTAGGAGCTATAGCTCAAGATCATGGCGTTGGATTACATGTTGATGCATGTCTTGGAGGATTTATGCTACCGTTTGTTAAGAAACTTGGGTATAATGTGCCCGATTTTGATTTTTCTGTGCCGGGTGTTACATCTATTTCGGCAGATGTCCACAAATATGGATATGGTGCAAAAGGAGCATCTACAATACTATATCGAAAAGAACGAGTATGGAAACATCAATTTTCAGTGTATACAGAATGGTCAGGAGGTATCTACATATCACCCTCTATGAGAGGTACAAGACCGGGAGGGGCAATTGCAGCAGCTTGGGCCGCTATGAAACATCTAGGGATGGAAGGATACTTAAATTTAGCAAAAATTGTTATGGATGCTACAAAGAAGTTAATTGATGGAATCAATCAAATCCCTGAGCTTTATATTATTGGAAAACCAGTAATGAGCGTTTTTTCTTTTACATCTGATAAATTTGACGTTTATTATTTGGGAGATGTTTTAGATAAGAAGGGTTGGCATTTAGATCGAATTCAATTTCCAAATGCTTTACATATGATGGTTAATCCTCACCATGCTAAGATTGTTGATACTTTCTTGACAGATCTTCAAGAAACTGTTGAAGAAGTTGTTAAGAATCCAGAAAAAACATCTGACGGGGACGCGGCGATATATGGAATGGTTGCCAGCTTACCAGACCGAGATAAAGTGAAAGATTATATCATTAATTTCTTAAAAAGCCAATATAAAATTAAATAATTATGATTTTTACTTTCTTTTTGTTTTTTTGAATTTGCACAAAAATAGATCAAATTGTGTAAAAAAGATAAACTTAAATATAATTTATTTCATAATTACATAAAAAAGGTCATTTTTATGCAAAAACAGATACCAAATTTTTTTAAACAAATAATGCTAAAAAAAGGATCTAAACAGCATACCAAAAAGACTATAATAAATCCAAAGGATCTTGTATTTTCAAGATCCTCTAAATTATAACAATAAGAGGTTGAATTAAAAAAATGCTTGAATTAAATGCTTTATTTTTTGAAATTTCATTTATAGCTGTAGCAGCAGCAATAATTTTCTCATTTGCTTGTATCAAAAGGCGAGATCTCCTAGCCTGGCTTCCAACGTATATTTTACTTGCTATTGGGTTTGTCTTAATCAATTTTGAAGGCGTAATAGAGGAACTGTCATTGATATATTATGTTTTCATAATGCTTTCTGTTATCAGCATCTTTATTGCAGTAGTTAAAGAGTATTACTATACGTTTATAAAATCCAACAAACCAATGAATAAATCAGTTATCGCAGCAGTTTCAGTTCTAAACATTGCAATTAATGGAATTCAAATAGTACTATTAATATTACTTATAATAAGCTTATTTCTGTTTATACGGATATATCGAAAAAAAAAAACACCAACCCATGCATTTTTCGGGATAATAATCATAGCTGCTATAATTGTGGTGTGCAACCAAATATATTCGTCTTCCGGTGGAACACCAATACCAAATCTCGGAGAAGGAATTATGATCTCTTTTACAACAATTCTCATGGTAACAGGATTGGTTGCTTTAATAGAGCAAAGAATAATACGAGTTAACAATTCTCTAAACACAGTTCTTAATACTGCTTCACAAGCCAGTATTAACATTTCAAATATTGCAACAGAATTAGCCTCAAGTGCGAGTGAAGTAAATGCAGCTTCTGAAGAAATATCTGCATCTACACAAGAAATGGCAACAACCACTCAAGAAGTCATGAGTTCATCAACAGAAATACAAAATGTTATGGATTTAATCACTAACATAGCAGACCAAACGAATTTATTAGCACTAAATGCTAGTATTGAAGCTGGAAGGGCTGGTGAACATGGAAGAGGATTTGCCGTTGTTGCTAATGAATTTAGAAAATTAGCTGAAGAATCAAAGAGAGCGGTTATTAATACGGGAGACAAAATTAATGAGATAATAAGTAAATTTAGATTAGCTTTTCATTCTGTGGAAGGTATTACCTCATCTACAGAACAACAAACAGCATCTATGGAAGAAATTACAGCAACAGCTCAGAAACTCGGTTATTTAAGTGAAGAGTTGAAAAATCTATTTAAAATTTCGAAAGAAGATAATGATATACAATTGAATTATCAAAAATCAAGAAGTAAGTTATAAACACAAAACCAATATATCTCACAACTAATACAGACAGAGACAGAAACAAGAATGAAAGACTACTATGATGAAATTTTAAACTATTATGAATATTTAATAGTGAGGAAAAAAGTAGATCCAATTTGGATAAACAGAAAAATAATAGAAATTTCAAAAAACTATCTAACATTGGTTTCAAAGAAAAAATATCTCAATTGTTTACTTTTAATTCAAAATTTATTCATGATAGATCTCCCAGATCATTATCATCATAAAGGAAAACTAATTAAATTACTGAATCCTCACGAAAATCAAATATATACAAAAATAATAAAAGAAGAATTTTCCAATTAAGGCTAAATTTAAAATTTTAAAATAAAATATGAAAAAAACTCTTTTTAATTTTAGTACTAAAAAGCTAGAAAATAGTAAAAATACATTGATTATTTTTCAATAACTTTCTTTTTAATAATCTTTTCTTTAGCGATTGCCTTTAATTCCTTGTTTAAGAATTTTGTCTTTTCTTTTTTCACATTTTTTAGATCTTTCATTAGAGGTTGTGCTGCGATAATCAATTCCCTCTTCCTTTTTTTTAACGCTTTCATCTTTAATTCCAACTCATCGAGGGATTTTTCAACCGCATTAAACTCATTGCGTATAGGACCTAGTTTTGATTCGATTTCATCGATTTTAGGAGCATATTCCTTATTGGTTCTCTCTTTAATATAATTTTCTTTTTTTTTCGCTCCTTCTTCTATTTTCTTAATATCATTCTCCATATTACTAATATTCCTCTTGATAAATAAATAGTTTATACAAAATTATTTATTGAATTATTATAAAAAAGTTTAATTCTCTTTTGGATTATAATGAATAACCTAGAAATATATGAGATAATTTATTTTAAGAAAATCATAAAAAGAAAGGAGATATATTATGCCAGATATAGATGAAAAATCTAAAGAAACATTTAAAATATCATTGAAGATTATTTTAGAACACGATTTAATGGGATTACTGAAATGATAAGAGCTTTAACTCCAATCATGGACGAAATGAATGCGCTAGAAAAGATTAAAGAACTCTATAAAAAAAAGAGTAGAGCTTTAATTTTGAGGTTATTAAAAGATAAGAAACCAATCGATAATTTTGAAGAATTTAAAGAAATATATAAAGAACAAATGAGCACCGATTTCATGCAACATTGTCTTGAATTTACTATCATTGAAGATTCACCTAAAAAATTAATAATTAGATTTACTAAGTGTCTCTGGGCTAAAACATTCTTAAAAATTAATGAACCTGGTCTTGGTTATGCCATGTGTTGTTATCCTGATTATGCAATGGCTAAAGCATTTCATCCTAAACTTAAATTAGTGCGTTCAAAAACCTTAATGCAAGGCAATGAGTATTGTGAGTCTACATATATATGGGATGATTAAATATAATACTCATATCTTTTTGTCACCATTGAAAAATTAGAATAAAAAAGATAATTTAATTTTTAAAAACCCTTAATGTTAAATGCTTATTCTTCTTCAGAATCAGTTTCACTTTTTTTTTCCTTAATTTCTTCAATTTCTTCGGGTTTTTGTTCTAGAAGTGATTTATAGACTGGTTTCTGTTCAGATTCTAGAGTTGGCTTATATACGGGTTCAGGTTCTGGTTCTGGCGCGGGTTCAGGAGTAGGCTCATATACAGGTTCAGGTTCTGGTTCAGGAATAGGTTCATATACAGGTTCAGGTTCTGGCTCTGGTTCAGGAATAGGCTCATATACAGGTTCAGGTTCTGGCTCTGGTTCAGGAGTTGGTATATATACAGGTTCAGGTTCTGGTTCTGGCTCTGGTTCAGGAGTTGGTATATATATAGGTTCAGGTTCTGGTTCTGGTTCTGGTTCAGGAATAGGTTCATATACTGGTTCTGGTTCTGGTTCAGGAATAGGTTCATATACTGGTTCTGGTTCTGGCTCTAGTTCAGGAGTTGGTTCATATACCGGTTCAGGTTCCGGCTCTGGTTCAGGAGTAGGCTCATATACTGGTTCTGGTTCAGGTTCAGGAGTTGGTATATATACTGGTTCTGGTTCTGGCTCTGGTTCAGGAGTAGGTTCATATACTGGTTCTGGTTCTGGTTCAGGAGTAGGCTCAAATACCGGTTTTTTAATCTCTTCCTCTTCTTTTTTTACTTTCTTTTTATCGATTTTAATTTTCTTTTCAGCAGCTATTTGAGTTATGATAAAGGGATTCTTCTCTGGTTGTATCATCTGAGATCCCAAAAATATGTTTTTTGATTTAACTTTTTTCTTTTTTATCCTAAGTTCTAATTTAATATTTCCGGGACCAAGAAAGTCTAATCCATCAATTTGACCTTTGAGTTGAGTATTCCACTCGATTGTATTTTCATCAGTTTCACTTATATTGTCAGCAGTTTCCGGTCTAATTCTTTTAGTGATTTTTAATTTATTTTCGCTACTAATCTTTCCTTGAAAATTATATACTTTACTCCCTTCTGTGTTCCATCTCAAATGAAAACCATCTGATTGTTTCCAAAAGATGTATCCTAAAAATTGACCTGAAGTAAAGTTTGGACGCCCTTTTATATTATCAACATTCACTTTCTCTCAACAAATGTTTTTATAAAAATGTCTATACAATATGATACAAAATTTTAATATATATAACTTCATATTTACTTAAATTTTGAACCTGTACATAAGAAAAATCATAAAATAATGATAAATTACAGTAATATCATTGAAATTGTTACACTAATAGGAAATTATTCATTTTATTATTATGAAATTTAAACCAAACTGATGTAAAAATGTTAGAAAACTCAAAAATTATTGTAGATATAAATTCTTGTACAAAATGCAAAGCTTGTGTAGATGAATGTCGTTATTATTATTTTGATTCAGACCTTTTATGTTTCGATGATGAAGCGGATGAATTTTGTATTGAGTGTGGAAAATGTGTAGCAGTTTGCCCAGTTAATGCCATACAACTCAAGATCCATAAGGATAAGGTTCTCAAGGATGTTCCTCCCAAAGAAGATTTAGTATCTTTCGAAATATTGGCTAATCTTTTTCAAACAAGGCGATCTCGAAGGCAATTTCAAGACAAGCCTGTTCCAAAAGAATTAATTGAAAAAATTTTAAATATAGCAGGAAGATATTCTGCTACAGCACATAATCAAGAAAACGTATATTTTACAGTTGTTCAAGATCGTGAAACACTTAAAAAGTTATCAGATGAAATAAACATTCAAATAAAGAATCTTGTTGAAACTTTTGAAGATCCTAATGGAAAAAAAACCCTAGAAACATCTTTTCCTCCCGAGCTTATAAAAAAACTCGAAGAAGTCATTCCCGCATTAAAAAGAAAATTAAACAGAATAAAACTTGGTGAGGAAGTATGGCGTTGGGATGCTGAACTTATTTTAGTCCATTCACCTAAGACAGCTTTATTATTAGAAGAGAATTGTGCTTTAGCAGCCTGTCAAATCATGTTAGCCGCTGAAACATTAGGATTGGGTACTTGTTCTTTAGGGTATATCAATAATTTTTTTAACACTTTGAGATCGATTGCGAAAATCGTAAAGCTTCCAAGAAAACATGTAGCTGGATACACACTAGCAATAGGATACCCAAAAGCTCGTTACTATAGAATTCCTGCACGAAAACCTCTTAAAGTGAAATGGTTTTAAATATTTTATTTTTCTTTTATAAAATTAAACCTAACTTTATCACCTCTAGTTAGTATTGAAATAAAAAAAAATTAAAATAAAAATTGAATTTCAGTCCAAAGTGCTGGGTGATCTGATTCTGGAACATTAATATATCTCGTTTTTAATACGGTAAAACTAAGAGATACAAAAATGTGATCTGTGCGTTCTGATAAATCAAAACTAGTTCCGTCTACTCCTCTTGATGCTGCATTTACCCAAGTATCTTGTAATACCGCAATTGACATACCATAATAAATTGTATCATTTTCAGCATTAAAATCTCCCATAGAGATTACATTGGATTTTCCACTGATACGGTCCATCAATGCTTGCATATGGGCTAAATGTACCTCATCACTCCCAGCGGGATGGCTTACATAAACATTAAATATAGTGGCGCCCACCTTAATTTGGACCTCAGTTGTGCCAACTTCATCCACATCACTGTAAGTAAAGAAAGTTTTCGCATCTATAATTGGAAATCGAGAAAGAATTGCTGCTCCATATGTTCCTGTTACTGTTCTCGGACCATAAAACGAATAGTAATTCAATTGGTTCGCAAAATAGCGTACAACATCTGAACTACCGTGAGTCATTCTTGCCGTGTCACATTCTTGTAAACCGATAATATCTGGATTAACTGCCTTTATAACTGCTAACTGGTTATCATAATTTTTATTTCCATCTATATCCACGCCCTGTTGAATATTATATGTCATTACTGTAAGTGAGGTTATCCCACTTGTATCTTGTGCTTTAGGACGTAATTCCCAGGCAAGTACTGACACACTAGTGCCAATTATTAAGATGATTAAAAAAGATGCTACTATTCTTTTCTCTCGTGCGCTGGTAAGAATCGACTTGAACTCTAATAATCTTTTCTTGAACATTGCTTTACCCATAATTGGAATTGCGATTCCTACTAATAAGAAGGGAAGCCAGAATAAATTTCGAAAATATTGACTCACAGGATCGACATAACCCCAAACATTGGTAAACAATAGCATGAATGTTACTAAAATGAAAAATAAACTACCTACCACGAATCCTGCTCCTATTTTTGACGGTTTTGGCTTTTGTCTAATAAGTTCTCGACTTAAGAGCGTAAAATCGATAAAAACTATAGGTAAAAATGCTATCATTAATACTAAAGGAATATAATGATACCAACCAAGAGGGCGACCGATGACTACAGATGCTGAAAAAGGACCTGATGGAAATGAAAAAGTATGTACTACAATTGTTAAAACAAGTGAAATAACAAATAAACCATTCCATATCCACAGTATCCTTGAATTTAACCTTCCAAGAAAATTTGGTTTGAATGCTAAAATACATATGGTTACAGCGATCATCACTGCGACAGCAATAGTGATAGTCACATAATCTCCTTCTGTCCATCTTGAAATAACAGTAGGACTGATAAAAGCAAAAAAACTGAGAGTCAATATACTTAAAAGTCCAAGAGACAACAATTTAACACCTTTAAATCGACCTTTTCTTGATTCTTCCACACCTTGAGATAGGGGTTTTCCCTCTTCTAGAGTTTTTGAAGAGCCTTCTGTTTTTTGCTCCTTAATTCGATTGATTATTATTAGAATAGCAATTATCGCTAGAAGCCAGCCAAGAATTTGAAAGAAACCATAGATTGAAATATCTACTGTTGAATTGAGTGCTCTGAATGTAATCGAAAGTAATATAGCTGAAGCAAGGCCAATACCAAGTTTTAAACTTACTCTTTCCCCTTCATCTGTATTTTGATTTACTGTAGATTGATAGAAATATGCTGGTAAGAAAAGCATAATACATCCTACACCTAACCCTGAAGTTATAATTCTGTTCACAGTATCCATTAATGGAGAAATTAAACGTGAAATTATTGCTACTATAGCTACAACTTCAAGAAAATATTTAGGAATCTGTTTTCTAAATGCTAGTATAATTATTGGACTAAATAAAAAAAATAATCCTGCTACTTTTTCATCTAGTTCTAAATTCAGAAGATCCAACATGTATATAGATTCAATTAAATCACCAACTAATTGGAAGAAGAATAAAAACATCACCGTTAATAAAGCGATCTCAGAATTGAATTTTTTAATAAAATTATTAATTGATTCCATGATTTGTGATTTCATTTTCAGTCTTTATAAATATTCTCACAAATCTGTAAATTGGTTATTCTTTCAGATTTTTACAAAAAGAATCAAATTTCAGGATTATTTGTAAAACACAATAAAAGGTAACCTTTATCCCAAGAAGATTATAATTTATTAAGTATTCTATCTACTTTTTCCTTGATGTCTTGCCTAGCAGATAAGGGATCTTTTAAAACATTTTTAGTTTCAATGAATATATTAGTGCTTAGTTGTTTCATCAATTTAAGATCAGCATTTCCTTCAATTAAAAAGACAAAGTAAATAGATTTCTGATTACCAAACAATTCTTTTGTGATAATTGTTATTTCATATTTTTCACCATAAGTAATTGTGGCAATTTCCTCCTTAAATAACTCCTTTCCAATTGCCCCAATTGCCGAAATCAAGCCACTAAATATTGTTGGGTCAATTTCACCCATATTCGAATCAATTTTCCGTGAGTAAAAGGGATATCCCTCCGAATCACAAACTAATACTGACTTTATCATAATTAAATGTAATCCCTAATTTTTGTTTTTCCACTATTTTCTTTATATGTATAATAGACTTCTTATTTTTAATATTCAGCTTTTTCAGTATCTATATGATGTTTGTGTAAAAAAAATTAATTATTTAGCATTTGGATCTTCTTGCATAATTCCTGTCACTATTCCCTCAATGTCTTTAAAATATGCTAACCAACTAAAATATTAAAGCTCTAGTAAGCTAATTAATTAATATCAAAAAAATAGTATATCTACAAGAAATTATGATAAATATAGAAACTTTATTATATGCTCTTATTTTAACATCTTTAGCTGGATTATCTACAACGATCGGAAGCTTAATTGCATTCTTGGTTAAAGAACCTAGTAAGAAATTCATTTCACTCATAATGGGATTCTCTGCAGGTGTAATGATTCTCATCTCATTTGTGGAATTATTAAATGCGGGGATAGAAGCATCAACTTTTTTAATAGGGCACATATTTTTCTTTTTTGGGATGATTCTTATGCTTGTAATTGATATTGGAATTTCACACAAGTATGAATTTGAAGATAAGAAGAAGAAATCTAATAATAAATTAGAAAAAACATCCTTACTAGTTATGCTCGGTATATTTATCCATAATTTTCCAGAAGGAATGGCTACTTTTGTTGGAACATTAAAAAGTGTTGAAATGGGAATTTTATTAGCTGTTGCGATTGCAATTCATAATATTCCAGAAGGAATAGCTGTAGCAGTTCCCATTTATACCTCTACAAAAAGTAGTAAAAAAGCTTTTTTTTGGTCCTTTATTTCAGGTGTAAGTGAACCATTAGGCGCATTAATTGCAGGGTTAGTCCTTTTTCCATTTATTAATGACTTTGTTCTTGGAGCTGTTCTGGCTATTGTAGGAGGTTTCATGGTTTACATCTCTTTAGATGAATTACTCCCTGCCTCTCGGTATAGTGGTTTTGAACATCTTTCGATCATAGGAATTATCATTGGAATGATAGTAATGGCTTTAAGCTTAGCTTTATTATAAGATTTATATTTTTCTGATTTTGTCTCAAGTAATTTTTAACGTGAGTTAATAATACCTATGGTTTTAAAATTTCCCTTGTATCCAACCAATCTTATCTGTCTCCCGATTGTCAATAGAAGGAATAAAAGGTTTGATATCTAAAACTGGAGTTTGATCAATTAAATCAAGATTCTTAACACGTAGAATTTTTTTCTCTAATGTTAAAAGATTTAATATAGAAAAGCCTATTGGATTTGGTCTCCAAGGAGAACGAATTGCAAAAATTCCATGCTTGATATTATCCCAATGTGTTATAGATTGAAGTCTTACATGAGCTTTTACTAAATGAAAATATGTTAAACAGATAATAAATTCAAATCCATCTAGATCCTTTAATCCTTCTACATATTCCTCAAATATTTCGATGGTACCTTCAACATTAGAAAAAGATGGTTGAACAGGATTTCCTCCAAGTGATTCAAGAGGTGAATGAACAACGCCTATAGGTTGAAATTCTATTTTTTTCATAGGTATCGTTATCTAAAATGTTAGACTCCCTATTATTTTAATGCCCTAATCAGTTAATTTTATAAAAAACGATAATTAAAAAATAAAAATAATAAAAATGATTTTTTTCCACTCAATATTATCCTTTTTGTAAACAATTAATAATTTTTCTTAATAAATAGATAGTTAGATTGAGGTGATACTATTCAGGAAATTAAAGTAACAATAATTATCGATGATCTAAATGGAGCAAAGCCAGGATATATCAAATCCTTTGGATTTGCAGCGTTAATAGAAGTAAACGATAAAAAAATTTTGTTTGATACTGGTACAGAAGATAATATTCTATTAGCAAATCTAAATAAATATGGAATAAATTTATCTTCTCTTGATGCAGTTATTATGAGCCATAATCATTATGACCACACAGATGGATTATCTGGTATTTTAAGATATAATAAAGATTTGCCCGTATATGTTCATAAATATTGGGATAAACCAGTACGATATATAGGAAATCCTATTCCTCCCAAAAACAAAATTATTATTAAAAAAGGAAAACAACTTAAAGAATTAGAGGAAAGCATATATATTACTAATGTTTTTAACTCTTACGATTATGGGGGTATACATGAACAGGCTTGTTATATTAGAGCTAATGATACTTATATTTTAATATGTGGATGTTGCCATCCAGGATTAATTTGTTTTTTAGATGATCGAGAATATTTAGGAATTCCTATTGATGCACCTTTACTCCTTATTGGAGGTTTTCATGGCTTTAAATTTGATGATGAAAAGGTTAAAGAATTGAATCCATATATTCGTTCTGTAGTTTTATGTCATTGTACTATGAATGTCGATATATTTAAGCATCAATTTGGTAAGAAATGTTTTATTGGTACTGTAGGAGAAACGTTGGCTTTTTAATTATAATCATGGTCTATATGTTTTAAAAAAATATTCGAGATATCTCCAAATTTATTTTTTCTCTTTCGCTTTTAATTCCTTTTCTAGCAGTTTTATTCTTTGGTCAATTACTTTCGATTTA
>JABUBL010000429.1_pt1 | contig 12359 bp, 19 predicted proteins | sample 7240371 | NCBI WGS metagenome assembly JABUBL01 (sample SAMN07256343, study PRJNA390944) | subsurface metagenome | isolation source: Methane hydrate marine sediment | place: Pacific Ocean: Eastern North Pacific, ODP site 1244 | collected 2002
GCCTTGACGCTGGCTAGTTCGGGGGGGGCTACCGCTACCCCCCAGTTATGCGGTTACTAATTCCTTTGGCGGTTCGGCTGGCTGGTCGGCTGGCTGGTCGGCTGGCTGGTCGGCTGGCTGGTCGGCTGGTGGCTGAGTGCCAATGGTAGCTTCAACACTCTCACGCATAGCCTTGTCCAGTTCCGCTAAGTCCCTGTCAATGATAGGCTTGCCAGCTTCCTGTGCCAGCTTTACCTGCTCTTTGTAGCTGTCTGCGTGGTCAGCTACAACGGAACTGGCATAGCTCATCAGGTTGGCTGTGAAGTTCTCACGAATTAGCCTGACTGACTCTGATAATTCTCTGACTACCTTTGTCTGAGGTCTGCCAGTCTTGCCGAACTTAACGCTTCCGTCCTGAGCATAGCCTAGTCGTATTGGGCAACCTAAAGCATCGGAAGGGATAGCGGTATCACCCATAGCGTTGGTGGCGGTAAAGAACGGCAGCCATACCAACTCTAGGTCAATACCCCATATACGCCTTGTTGTCGCCTTCTTACCGTTAGGCTTGAGTAGTGCCTTGATGTAGTTCGGTGTTCTCAATTGCTGTTACCCCCTTGTATCTAATAGTAGGGTAACAGTAACCCCCCCGAACTAACCAGCGTCTAGGCTGACTATATGATTGATAGGCTAACCGCCTTTCGGCTCAACCTGTAATCCCCTTTCCCCCTTGTAGGGAAAATGCCGGTCAGGTCTGGCTATCGCCTATTCGGCTGCTAGCTTTACCCTTGACTGCCAATGGCTTTGGCAGCTAAGTAATCAATGTTTGTTAAGGTTCAGACTCAAAAATGAGCCTACAATAATAGTATATGAAGAATAAGTCCTTTCATTCAATATATGCAAGAACCTATTTTTACATAAATGTTAATTCTGTGTTATAATTGAATTGATGCCACCAGTAATCAATAAGCCAAACGAATACCTAAGCCCAGAGGACATTGAGCTAATCACCTCAAAGGCAAGCTGCCTTCGGGACGAGCTTCTTATCCGTGTCCTTTTCTTCGGTGCCTGCCGTGAGTCCGAAGCCCTGTCCCTGGGAGTTGATGACGTAGACTTTGCCACGGGCACGGTTAAGATCGAGCACCTAAAGGCAACGCTGAATCTCCGGTGCCCTTGCGGTCATCGGGTCGGGCGGGGGCACACCTATTGCCCAGGGTGCGGCGTGAAAATAGAAGGGACACTGGCTGAAAAGCGGGAGCGCCGCCGTGTTAGGTCCATTCCTCTTGATGGGAAGACACTCCAGCTCCTGGCATCATACATTGAGCAAGGTGGCCCGGTCGTTAAAGATGGCAAGAGGCTCATCTTCGGTATCCGGCAGACACAGGCGTATAATATTGTCCGAGGATGCGCTGAGAAGGCAGGGTTCCGGGCGTTACTAAATCCTGAGACTGGCCGGCTGCGCCATGTTTCCCCCCATCGATTAAGAGATGCCTTCGCTACTATGATTGTGCAACGGGACGACTCTACGGATAGCATCCGAATGTTACAAGAGCAACTAGGTCATGCTAACATAGGGACGACGATGCGCTACCGCAAAGTAGCTGGGAAAGAATTGAGAGAGTGGTATGGAAAAACCGTTGAACCCTAAAAGGGGTGGGTTTATGCGGCCGGTTCCCTGTGGTCTCTTTATCCGAGACTTCCTGTTAGGGCGCGGTCCCTATGGCTCATCGACTATTGAGCCTGATGTTGGTGCTCCCCAGGCCGATATTTTTATGCAATACAAGGAGGCTCTCCGCCGAGCCTATGCTGAGGATAGGGTAGCCAAGGAAGAGGAGAAACGGGTCAAGAAAGGGCTGCCACCGTATACTATCGAGGAGGCAGACACAAGGGTGGAGTTTCACCTTAAGCGCTTCTCGTATCGGCATACCGGGATGACCTTTCATTCCTTTGTCGTTTATTTTTCGGGCTTGCAGCGTCTAGGGTGGGTGGAATTCACCGGTCGGGAAGAGCCATCAGCTTTCCAGGACTACTATCCCCCGGGTCCGCCGAGAAGGTTCTTTCGCTTGACGGCTGCCGGGGGAGCTGCTTCGGATATTGCCTGGGGCAACCCGGTTGTTGCTCTCTACGGAGAGCGCGGGGGGGTATAATTAGGCTATGGTACATCGCAGAAGAAGGACAGAAATACAAGATGCTTTTGATGCCATCGCAGGCTTTCGCGACTTAGTGAATGAGACGTTTGAGAAGCTGACCGGTAAGCCGCTTGCAGCCTGGCTCAGTGAGTTCCAGCAACAACCCAGGGAGCTGCCACCAGGGCAGACAGCAGCTCCTCAACAGGAGCCAACTATACCCCTTGCTAATGCTTATGCTATCCTTGGTTTGCAACCGACTGCCTCCTTGGAGGAGGTCAAGAGAAACTATAAACGTCTAGCGGCAGTTTTCCACCCGGACAAAGGCGGATATACAGAGGCGATGGTATTGCTAAACCAGTCCTATGACCGAATAATGAAGAGAGAGAAGGGAGGGAATTGATGTCAGGTATTGTTAAGCTTGACAAAAAGGGACTAGCTGAGCTGATAGATAGTATAAAAGCCAATGAAGGGGACACTACGGAGCTCGATAATATGATGGCCGAGATCATCGAGGATGAAAACGCCCAGCGGCCAGTGAGACGGAGGGAGGCAGATCTGACAGTCCTGGTAGAGGAACCGACAACTGAGGAGCGGCTTGAGGCAGAGGTGGGAGGGCTTTTCCCAAGGGGCATCACAGGGGAGATATTAGCCGAGGTTATTGAGTTTGATAGGAACCATACCCTAGCAGAGATCAAGAAAATGGCTGTGGAAGCTGGATTTAGCCCGAGCGGTCACAAGAAGGAGCTGGCAGCCAAACTGATAGCCAAGGGAATAAGATGATGGCAGAGCAAGTAAATCTACTCGAGCAGAACCAGTGGCAAGCAGGACCCGATGAAGAGTTAAGTATTCCTGAGGTCTATATTACCCGACTAAAATTTGAGATAGTAGTACTTGGTCAGAAAAAGGAGTTCACCTTCCGGTGCTCAAAGTATAAGCAAGTTCGGGGTGGCGCCTGGCGATTTTCTCACGTCATAATAGACTCATCGAAGCTGAATGCAAAAGGCGACGTGGAACTTAAGCGGGTTACCTATCATCCGGAGATAGTGCTGGTTAATGTCTCGTTTATGGTTGTGAAGGCGCCAGAGAAGATTACCCCAGAAGAAGCCGATTAGCTTTTAGCCGCTCGCTCATAAATCGGTTCATTGCCCGGATTTTGGCTGCCCCCTTCAGCTTGGAGTCTTTGAAAGCCTCTTTCATCTCCTTGGCTACTTGGGCGAATTTCTCCCTTTGCGGATCTAGCCAGGGGGTCGCTTCGCGGCCTATGGGCGTCTCTCGCAGAATGATTTTAAGTTCTTTAGGCATTTTCGTCTATAAACTAAAAGGGGCTGGGGATATCCCCCGGCCCCCTCTAGCTTTCTACTCGTTCTTAGGCTAGCTATGCCGCCTATTTCCGTCTCAACGCGGCACTCACACACGCATTCATTGCGTGGATCCGAGTCGCACCGGCCTTGTCTGCGGTCTCCCTAGCACAGGTAGCAGGGACACCACCTTTTTTGAAGAGAAACGAGACCAGGTGGCGCGGCACTGAGCCTTTAGGGAAGCTCCGGGTCTTAAGCGAGAACAACCTTTTGGACCATGGAACTGCGGGATAGACGATAGCTTCGCCAGCTTGGTTTAATGCGATTCCGGCCAATGTCTTTCTCCTTTAAAAGTATTTGCCGTTTATAGGCATATCTTATCTGCCATCGACCTTGGCAGTGGGACGACAGCCTGAAAATAGAAAGGGGTCGAGCCCTCTCGGTTGCTCGCCCTCTCTTAGTTTATTATGGCACCGACGTTATTCGGTGTCAAGTTTGCTTAATAAAGTAGCCCCTGCCTGTTGGGCTAACGTATGTGCCGACAGCGGTGTGACTCGCATAGCGAGCGGTAATCCCAGCAGCATCAACCAATCTCCAAAGTGCACTATCGATATCGTCCATCGTCTCTGCTGTTTCTAGTGCATGGGCAGCCCCACTTACTAACGACTGGACTTCTTTAATATCACGCTCATAAGCGGTTGTGACCATGTACCCTGGAGTAACCTGCCCTCCCAAAGTTTTTTGTGCCACGGAAGCAAAGGCTTCTGGATGTTCCTTCTCTAAATGTTTGTTTAGTTCCTCCATTGAATGGAATCTTTCGCCGCACTGCCCACAAATAAATGCTCCAAGCCTGCCCTTCGGCACGTGCGGATACAGTGGTTCCTTTTTCATCGCTAATACTCCTCCGGGAATAGGATCGTCGTTGCTGACCGCATCTCACTTTGTTTTCGCGAGAATACCCATCTCCTCAGCATAGTCTAGGACACTTTCTTCCAGGTAAGGCGCTTTCTTAAAGAAGCCGTCCTCAAACATTTGACGGGCCTCATCATCCCACCAGCTAAAATAGTAAGCACCAGTTTCTTTATCTTGAATACCTATGTGAAGGCGGTCTCGCTCTTCCCAAACTTCTACCCTAACATCATCCCGAGAGGGAATCCTTTTTTTTCTGCCCTTCGGCACATGTGGATATAATGGTGGTTTCTTAGCCATTCGTCTCCTCCTCGAGTTCCTTCAGGAACGGGCTATTTCTTCTCTCGAGGTAATCGGTAAGCTCAGAAACGGCAGCGACCATTTTCTCTTTCGCTTCGCCCTGGGCTTGTTCAGTAGTTTCAACCATCGCCTTTATCCAGTCAGCTGGCTCGGTGTTTTCATCCTCAAGCTTCTCTGATATGACCTTGCAAGCGTCCCCAGCTTCCTCAGGATGCTCGGCACATACTTCAGCAAACCTTGTGGCAGCCGTAGCCACGTGGCACTCCTCGCACTCTTCGTATAATTCCTCATCAGTTTTCTCACCTGCAGGTTGATCTGCCGGCTGATTCTCAGGAGATAGATATTCTTCGACCCCTTCAAGGCTGGTGTCATCGATGGGCAAACTGATTGTGTCTTGAATTTTATTCCTAGCCTCATTCATAGCTACTTGGCAAACCTCCTTGTTATCTTTATTGTCCAGACAGGTGCGGGCTGCCTCTTCTACGAACTGATGTTGCCGGCTAAGCTTCTCATTGCCTTCAGTCAGGTAGAGTGCCTTCTTTAGCTGTCTCTTGTCCAGTGCTGAGACAGTATCCTCGATTCTTTTTGTAACTCCGCCCTTCACTTCGCTCCTTTCAGCACGCAGATTCCGCAGTGTTTGCAGCAGCCGTCCTTATCCAAGGGGCCACCGCAGTTAGGGCATTTTGCCATCTTAGGCCTCCACACCTTTCATTTTGCTCCTTTCGTCAGATGGTTTACCTATCTTGGCGAACCGGCGCTTCCACCACTTTCTATTTAGTGTCCGGTAATAGCCTTCGGTGTCGGCGGCAGCGGCTTCCAGCTCTTCAATGGTTGTGAGCGTCTCGAGCTGGTGTCTCAGGCTGCGGCTCTGCTGCAAGGCTTCCTCAGCGATATCCCTCTCCCAATCAGGTGTACTTTGTATTTTCTCTGGTGTCAGGTCCACTCTCTCCAGTGTGTTCTGCTCCTGGAGAGCTTTGGCGATTCTGTCCAGTATTTCGTTGCTGGTTATTCCCTCTGCCTTAAACCTTACGGCTTCAACAAGCAGGCCGGTAGTGGTGCTGAAGTGTCCCAGCGCGCAGGGAACGCAGGCTGTAGCTACAGCCTCTTGTTTGGCGGCAGTTTCTGGTTCTTGGGTGATAGTAGGAGTCGCCTTTTCCTCTGGAGGAGCTCTATTTTCAACTGTAGGGGCTGTCATGGTGGCTGCAAACTTCTCCAGGGACTTAGTGTTATCCCGCGGGGGAAATAAGACCCTCTCGATTGGGACACGACTCGCCAGATTCGAAATGAGCGAAAACCAGTTCATAGTTACCATTTTACCACCTTTTCCTCGTTAATCAAATTAGCTCTGGGGGGCCTAGCGGGGGTTTCTCGCTGCAAAACAAGGCTTGCAGCGCTGCTTAATTTGATGTAGAATGTTTAATTGTAGCGTTGTACAGCCGGTTGGCTAAGGAGGTTAGAATGTCAGTACAAAATGATATCCTTGAGGTCCTAAACCAGCGAGACCAACCAGTCAAAACTTCTGAGTTAGTAAAGGTGCTAAAGAAGCCTAGTTCTACCATTCGTGGTGAAACTACCCGACTAAAGCAGAAAGGGTACATCGAGGGTGATAGCCAGGAAGGCTGGGTGATAGCCGACACTGGCAAAGTGCAGTTTGAAAAGGGGGATATCCACCCAACGATGATAGATGAGGGAGTCACCCCGAGGCAACAGTTCGAAGCCATCGGCCGGCTCATCGGCATAAAAGAAGACAGGATTGTCTTGGCCACCAATATGGTTTGGAGCGGGGATTATGAAGATGTTATATGGGTATTTAAGGCACTTGGACGAGAAGGAGCTGACCTCGCTGAGGACCTGAGGCGGCAGTGGGCGAACCAATGGCGTGCCAAACTCCACAAAGGTATTCCCCCCGAGCTTGAAGCTGAGCTTACTGGAGTTAAGGCAGAGGCTGGAGCGGGAAAGGGCATCGCCCCAAGTAAGCCCGTAGGCAGAGAGTACATTATCGTTGATGACGAACCGGTAAGAGTTGGTGAGAACCTTGGTGATTATGGCCTGCAAGACGCCAAAGACATCCTGGCCATAAGGGCGATGAGGAATAGATTTAGCGGAGTCGGTCAAGCAGGAGCAACGTCACAGCCGGGCGCAGGGGAAAAGGTCTCGGACCTTCTAAGGGAACTCGCGCCTTATATCAATAAGGGTAGTGACCAGGATATGCTGAGAGAGCTTATCACTGCCCAAATGGAGGTACAAAAGCAGGAGATACTGAGCCACATACCCCAACCGGGGCAACCAGCCCAGCCCAAGTCCTTTGTCGAGCAGATCACCGGTTTTGTTGCTGCTCTGGGCAGCTTAAAAGAGGCTGGCCCAATGTTGCGGTCGATACTGGGTGTCCCAGAGTCATCTGGTAACCCGTCTACAGGGTTGCCAGTTCAGATAGAAGGCCCCGCCGGTCAGCCAATTGTTATGGATTTAGGCCAGGTCATTGATTGGAGGAAGTTTCAGGGTGATGAAAGGAGGGCTGACGAGCGCCACACCGCCCTGGTAGGACTGGCACAAACGGTAAGGGAAAACATTGGTGATGGCATTGCCGCTATAAAGGCAGCCGCCGGTGAAATCAAGCCGGGCACCGGGGCTAAAACACCAACACCCGTACCGCAGCCACAGACCTTTCAATGCGGTGACTGTAAGACCCAGTTTAGCCCGCCTCCGGAATGGGCCGGTCAACCCCTGAAATGTCCGAATCCTGAGTGCGGGAGAGAATACTCGAAGGAGGAGCTGGTGGAATGAGCTTTATGGCACGCTCGGCAAGGCGTTTCGTCTTAATCAAGGCAGCTCGCAAAATCAGGCAGGAAATAGAAAAGGCGGGGGTGGACAATCTTAAGACATTGGCTAATGCCGGCATCAGCATCGTGGGCACCTATTTGAACGGCTGCTCACCGCAGGAGAAGGCAACCTATAGGCACGACCTGGAAGCCCTTATGCAAATGGGGGTGACCCCTGATATGCTGCTGGCCGAGATTGCTTTACAAATGCCAGAGTTAGCCCCTATAATGCAAGGTAGAGAGGATTATAGGAAGGTCGAGATCCAGAACCTTGAGCAGTTCCTTAAGGAGGGATAGTATGGACGGATTACTTCAGCGGCTACAGAGACAGCGGGCTGCCCCGGCGCGGGCTCTGATTGGAGTGCCTCAGGTCTTTGAGGATGCCTTAGCGGGGTTGCCTCTGCACAGGATTGATGTGGAGGCTGAGTTTATCGGCGCCGGTCCCATTACCGGCAGTATTACCGCGGTGCGCATCATATATCAGGGGAACGTGGTTACCGAAGTCCCTCAGGGTGCCCACTTTGACGTTGAGGTTGACTACTCAGCCTACAACCCAGGGGCGCTGCAATGGGCAGTGGCCGCCACTATGATTACCACCGTTGGTGAGCTTCCCAACTATGATGTCACCCGGACAGTATGGCCATCAGACACCCTGAGTGGCACAATGAAGCTGGATGCGATGGGACAGCCAGGCCCAATGCCAGACCACGATATCACGCTGCGGATTCGACTTTTTGGCAACCAGGAATGGACAACGACACCACCCCCTCAGGCTGAGTGGTAACAGGAGGTCACGATGGCTTCTGGAATTGCCTTATTCCCCAGGGAAGTACTCGCAGGCATTGCCAAGGGTGCTTATACTGAAATTGTGGCAATAGACGCTCCAAGCAGCGCTGTTGCTGGCAGCAGGGTTGATGTAACCATCAGGATAAGGAATACATGGACTGACTATGTTCACGTGTCGGCAATCGGTGTCTGGGACTCTGAGGAGCGTTTTATTGACTGGCTTGACTACTGGATCCCTCCTGGAGAAACCCACTCTTTCTCCGGCTCATTTATCATGCCAGATAGGGATGTGACCATCCATGCCTACAGTTACTACGAAGCCGAAGATGGCTGGTACTTTGACGACGAGGCAGCGAGGGATGTTAGGCTTGGAGAAGTTGTTGGCTGGCAGGTCCTCGACAGTAGAACCCTTGCTGTTAAGTCTGTCCCACCGGTTGTCGGCTGGCGGGTCCTTGATAGCAGAACCCTTGCTGTTAAGTCTGTCCCACCGGTTGTCGGCTGGCAGGTCCTTGATGAGAAAACAGTCGGCCTCACCGCTGCCCCGCCGGCAGTAGCCTGGGAGCTGGTCTATCAACATGAGTACCCACGTGGGAAAACTTATGTTGGTAAAGCAGAAGAGTGCACCGCCACATTGACTATCCCTCTTCCCGAACAGCTCTTCCCCAACAGTTGGGTAGTAGAGAAAATAGCTGATACCTTCGCTGAGGAAGTGGCTAAAGAGGGCGGAGAGATGCTCGACATTAAAATATACGAGGATGCGACGCCAACGTGGGAGACAAATTATAAAATAGTAGCTACCGCCCACGCGTCACCATTCCCCTGGGCGGTGGTAATACCACTGATACTAGCCATCATACTGGTGATAGCCTTCATTAAGTTGGTTATCGAGTTCAAGGAAATAGACTGGGGCGAGGTACCGCCTGCCATCCCTTGGGCTATCCTGGCTCTAGCTGGCGGCTTAGGCATCCTTGGCGTTGGTGCCGCTGTTGCTTTGGCTGTGCCCAGACCAAAGGAGTAGCTTTGATAACCGAAGAACAGTGGGACAAGATGGTCCTGAAGCTGGCGCCTCTGGGACTAGGCACTGCATCTGTTGCTTTGGGGCTTTTGACACTTACCCGTGCCGGCCCTCTAGGGCGGAGGATCTACTACCAAGATGGTCAATACCTGGTTTCCGTCCGCTACCCTTTGCAGTGGCACGATATCCGGTCATTTGTTCAGCCCGATAATCCCGATGTGGTTGCTATTTGCTCCAAGTTTGGCCCTGATTACTGGGCGCTTTATGATTTTGTTTGCGCTAATATCTCATACCGGACGGACTTTGGCGAGTTCTGGCAGACGCCTAGTGAAACTTTAAGAGGCTATGGTGATTGCGAGGACACCTCAAATTTACTGACATCTCTCCTTCGCCGCGAGGGCATCAATGCCTATACAGCCATTGGTGACTATCAAGGCTATGGCCATGCTTGGGTTGATAGAGGGGGGCAGATCTATGAGACCACTTACACCCGAGCTCGACCAGTCCCCGACCCTGAGCATTATATTCCCTTTGTGCTATTTGATGACCGAGACGTCATAGAACTCTGGCCTGGTGCCTTAGAGGACATTTTCAGCCTACGACGGAGTGAGGCCACCAAGCTCAACTTGATGGCGGAGGCTATAGGAAACGAAGTGCCCCCAGAATGTCCTAGTCTCTGGCCACCCCTGGTAGTTGGCGGCATCATGGGCGCCATCCTTGGAACAGGCTTTGCTATGATTTTGCAAAAAGGTGAGGCAGCTAGATGAGTTTGCCTGACCATGTGGCAATTATCCCCGACGGTACCCGCCGCTGGGCAAGGAAGCGTGGTCTGGCCGAGACGGAGGGAGCGAAAGCCGGGGCGGCAAACGTGCACAGAATAGTGGCATATCTTCTTGATTCCGGCGTAAGGTATCTGACCATTTGGGGCTTCTCAACTGATAACTGGAAACGGTCGGACGACCAAGTTCGTTTCCTCTTGGAGCAGGTACAGGCATGGATTGAGAGAGATGCTCCTTGGCTACATAGCCGCGGTGTTAGGCTTCGCCATATCGGTCGGACAGACCAACTACCACCGGGTCTCCAGCGGGCAATAAGCTACTGGGGAGAAGTGACCAGACAAAATACTGGGATGACCGTCATCGTTGCCTTTGACTACAGCGGGCGAGTTGAGGTGATAGATGCCATCCGCCGGATACTAGAGGCGGGAATAACTCCGCAGATGGTAGATAACGATTTGTTTAGCGATTACCTCTACACGAACGGGCTACCTGATGTTGACCTGCTGGTCCGCACCGGTGGCGAGTTCCGGCTATCAAACTTCCTACTATGGCAGACCGCGTACAGCGAATATTATTTCACTAAGGTTCTATGGCCTGACTTTGATACCAAGGAGCTTGAGAAGGCACTAAATAACTATAGTGAAAGAAAAAGACGCTTCGGAGGGGATTAGATGTTTTCCAGAATCGGTAAGGCAATAAAAGCGTTCCAGGAAAGACGCTTTGTTATCATCTTCTCAGAAAACGAGGGCGAAGCTGACCTGGCTATCCCTGCCCAGGAGATAACGGCTGAAGCCATCTTGTTTGCCGCCAGGGTAGCTTCCGGACTATTATGCCTAGCTTTACCCAAGGGGAAGCTTAAAGAGCTAGACATAGACTCTCTGCCTTCTAGATATCGGGCAACTGACACCCCGTTTTACAGCCCGGTAGACGCTAAGGAGGTAGAACATTCAGGGGTCTCACCAAAAGACAGAGCGTTTACCATCAGAAAGATAATTGACCCCGGCACTAAACCATCTGATTTGGCACGACCGGGGCATGTTATGTTACTTGGCGCCCATGCCGGCGGGCTGATTGGACGCAATGGCCATACTGAGGCTGTGGTTGAGCTTTCCAAGCTAGCTGGATTATACCCTGGTGGTGTCTTATGCGAGCTGGTGAGCGATAGTGGCGACATGATGACGGCTAAGGAACTGAAAGCCTTGGCTAAGAGATTCCACATACCGATTATAACCGTCGGCATGCTCGCAGAATTTGCCAGGTCTTTTCTGCACCAGAAGAGTAGGGCTTGACAATTGCAATAAAATAGCCTACCATTTTATTGTAGGCCTCAGGAGCTAGCCGATGAAGTATCGGCTCCTGAGGCTTGTTTATTTTCATCGGCAGCTCCAAGGCTAAGTAAGAGAGGGCGAACACTCTTAAGACTAAAGAGTCTCTGAGAGTTCGCCCTCTCTTGCTTTTTGGTCGAGGTGTTCGCCCACCTGTCAAGGTCGAAGACAGGGTGACTAAAAAAAAGGAGGTAGAAGTCATGGCACAAGAATTTGCACTTGCCACACCAACCACTGAGGAAATGACCCGGGTAGGAATCGTAGCAGGAGTAGCTGGCGTGACTGGCGCTGTCGAAGGCATAGCTCTCTCAATGGCCCCAAAGCTGGGAGCTCTTGAGCTCCCTTTCACCTGGGGGACAATGCTGGGCGTACCAGTGCTAGGGGCGGGGGTTGCCCTGCTGACTAAGGGCATGATCAGTGACGCGGGCCTGGGCATAGCTGCAGCGGGGGCTGCGATCCTTGGCCAAACACTGCCCGTGATGCTGCAGGAGTTCACCTTGGCAGGGCACAGGGCTCTAGGCGGTGGCCAGCTAGGTCCCGGTGGCGACGTTAAGCTGCTCGGCATGGGAGGCGCAGCCGAAGCAGCTCGGAGAGCAGCACAGTCAGCCATGTCACTGGCAATCTAAACGGTTGGAGAGCCGTAAAACTCCGAAATGACAACACTGAAGTAGGAGGTTAAACGATGCCAAATCACATGGAGATGCGGGTGTTCGAGTTTCTACATACCGGCCATCTGAACGCCGGTACCCCGTGGAGAGCAACCGCACAGAAAATCGCTAAACCCGACGAGGTCGGGGAAATCGTCCGTGCCGAGGTGATAAGCCCCATAACAGGCGGTGGGGCGGAAGCCCTCGTCCGCTGGTACCCGGTTACCGACGGCAAGTCATGGGACCAGTACCTCAACCTCGACCCCTTTTATCCATCCAACATGACCCCCGAGAAGAGACTGCTTCTCGACAACCTGGTGGCCTTCGGCGACCCTATCATCAGTGCCAGAAAGGCGCCAGCTGCCGAGCAGCAACT
>JABUBL010000430.1_pt1 | contig 12353 bp, 13 predicted proteins | sample 7240371 | NCBI WGS metagenome assembly JABUBL01 (sample SAMN07256343, study PRJNA390944) | subsurface metagenome | isolation source: Methane hydrate marine sediment | place: Pacific Ocean: Eastern North Pacific, ODP site 1244 | collected 2002
CCCCGCCGGATACCCCATTGGCATCACCGTAACCACTTTGTACTTGTCCGGAATACCCATAATCCTCCTGACGTTTTCTTGGGAGAAAGCACCGACCCAGCATGTACCCAGCCCCTCGTCTACAGCGGCAAGTACGACATGTTCCATCGCGATTGCTAGGTCAACGGCATAACTCGGAACACCACAGGGCATAATCGTGTCCGGCATCAGGGCAACAGCAACGATAATAATCGGTGCCTGATCAATAAAAGCCTGGTTGTTTGCCGCCTGGGTCAGTGCTTTTCGTTTATTAGAATCCTTTACAACTACAAATTTCCAAGCCTGAAGGTTTTTGGCAGAAGGGGCGAGACGCGCCGCCTCGAGAACCCGACGCAACTTTTCGTCGGAGACGGGCTCAGCTGTAAATACACGGACACTTCGTCTTTTCTGGATGATGTCTTTGAATTCCATACCGATTTCTCTCCTTCTTGTTTAATATCAATATATGCATACATGAAGTTGTGCTCTATTATAGCGCCACCTATCTATCTGAACTAGTTCAGCTCTTCCATATCGTGACAGATATCTAATATAACCAGTATATTGCGCAACCCATAGAAGACTCCACTTAGCACAATCTTTGCCATACTAAACCCCCTAATTATTTATAATCCTTCGGGGCGATGATAACCAACTGAGAGATTTCAATCGGATGTGCAATCTTCAGCAAAATCCTCTGCCCCTATGCTATCGGCACCGAAGGTATAGTTTCCGCGCTTGAGCTTTTACTGGAATGATAGCTTCTCAAGTCCGGCAACCTCCCGCATCAAGTTAATGTAATAGCAGTAGTTTTCAAAGGTTACATCAGGTGGTACATCATGATCTACAGACGGAAAGTAACCCCCGGTCTCTAGCAGAAACGGCACCTTGGACATAACTTCCTCCCGTATCGCCACCTTCCCCTTGATAAGTGCTCGTTTGTCAATGGTGCCACCTATTATTAAATCCTTACCGTACCTCTTCCTGAGGGCGACGGCGTCATTCCCGGCGGCCACTTCAAATGGCCAGATAAAATTGATTCCTACCTCTAGCCAGAGGGGAATGAGTTGTTCAACATTGCCGTCACTATCTAAAAAGATTACATCAACACCGTAACTGTGCAGAAGGTCAGTAATCTTCTTATAGCGGGGCATCATAAACTTCCTCACCATAGCTGGTGAAATCAGTGGCCCGGCCTTATAGCACATATCCTCCCAGAAGGTGGCCTGCTGAACCTTAATGTCCTTTAGCGTACGTTTGATGACCTCAGTCTCCAGGTAGAGCACCTGCTCCATCATGTCCTCAATGAGCCCCGGGTCATCATAGAACATGTAAAGTATTCTTTCGCTCCCTACCCATTCTCGTAATTCGCCATAGAAGCCACCCACCGCCAGCGATAGTGGCTCACTTTTACCGTTCATTTTCTGAACATAGGCATTCCAATCGGAGGGCCATCGCTCGGGGGTATTGGGGTCTAGCCGCTTCTTATGCTCATTCCAAGTAGCCCTATCCTTAACCGGCCAGTCGAGGTACATGGGCATTCTACCAGGGTTTTCCCTTAGACATTTGATTGTCTGGCCAGAAGCCTTTCTCAGAGTAACGGTACTTTCATCCATTGAGATAATCCTGGGTTCATAACCGGGAACGATTGGTCCACTCCCGCTAAATACCGTGATACCATAACCGAGGTCAATTTTCACGGGTACTTCCTCCTCACTCCCATCGAGACTAGACCTGAATTTACTCACCCAGCATATAGGCTGGAATTGAAAATAGTCATGGAGAAAGCTAGCAGCACCTACTATCTGTTCCAAAAGCGTGGTTACTATCTGCTTAGGGGCACCCTGCTTGACCCAGTTCTCTAGTGTTTCGTCCCAGAAGAGATCACTTAGCCACAGGTCACTTGGTCTTTTAAAATGACAGATATCTACGTACCGTTCTTTAGGTGAAATATTCATCTTAAACCCTCCTTTGCTACCATCAGGCGAGCGGCTTCATCTACCGCCAATGTAGTGGAGGTCACCCTTCCACGATTCCCAGCACTACGGTTCCTTTCTGGTGAATATCGGCACCGAAGGTATAGTTTCCGCGCCTGAGCTTTTACTGGAATGATAGCTTCTCAAGTCCGGCAACCTCTCGCATCAAGTTAATGTAGTAGCAGTAGTTTTCGAAGGTTACATCCGGCGGCACTCCGTGGTCTAAAGACGGGAAGTAGCCCCCGGTTTCTAGCAGAAACGGGACTTTGGACATAACTTCCTCCCGTATCGCCTCCTTCCCCTTGGCAAGTGCTCGTTTGTCAATGCCGCCACCTATTATTAAATCATTACCATACTTCTTCCTTAGAGCAACAATATCGTTGTGTGCTGCCACTTCAAATGGCCAGATATAATTGATTCCTACCTCAAGCCAGAGAGGAACAAGCTCGTTGAGGTTGCCGTCGCTATCTAAAAAGATTACATCAACACCGTAGCTATGCAGAAGGTCAGTAATCTTCTTATAGCGGGGCATCATAAACTTCCTCACCATAGCTGGTGAAATCAGCGGCCCAGCCTTATAGGCCATATCCTCCCAGAAGGTAGCCAGCTGAATCTTGATGTCCTTTAGCGTACGTTTGATGACCTCAGTTTCCAGGTAGAGCACCTGCTCCATCATGTCCTCAATGAGCCCCGGGTTATCATAGAACATGTAAAGTATTCTTTCGCTCCCTACCCATTCTCGTAAGTCGCCATAAAAGCTACCTACCGCCAGTGATAGTGGCTCACTTTTACCGTTTATCTTCTGGACATAGGCATTCCAATCGGAGGGCCATCGCTCAGGGGTATTAGGGTCGAGCCGTTTCTTATGCTCGTTCCAGGTAGCCCTATCCTTAACTGGCCAATCAAGGTACATGGGCATTCCCGTCTCCCAAGATTCCTTTAGACGCTTGACCATTTGGCCAACAGCATTTATCAGAGTAACGGTATGTTCATCCTCTGAGATGATCCTGGGTTCATAAGCGGGAATGGTTGGTCCTCCCGATCCTTCCACCGTGATACCATGACCGAGATCAATCTCGAAGGGTACTTCCTCCTCATCAACCCCTCCATAGCTACTAGACTTGATTTCAACCAGCCCGCTACTACGCGGGAATTGAAAATATTCCCGGCAAAAGCGAGGGTTTACTATCTCCTCAGGGACACCCTGCTTGACCCATTCCTCTAGTGTTTCTTGCAGGAAGAAATCCTTTAGCCACAGGTCACCTCGTCTTTTGAAATGAGCGATATCTAAGAACCGTTCTTTAGGCGAGATATTCATCTTAAGCTCTCCTTTTCTAGTGCCATCAGGCGAGCGACTTCATCTACTGCGGATGCGCAATCTTCAGCAAAGCCTTCTGCCCCAATCTCGTCAGCATACGCTCGGGTAACCGGGGCACCACCAATCATCACCTTGACCTTGTTTCTCAGCCCGGCCTTTTCCAGAGCCCCAATAACCATCGGGAAGTAGGTCATTGTGGTGGTGAGCAGGCCAGACATGGCTACGACGTCAGCATTACTCTCTTTAGCCGCACTGGCAAAAGAGTCGGCGGATACATCAACTCCCATATCAACGACATTAACCCCGCTGCTCCCCAGCATCATCCCAACCAGGTTCTTGCCGACGTCGTGGAGGTCGCCTTCTACAGTTCCTAGAATTACCGTTCCCTTATTATGAATATCGGTATCGGCAAGGTGAGGTTGCAGTTCCTCAAGCCCTTTGTTCATGGCGCGCGTTGAGATTAATATCTCAGGTAGATATACCTCCCCATCTTTGAATAATTGCCCCAGGGCTTGCACACCGGGTACCAGACCCTTCTCCAGAATATCCATGGCGGGCAGGCCTTCCGCCAGTGCTTCTTTTACTAGCTGAACGACCTTCTTGTCATCACCCTCCTGAACTGCTTGAGATAGAACATTAGAAAAGTCAGTCATTGTTTAATCTCCTTTTACGTAGACTTCAGGTTTAACGTTAGAAGGAGGGTGGAGGATTCATCTTCCACCCTCCTTTTGCTTCTGGCCACTAATCCCATATTGGGAATTGCCGAAGCTCTTTCGGTAGTGGCTACTGCTACCTAATATCCCATCTCTGCTTTCAGGTCTTGGTCAATCCACATGAGGTCATAGGGAGGGTTATGTATGAAATAGTACGATTCACCATAGTAATTCTTTATCCACGGCCACCAATAATTATATTTGGGGGGCCAACCAAAAGGAATAGAGAGAGACTCGTTAAGCACCTTTAAGCCTATCTCCTTGAATATGGCCTCTCGCTCAACTAAATCAACCATTGTCTTTGCTTTGTCCAGTTGCTGGTCAACATAGGGGTCTGAAAACGACTGCCTATTTCCTCCCGTTAACCCTATGTACTTGGTATGATAGTGGATCGGCATGTTGACTACCGTAGGGGATTCGCCCTCCCAGCTTAAGCAGCAGTCCCAAGTAGCCGGATCCCAGCCTGATACGTCGATGCCCTCCTCAGCTGGTAGTAATGAGAGGTCAATGTTATAGTTCTTTTTCCACTCGCTGGCAACCCACTCTGCTAGATCTGTTGTGAGGGGCCGGGCCTGGACATACATATTTGCCTTAAAGCCATCAGAGTAACCAGCATCAGCCAGCATCTTCTTCGCCTTCACCGGGTCATAGTCATATAGCAATCGGGTTTCCGCAGGAAGTTCTTCCAGCGGGGTGTAGCCTTCATCTCCGGTCCATATTGGCCATTCAATACGGAAGTCCATTCCGGTCAGCGCCTTAGTTATGGCTTGCTTGTCTGTACCAAGGAACAAAGCTCGCCGAACATTTACGTCGTTGAAAGGAGGCTTGTCGACCCTCAGTTGTATTATCCAGCAACCACCATCCAGCCCAGGGGACTTTAGCAACTCAGGGTTTGTTTGGGCTAAGTGCTCCACGTTAGGAAAATCAACGTAGTTGTACATGTCAAGCGTCCCTGTCCGCAGGGCGGCTATTGCAGTAACTTCATCCGCTATGACGGGATATATAAGCTCGTCTACAAACGGTATTGGATACTCCTTGCCGTTGATGGTTGTCTTTCTCCAGTAAAGAGGGTTCGGTGCGAAAGTCATGTAAGTACCGGGGACCCACTCCTTAATTACAAATGGTCCGGTGCCAACTATGTTCCTCCAATCCCTGGGACCGGCTTCAACCGTTTCACGGGGTATCTGCTGACCAAATATCCAAAAATTAAGGTGCATCCACCACGCGGGATTTGCAAATTTGGTTGGAATAATAGCCGTGTATCTGTCATCAACGTATGCGGGATTTGCCCACTCCTTCACAGTTGGGACCGCCCAGAAATCCGCCTCTAGAGTGCGGTTAAAGTTAAATACGAAGTCTTCGGCAATATATTCCCTCGGTTCCATTACTGGATTTATGCTCATACCCGACCAGTAAACACCGGGGCGTATGTTGATGACCATCTCATCGGGAGTAATCTCCCAACTTTCGGCCAGAGAGCCCACCAAATACTTCTCGGGGGGGAAAACTTGGTCTTTGAAGCTATATTCACCAGTGCCTCTAGATCCATACTCTTCCAAGCCTCCCGTGAGAAGGCGGTCACAAACGTTGTTCAGCCAATACACGCAGGGGTAAAGAGGGTCGCCTGGGTCCGGAATTCCTTCGGTGGTTTCGGTACGGTGGACAATGGTAAGCGTCCCGCCATATTGTGGCACACCTACTGCTGGCTCTTCCTCCTCCTCCTCTTCCTCCTCCTCCTCCTCTTCCTCCTCCTCTTCCTCCTCTCCTACTACCTCTTCCTTCGCACAAGAGGCCAGCACTAAAGATGCCACCAACAAGAAGCTCAGCAACATCCATAAAATTTTCCTTGTCATTTAACTTCTCCTTTATTAAAGATTAAGCTATTCAGTTGTGCTGCTTTGATTGGCATCACCTCCCTTTTTGCTTTTTTTCACTCTCACCCCATAGCGCCCGACACCACCCCTCAACCTCGGGTCCAGCAGGTCTCTCACCGCATCGCCAAACATATTTACACCATAGACCACGATAGCCAGGGCCACGCCGGGCCATACCGCCATCCATGGAGCCTTGAACATGTAGATGCGCCCACTTATGCCAAGCATGCCTCCCCAGCTGGGCGTCGGGGGGGCTATGCCATAGCCGAGGAAGCTCAGGCTAGCCTCAGTTAGAATTAGCGCCGGTACCTGTACGCTAAAATTGATAATTAGGGGAGCCATAATATTGGGCAGGATATGTCGGGTAAGTATCCTCCGGGGGGGACAGCCAATAGCCTTCGCTGCCTCCACATACACATTCTCTTTAACGCCGATAACAGCGCCCCTTATTATCCTAGAGCCGCCGACGCCCCACACTATCCCCAAAACAATGATTACTGTCCACAAACCCCGCCCAGTCGTAGCGATTATGGCTATAAGAAGAACTAAGCCGGGGAAGCACATCACGCCATCAACGAACCTCTGCACAATCAGGTCAATTTTACCGCCGATGTACCCGCTCAGCATACCTATAAGTAGGGTGAAAAGCGTAGAAATAGTAGCGCCCACCAAACCAACTATCACCGAGACACGAGCCCCGAAGATGACACGACTGAGCATGTCCCGCCCCAGGTTATCTGTGCCCAGCCAGAACCTGGCTGATGGTGCCACTATCGCAACTTCCAAGTTAACTTCGTTCATTCCATAAGGGGCTATTAAGTCGGCAAAAATGCCCGTGAAAAGCAAGAACAGGGTTATAACCAGACCTACAGTACCCAGTGGCTTCTCCTTCACCAGCCTTATCACGAAACCGACCAGCCTGGAGTGTTTCTTCCTCTCGGCTACTCTCCCTGATGAGCTATCGGCCACACCATTACCCCTTTTTTGATTTTTCCTTTATCTATAACGAATCCTGGGGTCTAGATAGGCGTAGGTTAGGTCAACTATTAGATTGATTATCACCATCCCCAGTGCAAAAACGAGAACTGTTCCGCTAAGTATAGGGTAGTCTCTAAATGCGGTAGCGTGTACTATTAAGGCGCCCATCCCGGGTAGGTTAAATATCGTCTCTACAATAACCGCGCCCCCAACCAGGACAGGCACAAAAAGTCCTACCAGGGTGACTACTGGGATTAGCGCATTCTTCAAGGCATGCCTTAGGATGACCACCCTCTCCCTGAGCCCCTTTGCCCAAGCCGTCCTGATATAATCCTGCCTCAGCACCTCCAGCATCATGGTGCGAGTCATCCTCATGCTTCCCCCCGACATACCCGCACCCAGAATAGTAGCTGGCACTATGAACATTTTCAGATTACCTATTGGGTCCTCAAAAAACGGGACAAATATTATAGGTGGCATGTAGCCCCACCATATTGCGGGGAAGACTATTACCAGTGTCCCTATCCAGAAGGTGGGGACAGCGATACAAAATATAGCAAAGCTACGGCCGATATAGTCGCCCCAGGTATCCTGCCGTAACGCTGAATATATACCTATCGGCAAGGCTATTAGTTGGCCTATTATTAAACCCATGACGCCAAGTTCAAGGGTTACTGGCCACCTCATGCCTATTTCCTCAAGCACAGAGGATGGTCGCCATAAAGATAGCCCGAGGTCACCTTGAAAAAGACCACTGAAACTGCCGTCCGCTTGGGCAACAACCCCTATCCAGCGTCCATACTGGTGAAGGATTGGCACATCTAGCCCCAGACGCTGCCTAATCATCTCCTTCGCCGCTTCGACATCCATACCACCTGCTGAGAGTAACCTTTGTGACATTATGTCTACTACGTCACCTGGAATCAGGCGTATAATGAAGAAGACTACCACGGTGACCACAAACACAGTGGGTATGACTAACAATAACCTTCTGATTATATAAGCTCGCATACTACTTCTTCCTTGGTTGATAGCTATTGAGTTTTGCTTCCTTCATATTAAAAAGCTCACCCCCAATTATTGCGACAGGGCGCTAACCCTGATTAGACCTCTCCTTATGAGCTAGCTCTGCCCCCTCCCATTATCTATTATAGAGGTCGCAGTGCTGTTCTTATATAGGGTTGATTATCCCGCACGACAAGACTAGTGTCAGTCCCTTGATATAGATGTTTATTCACTACTTCTTCATTCAACTCTACGCCAAGCCCCGGCTTTGTAGGAGGGATAATATACCCTTCCTCCCACTGGATGGGCTCCTTGATAATCTCGGCATGGAAACCACCCCATGTTTCTATGCTTTCTTGGATTAAGAAATTAGGACTGCAGGTGTCAATTTGGATGTTGGCTAAGGCCTCTACAGGACCGGCATAAAGATGTGGAGCAATCTGTGCGTAATAGGCCTCAGCCATACCGGCAATCTTCTTGGCTTCCAGGATGCCACCGACACGCCCGAGGGCCATCTGAAGTACAGAGGCAGCTTGCTTCTGCAACAACTCCCTGAACTCATATTTTGTAGATAACCTCTCGCCAGTGGCAATAGGGATGCTCGTGTGGCACGCCACTCTAGCCATCTCTTCTCTATTCTCTGGAGGAACTGGTTCTTCAAACCACAATGGGTCATATTTTTCCAGCCTCTTGGCTAATCTAATAGCGCTTGATGTGGTCATCTGCCCATGGGTGCCAATAAGTATATCGCACTTATCACCAACTGCCTCTCGTACACTCTTGACCACAGTCTCCGCATTCTCAAGTGTTTCTAAGGAAAGTTGTAGAGGGGCATGGCTAGTTGGATGTCCGACGGGGTCAAACTTTACTGCCGTGAATCCCATTTTCATGTAGGCGGCTGCCCTCTCCCCCGCTAGTTGTGGGTCAGTATGAACATTTCGCTGCTGTTCAGGCTCCGCTGTGGAGGATGGATACAAATATGTATAGCTCCTCAATCTTTCGTGGTACTGGCCGCCGAGCAGGTTATATACAGGTTGATCCAGGGCTTTACCTATGATGTCCCAGCAGGCCATCTCAATGGCACTAATTACCCCCATCTTGGTCAGGTCTGGATGCTGGTCGTAACCGCTGGCATAGATTCTTCGCCACAGGTGCTCTATTTTAAAGGGGTCAGTATTGATGACAAATCGTTCACCAGTTGTCTGAATTAACGGTACTATAGCATGTGGGTCAAATGGGACGTCATATGCTTCGCCAATGCCTTCGACTCCGTTGTCCGTAATTAGTTTCACGAATACCCAATTTCGCCCTCCACGATAAGGAGGAGGAACTTCTACTACATATGTCTTCAGTTCTATTATTTTCATTTGTCACCTCCAAATGGTGATTATTGAGTAGCTCACCCTCATTCTTGAGGCAGGATGCTAACCCCAATTACAGTCATGGCGCCACACGGGACGGGAGCAGTATAGACACTTGCCATGATTTCCCGAGCACCCCGCCGCAAATTATTATAACTTTTCACCAGCTAATCCTCTGAGACGTAGAAAAGGTCATCAAGCTTATATCCGGGAAAGGCTCTTGTTGCTCCAAGAATAAACCTTCCGTTGATGTTACGGTCACCTTTTCTCACCCTGTAAATTAGGTCATTTGATATTCCCATCGTCTGGGCTAACTCAACCAAGTTTCGGTATCTCCCGTTACATAACTCAAAAACCCTCGTCTTCAGTTTCATTGCCCTCTCACCTGTTTTCACCTTTATTCTCTGGCGGGCCCTGCCGCTAAGCCCGATTCCCACAGGGCTCCGGATACGGGAGGGGTGGGTACTCTAATTAAGCTGGCGGTAATCATGGCGGAAAGCCCCAGCACCCTGGTTTCCCCCGACAGGGTCCGCTTTTCTACTTTGAGCTACTTTCATCCCCCTTCTTTTCAGGAGCCTCGGCTACCTTTGCCTCAGGAGGCTCAGTCGCCTTTTTCTCAGCACCTTTTGCTTCCGGCTTTGGTTCTAAAAACTCCATTTCTTTTCGATACCATTTTGCATACCTTTCTAAAAAAGCCTTAATCTTGTCTAGTATTTTCATCACTCACCTCACTTGAGGCAGGGGGCTGACCCCGATTACGGTCAAGACACCACACGGGACGGGGGGTTGAGCTTCCTAAAACTCGCCATGATTTCCCGATGAGATTTACTCATAACAGCACCCTGCCTCAAGAAAACTAAAGGGCTCAAAGAACACCCACACTCGAGGTCTCTGAGCCCTGTTGCTTGACTTATTTTCGGGATTGGTTTAGAATGAAAATGACTCTGTAACATTATTACTAGTTATCCTAGGAAAGGCCTGTTGCTGCAGGTCTTTTCTATTTAACCTTCTTTGGTTCTCTCTCAACCTTCTCCTCTATTGCTTCCTCAAGCCACTCACCCAACGTCTTATCAGAAGTGACAGCCTCTATCCGGGCTTTCTTTACAACACTCGACTTCATCTTGATGGTTACTGATTTTCTGGCCTTATCATTCACGAAAATGTCCTTCTTGATTACTTTTCACCAAAGTAACACAAACCATAAAGTTAGTCAATACCTTTTCGGGCAATTTCTAACGAATTCCTAAAAATTGTTTACTCTCTTCCTACTACCGTTCGTAAGGTATCAAGCTATTCAAAAGCCCGGGAAGGGGGCTAAAAATTGATTCTAGGGGCTGCCACAGCCTGCCCTGTGCCCTAGCCAGCAACAACGGGGAGTCCTAGCATAGCTTTACAAGACAAGACAAAATCTAGCTGGTTGGACTGGGTTGTCTTGCCTGTCTGAAGGCTGTTACCTTTATAAAATTACTTAAGCCGCCGAACCCGCTAGTGTTCATGACAGCTTTTGTGCCCCCATCCATGTTCCTTCATGTAGCTTATCATTGCCTTATGGGAATCACTATCGGGGGACATGTCTATTCGCTCTCCGCATACAGCGCAGTAGTACCAGATTTGGCAATCCTTTTCAGCTTGGTTATAGCCTTCGCCCCACGCCGTCTCTTTTATCTCCGCGACATCGGGTATTTTGAGCTGTAAGAGCCCCAGCGAGTCCTTAACGAAGTCAGCAAACGATACCCCTCCAAGATCCTCAAGGCGTTGCTTCAATAGGGCATGGGTGTCTTTATCAAGCCTACAGGACATACCGGCACTGGCAGCAAAGTTTTCCAGGAGTTGCTTAGTTGCTCAAGTTTCCCGGTTGCTTTATAATTATATTACAATGAGGCAGAGTAGAAGTGCGATACTTGAGTTCTTAGCAACTTCAAGTAAGCCAATTACATACCAACAGATTGGACAGGAAACCGGCTTAAAGAGTCCCAAGACAGCCCTCAGCAAACTAAAGAAGAAGGGGCTCGTTGACAACTTTGGCAATAATCAGTGGACGATATCAGCAAAGGGGGAGAAGCAACTCAATGAGCAACTTGAGCAATCTACAAGCCAACCAATCGAGAAACCAGTCAGTGTTGTTACGGAAGAGGTCCCACTCTTCATGGAGGACATCTTCCGCGAGGCAGGTGAGCTACTCTTCTTTGCCGGGGCTAAGAACAAGGGCCGCCTTGACAGTATAGTTTATTACGTCGGTAAAATAGCTGGTTTCGACGACCCAGTTAAAATCTGGAATGCTCTCTGTGACTTTAACCTGGCCCCACGGGTTAAGTACTGCTGGCTTCAAATGTTCGTGGCCAAAGCGACCCCGTGGCAGCGGATGCCAGCGGAGTTAGAGGAGAAGTGCAAGGAGTTTTTTGAGGAAAGGGTCTAGTTTCCAAAAAGTTGCCGAGTTGCATCAAAAAGAGTTGCCGGACAGGAAGTTCCTACCGAGTTGAAAGCGAAATTGGGGGCGGGAATAGGGTCGGAGATATGTACGGATTAGAGATAGTTCTGTATCTGATGTCGTTAGCTCGATAGATAGAAAGCTTGTGAGGTTGTAGTCTTCTTCAAAGACTAATATGCTGCTGAATTTTCCCGTGTCGGCGACTGGATCCCCGTAATCGAGTTCCTGAGGGCAAATACGAAATTTGAGTGGCCTTCAGTGTATTCGCCAGCACCAGCTCTCATAAAAAGTCAGCGTGGCGAAGCATCTACCTCATCAGATCTGGACCCTGCTAAAAGATAGCAAAGGATCGTATCTGAAAAACCAGCATGCTATCATCACGCAAGCTTTATCAACCGGGGAATGAACATCCTCAAAATTAAGCATATGGACATGGTGAGGAAGGTCAGCTACGGTGCTTGGGACAAACCAGCTTTGAGAAGTTGAGCGGGTATAGGACATTAACTTCGACCGGGGCATAATCTTCTCTACACCCGATACCCGACCCTCAGCAGTGGGATTAATCCCCACTAGAGCTACAATGTGTGGGGCTTTACCTCCCAGTTAGGGAACAGCCGGCACGGCCCAGCTGAGCTGCCATTGCAATCATGATAGATTCCGCCATCTTCTCTCTGGCTGAACT
>JABUBL010000431.1_pt1 | contig 12350 bp, 13 predicted proteins | sample 7240371 | NCBI WGS metagenome assembly JABUBL01 (sample SAMN07256343, study PRJNA390944) | subsurface metagenome | isolation source: Methane hydrate marine sediment | place: Pacific Ocean: Eastern North Pacific, ODP site 1244 | collected 2002
TATTTTTTTATTTTCTTTTTATCAAATTGTGAGTATCTTATTACTGACGGAGGTTCAATTCAAGAGGAAAGTCTTGTTTTTAAGAAACCTTGCATTTTGCTGAGAAAGAAAACTGAAAGACAGGAAGGTTTAACTACAAGAATAAATTTCTTGACTAGATTAAATGTTAATAGAGCTAAAGAAATTATTGAAAAAATAGAAAATAAAAAAATAAAGGTTAAAAAATTCAAAAATCCTTATGGAGAAAAAGGGGTGAGTAAAAAAATTTTAGAAATCCTCAAATGAAAAAAATAAAAGTTTATCTTCAGTATCCTTGGAAATTTCCTGATTCTCCTTATTATAAATACCTAATCCAGAACTCTCCTACTGGAGTAGAATATTTGAATATCTCTAAACAACAAGGTTCTATAACTAGTATGAAAAAATTTGCCTTTCTTAATTTTTTAAAAAAAATGATAAGGGGCGCATTAAAACTTTTCAAAATTCCGTTACCAAATGCCCATCTTACACAAAATAAGCAGGATTATGATCTTATTCACTGCGCTCATTGTTTAAGCCTCAATAAAAAACCATGGGTTACAGACATAGAAAGAATATGGCAATATTCTATTTCTGGAGAATATTCAAAAAGAAATGCTAATCTGATTAGACTATTATTGAATAGCCCATATTGTAAAAAAATACTTCCTTGGTCTGAGGCAACTAAAAGAGATTTACTAAAAATTTTTCCAGAATTTTAATATGCTAATAATTTTTTTCAATCTTTGTTTGTTATTGATGTTTTCATGTCTATGTATATTTATTAGGGCATAATTTGAAAGTTTTTTTCTTTTATTCTTACTTACTTTTTTATATGCAATCAATGAAGAATCAATTATTGTATTTCCTGTTTTAATAACTTTCTTTTTATTTCTGTATTTTATGAGATTTTTTTCAGTCAAATCTGAAACTGCAAATAAAATATCTGAAAAAAAATCACTTATTTGCCTTGATATCTCCTCAGGAAATGGTTCAAACAAAGAACCGCTTCTTAGTCCAGCTTCTAAATGAATATTTTTCCATTTTTTTCCTGGATTAAGAATTTTACTTGAAGCGATTGAAGCTGCAGCAGTGCTCATGGTATCACCATGATACATTACATATCTTGGCTCTAATTTTTTTAATAATCTTTTTATTTTTGGAATCATCTGGAAAAACCAAAACAAAGAAATTCTATTTATTTTTGACCAGAATTTCGTGCTCCTGCTTGGTTCTTTACTTAAAATAAAATCTGGCTTTTTTACCCCAAAACCTTCACAAGCTTTTCCTAATGGATGTTGTCCTGTATGAATAAACCAATAATCTTTTTTTTGTTTTTTCAGCTCAAGCATTATCGGAAATGTTTTGATTAATTCAGCCTTTGTTCCTATGATAATTGTTATTCCAGAGTTTTTCTGTTTGTCCATCTCTTTTAGTAAAAAAGAGGTGTTTTAAAGATTATGAAGAAGTATTTCATAAGTTTTCATTTCACAAACCCCAAATTCTCCTTTTATCATATTTTTTTAAGAAGATAAAGGTTTTCTGGAAGAATTTTTTCTACTTTAAAACCAGATTTTATTATCATTTCTTTAACTTCTTTTTTACTGAATAAAGAAACATTAATTCTAAACCCTTTTTTAAATAATCTTTTTAAATAATGACCGGTCCAATAAAAAACCCCTCCTATATAATTCTTAATTGTCTTTTTTTTAAAAATCCCAAATTCAATCAAAGTACGACATCCTTTCTTTAATTTTTCATTTATTTTCATTAAAGAGATTCCTGTTAAATGAGGTGGAATATGATAAAATGTAGCAAGGCAATAAATAAAATCAAACATTCCTGGAATTTTTTCTAATTCAGTAATATCCTTTTTTATTAAATTTACATCTAGATTTTCTCTTGATATATGTTTCTTAGCATATTTTAGGGTTGTTTGTGAAATATCTAATCCTGTAACTTTAAATCCTCTTTTAGCAAATTGTATCGCAAATCTTGCTAAGGGACCCACACCTAAATCAAGTACATTCCCTCCTGTTTTAATTAAAGGAATAACAGATGAATCAATTTGTTGCATCCACTCTTTAGTATTTTTTTTTATTCCTTTAATTGAGCCCACAGTCCCAGAAATAACCCCCACTTCATTTTGTTTTTTTATTTTTTCCTCCCAAACCTCTTTCCCATATTTCCCGCTAACTTTCATCTCACAAACCCCAAATTATCAAATTCAGCCCAATCACCCTCTCGCCTTGAAAATTCTTCCATTATTAAGATATCATCAGGAATATCTGTTGTATCCCAGATTTTTATAGGACCTCTAAAACCCCTGAAGAAAACAAACTCTCCAAAATTTAATCCCTGGGCTTTTAAACTGGCAATACTAGGATCATCCTGGCTATGTGCCAGCTTTATTGTTGAGTAATTATTAAAGGGATCATTCATGAGGTAAAGCTGTGCAAAAAGGCTTTTTGAAACCTTTGGTGACAGGTAAATTACAGCACCTAAATTTTCTACAGATATCTGTTGGCCTGCACCAACTATTGAAGGAATAACTCTTATAATAGCATCCAAACCATTACCAAAATCAGCTATCTTGTCTTGATAATATATATACCTTATTGGGATATCATATCTCTGATTATTGTATATAAATATCCCTATTGGTTGACTGAGTGAAATTGTTCCTCCTGCCCCAGATGTTTCAAGAATTACCCCCCCAACAAAAGACTTCCATTTTATGTCACCAACTTCATCAAATATTGGACCAGGAAGAAAAACCTGTCTGCCGTCAAGCTCGTAAATAATATCACCATCAACTCCTACACCTCCAACAAAAATCCTTTTTGTTTTATCCTGGGTTTCTTGGGTTTGTTGAGGATCATAAGACATAACACTAATTGCACTAAACCTATCCCAATTTTCATCACTTCCTATTTTACTATAAGCAGAATATTTTCCAAGGTCTGTGGGGTCTATGAGGAGATATGAGGCATTGTTTGTTTTCATAAAACTTAAAGCTGTTTCTGGATATGGTGTTGTAAGTAAATATCTGCCTATAAGATGGTCTCTAAATGCTCCCTCAAAATGTCCTCCGTCTGCTAAAGTAGGTCTTTTTCCAAGATACTGAATCCAATATCCATAATCCCACCAGTGCAGAAATATTGCATTTTCAGGAGTATTTTCCCTTACCCATTCCATTGCCTGTTGCCATTGTATATGTGCAGAAGGCCCTGTAACCTTTGCCTGTGAGATAGAAGCTGTGGCAAGATTGGTAAAACTAAATAAAGATGCAATAATCACCCCAACCAACAAAATTCCAAGAAGCATTTTACCCAAATCATCTTTGCTTTTTTTGTAATAACTTGCTAAACCTGAAATAAAAATTCCTACTGAAAGACAAACAAAAGGGGTTGTAACAAAAAATAATCTTATAGCACCTCTTGCTGCAATTAACATAAAAACCATCCATGAAAATACTAGAAGCCATTCTGGTTTAATATTCAGTTTTTCTTTTGAATAAAGCCTTACACAATATATTCCAAAAACAATAATGCTTCCAAAATAAAAGAGTTTGCTTATAAAATTAATTCCGTCAAACATTGAGGCTGGAGAAAATTTACTGAATAAAATCCCTAAAATCAACAAAACCCAGAAAAATATAAATCCTATTTTTCTCCATTGTTTTTTTACAGCTTTTGAAATATTAGCTCCTATTACAATTAATCCGCCAACAAAAAGCCAGAACAAAATTTTCCCTGTTTCGTTCATCCAGTCCTTCAGATAAGGAGCCCTGTTTTCAGCAACTGTAAGTCCAACCCTCCCTGTTCCAAAAGGATGCAAAAGCCTTCCAACTATATCTTTTATAACAGAAAAAAGATTCCCGTATATAATTACTGAAAATAAAAGCCCTAATAAAATCATGATCCCTACACTAAAAACAAGCCGGTAATTTTTTATCCCCTTTATAGGAATCTTTTTCCTAAACTTAATCATAAAAAAATCAGAAATAATAAATAATAACACAACACCATTTAAAATACTGGTTGAGCTTAAAACTGTTGCACTCAAAATCCCTGATAAATCAAACCCATAACCAAGACCAAATAAAATTGTTGAGGCAAAAAAGACAATATAAAATATAAAAAGAGAATTTATTTTTGCCTTGTTTTTTTCTAAATCCTTTGTTTTAATCAACCAGAACAAAACAAAACTTAAAGGAAGAACCATAAAAAGAAAATTTGAAATTCCCTTCCAGCTTGCTATTGTAAAAACCGCTAAAGCCCCGACCAATGCCCCAAATAAAATTACCTTATAGAGGTATTTTTTATCTTTTTTCTTCTCTTCCTCCTTATTCAAAAATTTAAGTGCAAAGGTATAACCAATTAAAATCAGGAAAAAAGCAAACATGCCTATTACTTCATGGTCAAAAAAACCAGCCATTGATCTATAAAGATATGTGGGTAAGATAGTTAAAAATATAGAGCTGATTAACGCAGTTATTTTTGAGCCTGTTAAAAGATAAACAAGAAAAAAGAACAATATCACTCCAAAAACAAAAAATACCATGGGAAAAATAACGCTGGTGTACTGTATGCTGTAATCCCCAAAAATATTTGCAGCCTTGTAAAGCAATACTCCTGCCCACGGTAAAAGGCTTTTAGAAAATCCCACTTGTGAATTGGGAAGATATCTCATAGCATCAAATTCAGGATACCCTCCTTGCTCAAGGATTGTTTCTGTAAGCCTTAGAAAGTAAAAAGGATCAAGGGCTGTAGGAATATATTCGCCTGTTGTTTGGTCAATAAGAAGACCAAGGTTTTGTGTTCTTATCCATATCCCAAGAATTATTACTGAAAGAAGCAGAACAATAATCAGTATGTTCTGTACTTTTTTATTTTTGAAAAAATCAATTGCAGCACCAAACCCTTTTTTTATTTCTGCAGTATTTATGCTTATTGTGTCTTTTTTATCCTCATCATTCATTTCTATTTTATCTTCGTCCATCTTATTTTTATTGATGTCTTTTATTGTGATTTATAATTTATAAAAAGGTAAACTCTCCTTTAAAATATTGCCTTTGTTGAATTAAACTTCAGTATATAAAAATGAAGAATGCTAGAATTATTATGAGTATCTGGAATCCGTGGATGAGGTAAACAACATCATTTTCATAAACTTTTTTGCTTGGCTTTATTTTTTTAAGAATATAAATAGCAAGATGCTCTAAACCATAGATCTTTTTGTATCGCATTTCTAAGCTTCCATCTTTATTCGGTTTAGAGAATGATTGCTTTTCAAGTTTTCCACGGAGTTTTAAGCCTGCTTCAATTATATACGGAATAAAGACAAAAACAGCTATCTTTTGAAAATGTCCAAGAATAGCCATGCCTGCAATAAGTGCCCCGATTGTCCATGTCAAAGAATCCCCTGGAAAAACTTTTGCAGGATATTTATTATAGAACCAAAAGCCAAGCAATGCAAAAACCATTGTCAAGCCAATCAAGGCAAGCCAAGCAAATCCAGAAATATAAGCAACATAAGAAAAAAACCCAAGTATAAGAATTCCTTGCCCAGCTTCTAATCCATTATAACCTGCCAGCAGATTATAAGTTGTTGTTGCTCCTGCAATTCCTATAGGAATTAAAAGCAGCGGATAAAGAATCCCAAAATCTACTGACCCGAGAAATGGAAGATTCATTGTTGATGTTCCTGCATTAATTACAACCAAGGGAATTGCGGCGACAAATGCGAGTAAGATTCTTGTTCTTCTTGATAAGCCTTTGTTTTTCCAGCCAAGCAAGTCATCAATAATCCCGACTATTGATAAAATAAGGACAACACCTAACAAAGCAAAAATATAAAGATTTACTGAATCAAGATCTTTTATCACAAAAGTCCTTATAGCAACATAATAAAAAACCCCGATGATGAAAGCAATAACAACAACTATTCCTCCAGAGCCAGCAACTTTTTTTGGATGTCCTGGTTTGTTCATATCTTCCCAGACAAGACCTGCTTTTTTAGCCTTTTTTATCCAGAAAGGCATTGTGATAAATGTTAAAAGAAAACCAATAATCAGTGAACCAATAAGTAAACTCATAATTAATTAAATCATCTTCCATTTTTAAATTTTATAGAAATGAATTCTATTGGGCATATCTAAAATTCACCTAAAAAAGAACCGGAGTGAAATAAACTTCTATGATAGCAGCAATCAGAAGAATTATTAAGGCAATAAATAAAAGAATAACGGTATTTTCCAGAACATGGATAAATCTTTTACCGCGTATACCGTTTCTAAGAATTCCTACTCCAAAAATCCCTCCTGCAAGAGCTGTTATAAAATAAGCTGCAATCTCTGGAAACCCGTGAATCATATACCTTAAAACTCCTAATGGAATTTCTTTTATTGTATTTTGGGTGAACATAGTTATTGCAGTAGCAATAACACTAGCATTCCATGTAAGGACAAATATAGCCCCTGCACCAAAGATTAAGGATAAGAGCAAGGTGAATATCATAACATAAACATTATTTTCAATTATCGAAAGAAATCTTATTTCTTTTGTTATAGCACTTGTTGTTAAAGGGGTTGTTTTCGCAAAATTATATCTTTCAACACATCCAGGAATATTTCCAGGACTATTTATTCTGCAATAAGTTTCTATCTGCGCATTAAAAAGATTTGGATCTCCAAGGACAATCTGCCAGAATGAAAAAGCAATGATAAAACCCATAAAGAGCCACATAAGTGAAAAAACCGCGTCTTTATGAATTTTCCATACACTTAAAAATCCAACCACTTTTTCATCTTCTACTTCTTCTTTCTTTATTATATAATACATAAAAGGCAGGGAAAACATAACAGCAAAAGTAACCACTATCATTCCTGAGTATTGTGAAAGAACAACATCTCCTGAGAAAAACCAATTTACAAGCAAAAGAGAAAGAGAAGCATAAATAATTCCTACAAAAAACATTTTCCACGGCCCTTTTTCAACTCTTCTTGGATTAACCATACTTTCTAACATAAAGAGAATAAAAAAAGAGAATTTTTAAACTTTCTTAAATTTAATAATCTATGAATAAAATAGAAAATATAAGTAAAACAGAAAAGAAAAGAATATTTAATGAAATTATCCAGGACATAAAAGATATTAAAATTCAGGGAGCAAGAAATATTGCAAAAAAAGCCCTTTACGCATATCTTCTGATTCCTACAAAAAGGTCAAAGAAAAAACTTCTTTCTTTAAGGCCAACAGAACCATTGCTTAGAAATGTGCTTGACAAAACAAAAGAGAATTCTTATGATGAAATTATGGGGTATTTTGATAATACCCAGAAAAAAATAAACCAGCTTATGCTGAAAATAATTAAAAACAACGACGTAATTTTTACACACTGCCACTCTTCAACTGTAAGCAAAGCCTTGGTATATACAAAGAAAAAAGGAAAAAAATTCGAAATTTATGCTACTGAAACCAGGCCCTTATATCAGGGAAGAAAAACTATTATGGAGATGAGAAAAGCAGGAATAAAAGCAACTTTTTTTATTGATTCTGCAGCCCAGGTTGCTCTTACAGAAAAACAAGGAACAAAGAAAGCCACTAAATTTTTTATCGGTGCAGATGCTTTGCTGAAAGACGGAATTGTAAATAAAATAGGAAGCAGTATGTTTGTTCACATAGCTCATGAAAATAAGATACCTGTTTATATTTTTGCAGGTTCATGGAAATTTACACCAAGGCCGGTAAAAATGGAGCAAAGAAGCCTTAAGGAGATATGGAAAAAAGCTCCGTCGAAAATTAAAATAAAAAACCCTGCTTTTTCATTTGTTCCAAAAAAATATATAAAAGCAATTGTTTCTGAATTTGGAATTCTTCCTTATGACAAATTTTTGAAAAGACTGGAAGATAAAATAAAACAAGAAGAATTAGATTGATTTTTTTTGAACTTCAAGAACTAATCCCGCCACTTCTTCATTAATTTCTTCAATTTTATCTTTTAATTCTTTTTCTATCTGGCGGAGTTTTTCTATCTGTTCTTTTATAATCTTTTTTGTATCAGTAATACTTTTTTTCACAAAATTTTTGTTCCCAACATCAACAACCAGCTCCTCTGATATGATGTTTGCCTTTACAAAAATCCCTCTTCCTAGCTGCCCCAGAATCTCTTTTCCTACAGAACCTTTAATTTCATCCATTCCAGAATCCAAAGAATTTAAATCAAATATATTTTTTTCAATTAACTGCAGCTGTTGATTGATCTGTTTAATATGCTGATCAAACATACTTAATTTATAGAAGAGTTCTTGTTGTGTCTGTTGCTCTTTCTGTTTTTCTTGTCCCTTGTTTTTCATTATTTTTATATTTTTAAACTATTTTGAAAATCTTTCTTAAAATAGTGCTGAAAATTATTGAACCCAGAATATAAAACCAGAACCAGCTTAAAAAACCAAAAAATCTTGGGTCTCCTATTACACTAAAAAAATCCATGAACCACCTAAAAAATAAAATTAAAGGTATTGAAGTATAAATGATAGGTCTCATGCTTAGTTTCATCATTTTTGGAAGAAAAGCAAATTGTTTTTTCTGCAGCTCCATCATTTTTTCAGGATGTGCTCTAACTTTTTTCATTTCTTCCTGAAGTTCTTTTTGCTCTTTTTTCATTTCCCTAAGTGTTTTCTGGTCTGTGGCATATTTTTGAACAAGAGTCATGATTACAGCTATTAAAATAATAATTACAGTCATTCCAAGTGTTAAATTCCAATTAAGAAGTATTCCTGCAGTTGGATCAAGAATTGCATGGGCTGCACCCCTTATCCATGAAATACTCTCCCAAAAAAAAGCAATCATCAGGGCAATAAGCATTACAATAAAAATCCCTTTAAAACTTCCTTCTTTGTTCATTTTGTTTATAAAAATGGCTTATACAAGATCCTCAATTTAAATATACGAAATTAAAGGATAATTGGTTTTTAAAGATTGGGCTTAGATTGTAATCAGGTCTTTACAAACTTTCTCATTATAGGATGCATATCCATTGCATGCTGCTGCGCAATATTCTGGTAAAACTGGAACATAATCATTATTACAAGAAGAATTGCTGTCCCAGAGACCAAAGCCCCCATTAAATTAGTGATTGCTGCAAGAAAACCTATTGCAAGACCACCCATTACAGTTAAAGGCATTATATACCTATCGAGTATACTCTCGAGTATCCTCTCATCCTGCCTAAATCCCGCCACTTGTAACCCAGACGCAGCAATTTTGTGTGCCTGACTTTTTGCATCCATTCCAGCTGTCTTAACCCAAAAAACTGCAAAAAGTGTAGAGAAAAACATGAAAAATAATATATGAGTTAACCCCTGAAGCAAATATATTGGTAAAAACCCCCCTCTGATAACTAGCTCTAAAAGGTTAGTTGAGCCAACCCAAAATGCAAGACCTGAAATAGCATGTCCTTCAATAAATCTTCCTAAAAAAGTAAAGTAAGACGCAATTTTTGCATTCCCAACACATTGTTCTGCTATTCCTGCAAGGCAGGGAGCTGCAGCATTGTCAATAATGCCTCCAAAAAGCTGTATATTTGCTATTAAAGCAGCTGTTAAAATAACAGGAATAACAGAGGTATAGAAAAATGACAAAGGCCATTTAACCCCATACCCTCTAATTCTTCCAAAAGAAAGGGGAATTTCAACTTTTAAAGACTGGGCCCAGACAATAACCATAAAGATTATGAAGGTTACAATTATTGCTGCTGCAGCTGATAAAAGCTCTACAGGAAACTGATTCATCACAGATTGTATAAGAACAAAAACCTTTCCTGTACAAGGAACTGTTGCGAAATTTAACAGGCAATTTCTTCCTTGCAAATCAAGAAACTGGAAGGCGCTGGTTATCAGCCTCCATGAAACTCCTGCAGCAATGAACAAGCTAACACCAGAACCAAACCCCCATTTTGTTGTAAGCTCATCCATATAAAAAATAATTAATCCTCCGAGAATAAGCTGAAATATAAGAAGCCCTGTAAATCCTGGCATTGCCTGAAGCCCCTGCATTAACACATAAACAAGTGCTTCAAAAACTATGAAAGCGAAAACCAGGATTTTCTGAATCCCTGAGAAAAATTTCTTTCCTTCAGGTGTTGTTGTATCTATATTAAGTATTTTTGAACCTGTAAGAAGCTGTAAAATAATAGAAGCCATAACAATAGGCCCTATTCCAAGAGAAATAATACTGCCAAATTCTGTACCAAGAATTATAGCTAAAAATTCAAACTGTGCCAAAGCGTTTTCAGAAAGCCCGAAAAGAGGTATGTTTGCCAGGACAAAAAATGAAGCCAAAACTATCAGGGTCCATTTTGCCTTTACATTAAAACTAAGCTTTTTTTCATCAGGTTTTTTTATTTCTGGAATATAATTGAATATGCTCTTTAAATTTACCATATTATTTTTCTTTATTATTATCCACTATTTTTATTTCTCTTGATTTTCTTGGCTGTTTGCTTTTTCCCCACCATTTTCTTTCTTACTTTTTCCTAAAATAATCTCTCCACCAGCTTTTTTCACTTTTTCCAGCGCTGAACCTGAAGCTTCTTTAGCCTTTATAATTAATTTATTTTTTGGCATATACTTTTTAGAGCTACCAAGAATTTTATAATCTTCAAGATTTATCTCAAAACCCTTACCTGTTTTTTTTGCAATTCTGTTTTTAATATATCTCTCAAGATTAGATTCAATATCTCTGAGGTTTATTCTTTTTCTTTTATCTTTTTGTGTTTTTCTGCTTGTAACTCCTTGTTTCCCAAAATATTTGTGGCCGTAAAGTTTTGTTATTAGTGTTTTTTTATGATCAGCCCTTTTTCCAGAACCAGACATACCAACTCCTCCTCTATGGCCTGATTTTTTATGCTTTTTTCTCTCACCCCACCCATGGGTTCCTCTGCCATGTCCGCGCATCCTTCTTGATTTTTTTCTTTTCTTTGTTTTCATTTTTGTAACCCAGCTTCTTCTAAAGCAATTTTTAATTTTTTTATCCAAGGCCTTTCTTTAAAATAATTTTCATTTGCTCTATTTAAAATTTCTAAAAAATTTCGTCTACCAGAAATATTATTATATCTTAATAATGAATATTTACTCTCTTCTTTTGAGAAGAAACCTGTTTTTTCTCCAATACTAAGTTGTAATTCTATCCCAAAAGAAAGTCTGCTATTATCAGGAAATCCAAAACGATTTATTGCCTCATTAATTATTTTTTCTTTAGTTTTATCTCCTTCTTCTAATAATAATTCACATAAATTTCCATAAACTATTGTTCCCATTTTATAACATCCTTTTAACCAGCTCATTTATTTTTTCCTTATTATCCCCGAGAACACCTTTAGGAAAGTGCAGTTTGCTTTTTATCCCTTTTCTAGGGGGATGCAGTCTGAAAAAAGATTTGAGATTCAATTCTTCATATTTTTTTCCTTTCCCCAATTCCTCAACAGCTTTTTTTATATCAATCTTTTTTTCTTTGTTGATTAATTGACCTCTTTTTTCAATCAATTTTTCCAGAACATCTTTTTTTATCTCGCCAAAAGCAACAAAATTTCTCATTTTTTTTATCGTTCCAAACTGTTCTTTTGTAGGAGCGATAACTATGCATGAATATTTTCTTCTTAATCTTAGCCTGTTCAGGGTTTCTTTTACTTTTTTATCAACCCCAACTTGCCCCCTAATTCTTATAATACAAATCATTTTCATTTTTTATTTTTGTTTTATCTCTTTAAGATTTTGGTAGATGAGATAGCTGTAAATTACCGAAAATGGAGCAAAGAGAATCATATAGGCAAACTGACCAAGATAAGGAATGAATTGCGAGCCCAGAGAAAAAAGAATGGTGATAATCATAAGAGCAAAAACTCTTTTTGCTGTTGGCCACCAGTAGCCCTTAACCAATTCCTTACTTCTGGAAAGGGCTTTGAATCCTTTTTTATCTTCGCATATAACTGTATAAACAGAAAAAACAAACCAGATTGCAAAAATAATCCCCGGGATTATTAAAAGCAGAAATCCCAACCCGACAACCAGCCCAGTCAATAGAGAAACTAAGAGAAAGGATAAATATTTAGACCAACTTTTCTTAAGAACACCTCTAATCTTCCACCCTTGAGGAACTTCTTTAACAGCAGAAATAAGAGAGGCAGTCCCAAAAATACTTATAAGAGATGCGGCTAGAATGATAGGGAAGAATAAATACCATGGTATGGTAAAAAGTGGCTGGGCTTTGGTAGGTATAAAAGCAGGAGTGGGTGCGGATTGGACTTTCGCTTCAGGAATTTGAGGAATT
>JABUBL010000432.1_pt1 | contig 12343 bp, 13 predicted proteins | sample 7240371 | NCBI WGS metagenome assembly JABUBL01 (sample SAMN07256343, study PRJNA390944) | subsurface metagenome | isolation source: Methane hydrate marine sediment | place: Pacific Ocean: Eastern North Pacific, ODP site 1244 | collected 2002
TATTCAAAAAAAAGGAAGTAATTTCTCCGGAAGCTGAGCAAAAATTAGCTTTTGCTTATTATCGGTTGGGATATGCAGCTTATCAAAGGAAAGATTATGATAACTGTATCCTGTATTTGCAAAAAGCAGTTGAGGTTAGCTCAGAAATGACCGAAGCTCACTATTGGTTAGCGAGAGTATTTTACGAAGAAGGCAGATTGAATGATTCTCTTTATTCTTGGCAAAAGGTGTTGGATATTGATCCCTATTACCCTCGGGCTCAATATTTTTATACTAAAGTAGAAAATTCTATAAAATACGGGAAAGAAGCATATTCTCATTATGAAGCAGGATATAATCTTTACGAACAAAGGTTATTTGAAGAAGCAATATACGAATACCGTCAAGCAGTTAGATACAATTCTGATTTTTCTTCAGCTTATTATTGGCTGGGTAGAATTTATTACGAGCGGGGTAATTATCGGGAAGCGGTGAGTAATTGGAAAGAAGTCTTGCGTTTAGAACCGGAAAATAAAAAGGCAGAGTACTGGCTAAGGCAAGCAGAAAAGCAGGGAGAATAGCGAATAGCGTTTAGCGTAAAGCGGATAGCTGAACTAGCGTGGAGCGTACAGTGTATAGCGGATAGTGAAGAAAAAAGAGAAAGAAGAAGAAGAAAGATAAGGTCGTAAGGTACAAGTAGGGGCAGACCTTATGTCTGCCCGAAATAAGTAATATGTTGTAGGGGTTCGATTCATCGAACCCGCTTATCTCCGTAGAGACAGGCGTGTCTTTAAATGAAGAAAATATAAAAGAAAACACAGAAGATGATAATAAATATTTTAAAGAAATCGACGAGAAAGTTACAGGAGGACTCTTTATTGCCGAAGCAGCTTCTACTCAAAAAACAGTCTCCGACTCTCCGTCTCCTGAGAGGAAATCTCTACCTGATTATAATTTTTTAGAAATCTTTTTTGTATCTCTGCTTATATATTTTGGTGGTAAATTCCTGACTCGGAAATTAGAGATAAGTTTGTACAAAGAAAAGAAATTTTGGAACGTTTTTTTGTTAATCAGTTTTATTGGTTCAGCCGGAACGGGAATGATCTTAGTATTTATTAGAGACTTTGAATGGTTTAAATCTATTAATTTTAACTTTTTATTCTGGCATGTAGAATTTTCTATTGTAATGGCTCTATTGGGTATATTCCATGCTCTCTGGCATTTAAAATATTATCTATCTATATTTAGAAAGAAAAAGAAAGACAATGTTTGCAAGTCTTAAAAAGTAGAAAGAATTAAAAAATATGGTTACAGGTTCAGAGTGTATTAATAAAACCGATGAACAGATAGTAGTCCTGACTTTAAAAAATCAGGATTACTATCTATGTCTGATGAAACGTTATGAAGCGAGGCTTCTTAATTATATTTTAAAAATATCTAATATAAACAGAGAAGATGGAGAAGATATTCTACAGGAAGTATTTATCAAAGCATACCAAAATTTAAATGATTTTGATTTAAATTTTAAATTTTCTAACTGGATATATAGTATAGCTCATAATACTACCATTAGTGCTTTTAGAAAGAAAAAGGTGCGTCCCCAAACAGTTTCCTGGGAAGATAAAGATTTAAATAACATATTGGAATCTACTTTAGACGTAGAAAATACAAGCCTTCAAAAATTAACTTATAAACAGATTTTAAAAATAATTAATCAACTGCCTTTAAAATACAAAGATGTATTAATTTTAAAGTTTATGGAAGGAAAAGATTATCGGGAGATAAGCGATATTTTGCATAAACCGATGGGTACTGTAGCTACTCTGATAAACCGGGCTAAAAAATCTCTTAAACAAGGATTAAAAAAGGAGTACATTAAACTCTAAAAATTATGAAAAATATAAGTAATGAAGTTCTTAAAAAAATAAAAGATAATAATATTAAACCAAAACCCCGCTGGTACTTTATAACTAAAAATTATTTTATCTGGTCGATATTTGGAATTTCGATAATCTTAGGTAGTTTCGCCTTTAGTATGGTTCTATTTATCATCAAACAACTTGATTGGGATATCTATCACTATATAGGAGACAGTTTACCTCTGGTTAATATTTCTAATCCTATTTACTGGAGTGGCTTACTATAATTTTATTCACACCAAAAGAGGTTATCGATTCAAATTTATATCAATCCTCTTAATTAGTTTGATAATTAGTATTATTTTAGGAACCGGCCTTTATTTTAATGGCTTTAGTGAGAGATTAGAAAATGTCTTTTTAGAAAAAATTCCCTATTACAATAGATTAGTTTATTCCTGTGAAAAACAATGGATGCAGCCTAAAAGAGGGCTTTTAGCGGGGACAATTATAGAAACAGAACTTCCCGAAAATAATTTTATACTTATGGATTTAGATAATAACCGCTGGAAAATCGAAGCCAGTAAAGTTATCTGGAAAGGAAAAATTGCCCCTACAACCGGTTTAAAAATAAAACTTATTGGTAAACTAATAGATGATAATAATTTTAAGGCGATGGAAATCAGGCCCTGGCAACAAGGTCAGAGAAGATTTATGATGGGGGAAAATCAGTAATTTAAATCACTTAGTAGTTTGTTCTTTGCTTCGTTAAATTGAGCACTATACTGGGGATCAACTGAAAAAGCAGCAGGAAGTTTAAGTTTTAAGAAATCTACCTTTTTTCCATTTTTGTTAATTGAAAAATCTAAATGTGGACCTGTAGACAAGCCAGTAGATCCTACATAACCTATTATCTCACCTTGTTTTACTTTCTGACCCTTTTTTAAACCTTTAACAAAACGGGAAAGATGACCATAAGCGGTTACATAGTTATTGGGGTGTCGAATTTTGATGTAATTCCCGTAACCATTTTCCCAACCAACACAAATTACCGTGCCGTCTCCGATAGTTGAGACCGGTGTCCCAGTGGGAGCAGCATAATCGATAGCCAGATGAGGACGCCAAATTCTCAAGATTGGATGTAAACGGTTTTTAGAAAAATAAGAACTGATATATTTATAGTTTAAGGGAGCTCGCAGGAAAGCCTTCCTTAACGATTTTCCTTCTTCAGTATAATAATCTATATGCCCAGCAGGGTCTTCAAACAGAATAGCGGTATGTTCGCTCAGAAATTCCCCCTCATATCGAGCAGCAAGTATCTTTTCCCAACGATAAAAATTTCCTCTATACTGTTTTTCTACCAAAATATTAAAAGTATCTCCCTCCCGGCATTCAGTAAGAAAGTCGATCTGCCAGGCAAATATCTCTGCTAATTGCAGGGCTAATTGGGGCGAATCTGCACATTCCATCATAGATTCATAAAGAGAATATTTAATCTTCCCTTCAAACCGAACAACTTCTGTGCAGACTTCTTCTTTGGTTACTTTTAAATCTTCTGAATCAGAGGTAGGAATATCTATACAATAAATATCAATGGGATTTGGTTTATACGTAAATTCTGTTACTTTTCCCTCCGGATTATACTTTAAAGAATATTCACTGCCAACTGGAAGATAGTTGAAATCTACTACGGATTTAACTTTTTCTTGTAAACTGAGTATCTCAGCTGCAGAAATACCTTCTTTAATTAAAGATTCATAAAGAGTATCTCCAGCTTGTAAATTGCCATCAACGGTAATTACTTCTTCCTTTTCTTCTTCTTCTTTCTCTTCCCCTATTTCTTCCCCCAGAGATATTTCTTCTGTAGCTATCTCAGGAACCTTCTCCATCTCCTCTGTCACTGATTTTAAAATTTCTTCTGAAGCAGGAAGAGTATCACTGTTTTGTTTTTCGGAAAACAATGGTAGAATCTTAAAATAAATTGTTCCCATGGCTAACAATAGAATAAATAGACCACCAATAATTATTTTTATTTTTTTTGCTCTTCTTTTTTTGTAGGAATAAGTCTGGTGATAAGAATGATAGTAATATTTTTTCTTTGGCAAGATTCCTAATATCCCCTTACAATAAAATTTATCACGCTTAATCAATTATACAATATAATTTAAAAATAAAAAAGTATAATTTAGAACCCATATAGCGTATAGCGTACAGCATTTAGCGTTAAGATATTAATTACCCAGTTAAAAACAGGTTACAAGTTGCAGGTTGCGAGTTTATAGAAAGAGGTAGGGACTTGATTTATCAAGCCCGCGAAACATAGGTCGAATAGATTTGTCCCCTACGTTAAAAACAATACTTTATACGGAAAAAATTTTTAAGCTTTGAATTATGGTTTTTCGCTTCTCACTTTAAGCTTTTCATTTAATTGGGAATTAGGGCAAGCATCTTATTAACCCAAAACTATACGCTCTACATTAGTTACGAGATATGCAATACGAATAAGGTTCCTAATTTTTATTTTCTTTACTATATACTATATGCTATATACTTAAGTACTTAATACTTATTGAATACTTTTTAATTCACTTACTTGACGCTCACACAGGGTAAGCCCCGTGGATTCTTGGGCTGAGTGTCTTTTGACTACTCATATCTCCACAAGCGTTAATTCGGGTGCGCCCCACCCTACTAAATATTTAAGCTAATGCTGATTGTAAAGCTCTTAATTCTATATTTTTACTTGCATTAAAATCTCGGTCTATATTCGTTCCGCAATCTTTACAGACATATGTGCGTAAATGTAAAGGCATTATCTGTTTACTGCCACATTCAGAGCAAAGTTGACTTGAAGGATAGAATCTTTCTACTTTTTGGAATGTTTTAGACTGCCAAAGGCATTTGTATTCAAGGAAATTATTAAACATACTCCAACCAGCGTCAGCGATAGACTTAGCTAAATGATGATTTCTAACCATACCCTTAATGTTCAGGTCTTCAACTCCAATTATGTCGTGGTTATTGACTATTTGGGTTGAAAGTTTATGTAGAAAGTCTTTTCGGGCATTGGCTATCTTTGAATGAATTTTCTGTACTTTCGCTAATTTCTTTTTCCAATTGTTTGAGAATTTTTCTTTCCTTGAAAGTTTCCTTTGTTCTTTGACAAGTTTTTCTTCAAGTGTGCGGTAGAATCTAGGGTTAGGAATTACTTCACCTGTTGAAAGTACGGCAAACTCCTTCAATCCCACGTCAATCCCGATAGGATTAACAAATGTTTTTGGTTTCTCTTGAATCTCCTGTTCTGTTAGTACGGACACATACCAGTGACCGCAATTCTTGGAGACAGTAATAGGCTTTACTTTCCCTTCAATTGGTCTGGAATTACGGTATTTGACTTCTCCGACTTTAGGAATAAAAATACAGTTTCTTTCTTCTTCAATCCTGAACTTTTGCGGACAAGTAAAACTATCGTTTTTCCCTTTCTTCTTGAAAGTTGGAAAAGCATTTTGTTTATTAAAAAAGTTTTTGAAGGCAGTTGAAAGATTTCTTACTGCTGTCTGCAAACTTTGAGAAAATACTTCGGTAAGAAAAGGGTATTCTTTTTTAAGTTCGGGGAGCATAGTTACCATTTGATGGTTGAATACAAATGTTTTGTCTTTATCGTACTGGACAATATTCAATTTCAAGAAATAATTGTAAACAAACCGACAGCATCCAGCGGTCTTACTTAACATTATTTCTTGCTCTGCTGTTGGCTCTAATCTATACTTGTACACCTTATTGACTAACATTTGTATTCACCGCCCCTATTCCTTGGTTTTTTTGTTCTTGAATGTACCTTTGAATAGTTTCCGCACTTACTTTTCCAATTGTGCTAACAAAATACCCTTTACTCCAGAGTGAACCACAACGGCTATAGAATTTTTTTAGTGCAGGAAATTCCTTGAATAGCTGAATTGCTGTAATGCTCTTTAAAGTTCTCACTATATCAGTTGGTGCAATGGTTGGTTTTGCTGATATGAAAATGTGTATATGTTCTGACATTACTTCAAGTTCAAGAATTTCATATTCGTAACGGGTACAAATTTCTGCAAGGATTTTCTTTAATGCTTCTTCTACATTGCCTTTTAACACATTATACCTAAACTTTGGACACCAAACTAAATGGTATTGAACAAGATATTTGCAATGGCTTAAAGATTTATACTCATTCATCTTCCAACCCATACTTTTCTTGAATTGCTCTACGAATCAAGTCCAAATAGGTTAATGATGTTTCTTCTTCAACAGAGTAAATCCTTGCTAAGTGCTCAAGTTCCTTTTTCCAAGTTTCAGGAATAGAAATGTTAATTTGAACATTTTTCATTTTTACACCCCCTACATAGATATTATACTATATTAGATAGTCTATGTAAATACAAAAAGTGCATGTATGGGGCGACGCTTTCATCCCCGCCGCAAGCGGAGGGGGTTTTTAGCTAGCCTTTTTTATAACAATCATATACTCTATTATTAAAACATACAAATATAATTTTTTTTACAAAATTGTTTCTCTTTAAAAAATTTACAGTCTCGGTCACAGCGATTTTGGTAGCGCGCTCCAGGGGAAATCTGTATGCCCCGGTGCTTATTGAAGGTAAAGCTACTGTTTTAAGCTGGTGTTTTTCTATTAAGGCAAAACAACTCTGGTAACATCGAGCAAGATACTCATCTTCCTTATAATTTCCACCTCTCCAGACAGGGCCTACAGTATGAATCACCCATTTAGCTGGCAATCGATAACCTCGAGTTATCTTCGCTTCCCCGGTAGGACATCCTTTTAACTTACGACATTCTTCTAAAAGCTCAGGACCAGCCACTCGATGGATAGCTCCATCTACACCGCCACCGCCAAGAAGGGAATTGTTGGCTGCATTAACTATGGCCTCTACCTTTTGTTTAGTTATATCACCTTGAACAACCTCAATTCTTTCAGGCATATTGCTCTACTCCTTCTAATGAAAAATTAAATAAATTTAAAGTAAAATCACTTTTTATATTTTAAATAGGTATTATAAAAGTACCTGTCTGTCATAGAGGCAATGTAGTCTACTACCGCCTGTTCAGGTAAATTACTATTTAAATAATTTTTCCCTTTGTTTTTCCCCCTACTAAAAATCCATTCTTTAAATATTAGAGATTCTTCCTCGCCCCGATTAACATCATTAAGAAATTTGTTAAATAAATATTTAAAAGAAGCTCTTAATTTCGTCTTTTTTGCTTTTAGTCTGGGATTTCTATATATCCTTTCTGCATTAAACTGTTTCAATTCAAAAACTCTCTCGGCAATATTAGATGAATAGCTTATTTCATCACGATTATAAGAATTAATTATGATATCCGTTACCAGGGAATTTATAATGGCTGTATTGCTTTCCCCTAATTTTCTCTTAATCCCTTCTGGTAATTCACTCTTTTTTAAAATACCTATTCGTATCGCATCTTCGAAATCTTGTCCTACATAGGAGATAGCATCTGACATTCTTACCACGCATCCTTCTAAGGTTGCCGGCACTATCTGCATCTCTCCCCCCTGAGATTTTCTCTGGCAATAATCTGTTAAATCGGCTTCAGTTTTATCTCTGTCCGGTTTTAAATATTTCTCGTTAATCTCACCATCATGAGAGAGAATTCCATCTCTTACTTGAAAGGTCAAGTTCATCCCGTTACAGGAATCAGCAAGTTTGTCGATTATTCTAAGACTATGGATATTATGAAAGAATAAACCAATTTTTCTTTGTTGACAAATTTCCCGAAGAATTTCCTCTCCATCATGCCCAAAGGGGGCATGTCCTAAATCATGTCCAAGGGCAATAGCTTCAATAAGATCAAGATTTAACTTTAAAGCCTTCCCTATGGTTCGGGCTATCTGAGAAACTTGTAAAGTATGGATACTCCGATTAGATAACTGTTCGTCAAAACTGGCAGCAAAATATATAACTTGAGTTTTCCCTATGTATCTGCGAAATGAACCGCTGTATAATATATGATCTCGGTCTCTTGAATAGGGACCTCTATAAGGATGAGATATCTCGCGCTCTCTTCTGGCTTCACTATTTTTCGTAGAATAAGGAGAAAGGTATTTGTCTTCAAAATCAAGGATTTCTTTTTTAAAGCTCTCTTCGTCCATAGTTCTTCCTCCAGAATAAAAAAATATAATGTGAAGAAATATTTAAGTTTACTCTTAATGATAGATTGGTATTATCTATTTTATAAAATTGTAATAGATTTCGCAAGTAAAAATTTAACTATCCTTTCACTGACCCGGCTAAAATGCCTTTTACAAAATAACGTTGTAACCCTAAAAAGAGAGTTAAAGGAAGAACCATAGAGACAAAGGCGGCAGCAGTAAGCAGTTCCCAATCCTGGCCATAAGAACCGACTAAAGCACTTATTCGTACAGTAAGAGGAGCCACATCCGGTGTCCCTCCTAAATAAACCAAAGCTACTAAAAGATCATTCCAAACCCACAAGAACTGAAAGATAGTAACAGAAGCAATTGCCGGGACAGAAAGAGGCATTACTATTTTAATAAATATCTGAAAAGGAGTAGCTCCATCTATAGATGAAGAATCGAACAATTCACTGGGAAGGCCAGAAATAAAAGTATATAATAAAAAAGTCATAAGAGGGAGGCCATAACCGGTATGAGCCAACCATATTCCCGGAAAAGTACCCACTATTCCCAGGTTGCTAAAAATACGAAGAATAGGTATCATGGTCATTTGCAGAGGAATCACTAATAATCCAACTAAAAAGATAAATATTAACTTTCGTCCCGGAAATTCCATCCAGGCAAAGGCATAAGCCGCAAAAGAAGCAATCAATATCGGGATTATAGTAGAAGGGATAGTAATAAAAAGAGTATTTATAAAAGCTCCTCCCAGACCAATCTTGGCAATAACCCTTTGATAATTTTCCAGACTATAACAGGTAAAATTAAAAGGGTGTTCAAATACAGTCCACCAACCAGATGCTGCTACATCAGGAGGAGGTCTAAATGAAGTTATTAATAGTCCAACGGTTGGAAGTACCCAGATAAAAGCAGTAACAATTATTATCAGATGAAGCGAGCTACTCGAAAATGATATGGTATTTTTTTTCATTATCTTATAGCCTCCTGTTCTCTGAAACGACGGATATTTACAAGTATCATAGGAATTATAAACAAAAGCAAAAGAACGGCAATGGAACTTGCTCTTCCATAGTTTCTAAAAATGAACATCTCTTTATACATTCGGTTAGCAATAACCTCGGTATCGAAATTTCCATTGGTCATTACATAGACAATATCAAACACTTTAAGAACATTAATAGTCATAGTGGTAGCTACTACTGCAAGGGTGGGTTTCATTAAAGGCAAAATAATTTTCCAGAATATTTTGAATTCGGTGGCGCCATCTACCCGAGCTGCTTCTAATAGTTCTCGGGGTATTCCTTTATAACTCGCGGATAATATTACCATACAAAATCCAGTCCATATCCATACCCCTACCATAATTAAACAAAAGTTATTAAGCCAGGGTCTAATAATTAGCCAGGGTAAGGGTTCTAACTGAAAAAATGAACGAATTGCATTAAGAATGCCAGTTTGAGCAGCTAAAGCCGGTCTATAATCATAGACAAACTTCCAAATTACTCCGGCACCTACGAAGGAAATAGCCATGGGCATAAATATTACTGACTTTACAATCGATTCATATTTAACTTTATCTAATAATATAGCTATAATTAATCCCAAAAAAACAGTTAAGGGAACAAAAAACGCTACCCATAAGGCATTATTCCGAAAGGAGGTAAGCATAATCTCATTGGTAAAACTATAAAGATAATTTTTAATACCTATAAACTTTTCCGAATTATAGTTGAAAAAGGAAATATATACTGTATTAATCGAAGGATAAACTAAAAAAAAGAATAAGAGAAATGCTGCCGGGGATATATACAACCAGGGGGTAATTTTTTTTGTATGTATCACAAACTTCTTTCCTTTCTAAACATCATTATAACAAATATTTTACTGTAATCGTAGGCTGGATTTAAATTTTAAACAAACCCAGCCTACGAAAATAAAAACTTATCGGTTTATCTTATCGCCGATAAGCATCTAAAGCAGTGATTTCAATAGTCATAAGCACTCTTTTCAAGGGTACACCGCTTATATAGTTTAATATCTCAGTCCAGAAAGAACCACTTCCTACTGCACCAGGCATTAAGTCAGAACCATCAAAACGGAAAGTTGAAGCTTCGCTTAAGATTTTGGCAGCTTTACGGGTTAAGTCATCAGGATAAACTGCAGGATCCACTTGTTTATTGGCAGAGAGTTTTCCTAATTCACCAACCCATATTTCTTGTGCCTCTGGAGAAACAACATATTCCATAAAGGCACGCGCATCAGGAGTATCTTTAAACATAGCAAACATATCTGCCGCCCCTAAAGCAGGAGTTCCATATTGAGGATCAATGGGTGGGAAGGGGAAGAAGTCAAAGTCTTCTCCTGGAACTAAGTTGGGGAAAGCGTTAAGTATAAAGCTTTTGATAAAGGTTGCCTGTCTGTGCATATAAGCATTTGGCGGAGTAGTAAATAAAGCATCTGGCGAGTTACCAAAATTAATAGTAAGCACAGCATTGGTTCCACCATAGACATATTTTTCATTAAGAGCAATTTGCCCAAATAATTCAAAAGCTCTCTGAACTCGATCATCAAGCCAGGAAATTCCATGTTTTACCCACAAATCATAAACCTCTGGCTCTACAGTCCTTAACATAATATCTTCAATCCAATCGGTTCCAGCCCATCCACTAGCACCACCACTCTCCAGTCCAATAGCCCAGGGGGTTTTACCATCTGCTACCATCTTATCGGAAAGAGCAATCATCTCCTCCCAGGTAGTGGGCACGGTATAACCAGCAGCAGCAAAGGCTTTAGGATTATACCAGACTAAACTTTTTAGGTCAGCAGAAAGAAATACACCATGAAGTTTACCTTTATAGCTTCCTAAATCTATCCAGGTTGGGGAGTAGTCACTCTTTAAAGCATCTATATCCATAAAAGTACTTAAATCTATCAATTTACCAGCTTTGGCAAATTCTACCATCGCTCCTGGATTAGGCAGTGTGGAAACATCAGGTGGATTACCAGCTTCTACTCGAGTAATTAGTACTGCCGGATCTCGAGAGCCAGCTAACACCACATCAATATCATTTGCATCCTCAAAAGGTTTCACCATCTTATCAAATGCTTCTAATTCTGCTCCCGCCCAGGCACCATAGACATTTAATACTTTAGTTGCTGCGAATGCTCCTGCAGAAAACATTCCTATTAGCAATACTACTAATATTACAAAACTAATTTTCTTAAACATTTTCTTTCCTCCTTTATTTTTTAAAAATACATTCTTCTCAATTTTTTATTTCTAATGCACAACACCTCCTCTTCTTTGGTGAGTTAGTTACTTATTTAGCTGGTTAATATAGTCGATAGTAGATAGTCGTTAGTATATCGTATCGCATATTGCGTATCGAGTATCGCGTTACAGAAACTAAGATTCAGGTGTAGGGGCACAATGGATTGTGCCCTTCCTGTTTTATTGTCTTTTGATTACCTTTGGGCACGATGCATCGTGCCCCTACATTAATTCAGAAAGAAGCGGGCCTGTCCTCGTGAAAACGGGGGACACCTGTCCTTCGAGAAGGGTGATAGTACCTGACCTTCTTAACCAACTAACCAGGTAGCCAATTAACTATCTAACTCTTTTCTTATTACTCATTACACATTACTCATCACTGTATTCTAACGCAATACGCGATACGAATAAGGCTCCTGACTTCTTCTTTACTAGATACGATTCACGAGATACGAGATACGAATTTATGTTACCAATGAAAGGCAGATTTAATGGCCACTTTTCCTTTGGATTTAAAAATAGGAGTTTTAAAAACTTCACTTAACACTAACTCAGCAGCTCCAATAATCCACCCTTCCTCTCCGGGTTGAAGAGGAACAATCTTAATTTCCTTTTTAAAAGGAAAATTATCCCTAATTACTTTTCGCATAGTTGGAAAAATTAATTCACCGGCTTTGACTCCTTCTCCACCCACTACAATTAATTCAGGGTCAAAAAGAGAAATAAGGTTAACTATTCCCATGGCTAAATTTTTTCCTACTTCTTGAAAAATATTCTTTGAGATAATATCCCCTTTCTGGGCAGCCTCAAGAACTGTATCAACCGTGATAGAATTTAAATCCTCTTTCTTTTTTAAAAAATCTTTTATTATAGTATCCTGCTGGTTAGATAAAGCTTCTTTAATTTTATTGATAATAAATTGATCTGAAGAAAAAGTTTCCAAACAACCTCTTTTTCCGCAATAACATAAGGGACCATCTTTATCTATAATTATATGGCCGAAATCTCCAGCTCCACCGTAGCTTCCGTGATATATATCCCCTTTAATAACTATTCCGGCTC
>JABUBL010000433.1_pt1 | contig 12330 bp, 9 predicted proteins | sample 7240371 | NCBI WGS metagenome assembly JABUBL01 (sample SAMN07256343, study PRJNA390944) | subsurface metagenome | isolation source: Methane hydrate marine sediment | place: Pacific Ocean: Eastern North Pacific, ODP site 1244 | collected 2002
TATCCTCGGAACATCGTTTATCTTGCAAATTTTCTTTACAATAGTCTGATTAATTAAATTTATATTAAATGGTAAAACAATATTCCCAGGATAAAAAGTGGTAAATGATTTTAATAATCGTTTACGAGACATTATAACTGATTTTTTAATGTTTAAATTTTGGCAGAAAGGTTCCTTTATAATTGTCTCGGTATCCAGATTAACTATGCAAGGTTTACTTATATCCACTACAAATACCGGATTATCTTTATCACTGAATGGTAAGCGATAAAACCCCATAAGTTCTAAGTTCTCGTTTAAAGAAGTTAAAGGATAATTGTTTAATATATTCCTAAATATCGTATAATTGTAATCTTTCTCTATACAAAAAGAAAGGGTTTCTGTGAGAATAACTTGCTCAAGGTTTTCAAGTTCTGATTTATTTTCCATATCACTTATGGTAAAAATACCATCAATAACTATAGTACGGCCAACTGCATTTTCCCGGATATACTCAGATATTAAGTTATCTTTAAACTCCTGGAAAAGGATGTTTGAACGAACCCAATGAAAGGCTGAAAAACCTAATATTATTCCATTATGGCGGACATCACGTAACAGTAAAATTCTCGGATTTAATTTATGAGTAAACTCAACCAACTTTTTAGATGCTTCATTTTGATTATATTTTGAAAATATTTTCTGACAAAGTTCTTCTATTAAATCCGGGGTAATATTTTCAATTATCTGTACATCAATAGAGATAGTTTGTATTACGCTCTTATATTGTGGTTCTCTTTGGTATAAACTGTTTTCGTAAATGTATTTCTGAGCTAAAGGATCAATAAGTCTTGATATATCTCTATTTTCATCAATGTTGCCTCTTATTTGACTCGAACTTATTTCTTCATAACAAGGAGTAAGATTAAGTTTTATCGTCTCTCCCCTTATTTCTTTAATAGCTTCTTGAATCATTTTTTCTTTCTCATCAGCAGCATGTAAAGTCCTTCTGTCAAAAACAATATGAGAAAAAGTATGTATGGAATTTTTTCTCTTATTTTTTTGGTAAGCAGAAGCGTTTAATATAACATCACTGCCTACTACAATATAAACCTCAGAAAATGAGAAATTTTCTCTCAAAACCTTTAAATCATCTGGATTGGCAATATTAACCGGCAAATCTTCAGGATATAAATATACATTAAGTTCATCAGCAATAGAAATATTTATTATATTCCTTCTGAAGAGGTGTGGTTGGGTCCTTTTTGACCAGGAAAATTCATCAACTGCTAAATATATTTCAAATCCGAGTATTTCTATTGCTTTTACAATCTCTTTATGGCTTAGGGAAAATGGGTCAAAAGCACCGGGAAAGAAAGCTACTTTGTCTGGGATTTTAAGATTTATACTTCCCTTGAAGAAATTATAATCAGAGATAAATTTATACATATAATTAAGTCCGGTACAGCTTATTAAAAACATCAAGCTTTCTTTATTTACAGGAGTTAATAAAGTAAGAATTTTTTTAGCAATAAGTTGAAATATGTGGTTTTTTTCTTCTAAACTAAGATAACTTGAGCCAAATATTTCCCTACCAATAACTCTAAATGCTGCCTGTTTAACCTTTAAATTATAGTGCACGAAGCCATTTAAAAGGATGCCGATCATCTTGCTAAGTCTGTTTTCATATGATTCCTCTTTTTCTGAAAATCTTTCTCGGTACTTAGGGTAATTAGCAATAGCTATACCAATAGTTCTAAGCAGCAATGAGCTTAATTTGGGATCTGACTGTTTGATTTTTTCTATTAAATCATCAATAACCTCCTCTAACTCATTAGGTGTGAGATAAAGTATTAATTGACCCAAATAGTAAGGAATATATTTAGTAAATTGATAATCTTCCATTTCTAAAGCCCGTAATAATTCAATAGCTATATCGTTCCTCTGCTGAAAAGATAAGGAAGGCATTAAATTTACCAAGGTTTGACCAGCTAAATTTCTAATATCTTCTATTCCGCTAACTTTCAAAATATTACAAAAATGTAAAGCGGTATAGATTTCTTCCTGCTTGCTCTTTAGGGTATGTTCTAATAAAAGTTCTATCTGAATTTTTTTAATTATTCCACTTGTTGAAGTTTTAAGATTACTTAGAAATATATACTGTATCTTTTTTATATCTCTTCGATAAAATTCGATGTGCTTTTTTACAATGTTTTCATCCAAATCTAATAATTCAACTATCTTCATATTTAAATAATTTTCAGCAGGGAGCACTGAGGCAGAAATATTGCCAGTAAATAATTTTCTTAATTTATTTATAAATCTAAATTTTTTATCAATTTGGGGTATTAAATCATAGACTACCTCTAAAGCAGTAAGTCTAAGATTGTGATTCTCTTTCTTTAACATCTTTATAATATAATCAAATAATACCTTTACAAACTTTTCATCTGAACAGATTGATATATGTTCGGCGGTTTTTATTAAACACAGTTGAATTTCTTCATTGGTATACAGGTCTTTTTTATAGTGCTTTAAAATACTTTTTCTATAATTGCTTACCTGATAATTATTGCGACAGTTAGAAAAGAGAGAAGAAATCATATTCTCAGTGCTATTAATAATTCGAGATTGATGAAGAGCAATTTTTTTATGGTCTGGTTGTAAAAAATATTTTAAATATCTTTCCAATAAATTAACACTGGTAATCGCGGGAGGTTTTAGGGTAACATTTTGAGGAATCTCTTTGCGGTAATCTTCGTCAAAGCTGGCGATCAATAAACCGATAAGTTTTGCACTTCTCCTTCTTATTTCATCTTCCGGATGAGTTAATTGTTCGTATAAATATCTCAAGGTAATCATCTTCTGATTTTGAGTCAAGTAGGTGGAATATTCATTAAATATTTGTAGATATTCTCGTAGATTGTTCCAATCTTTTTCGCTTCGAGCTAATTCTAAAAGCGAATTAAGAGAAGATTCATCTCGAAGTTCGTGCATTAAATTTACATTATGTTCTATAGAAAGAAATTTTATATTCTGTATAACTTCTTGACCCTGCATGAGAGGATAATACGGTTTTCTATCTTTTTTACAAGAACTTACCTCTTTATTCTCTACATCTACATTTACCCCTAAATTTATCATATAATCTTCAAAGTCTTTTAATTTCTCATAAACCCGGCAATATCTTTTTCTTTTTTTCTCATCAACATTATCCAGTTTGTCTAAAATTACTTGAAAAGAATCTTTTAGGCTAAAGATTCTCATCTCCACTTTAGGACCGTTATTAGTATTTTTAACCCGAAAATCAGAATAAATTAATATAAGTGATTCTAAGGGTAAATTTTCTAATTCTAAATCCCAAACAGAATGATTAACTGCAATATGTCCGATATAAGGGATATTATGTTTTTCAAACCACATATCAGTATAGTAATAATGTAAATAGGGAGTCCTTTCTACCTCAATATCCTTGCATCCATATTTTCCGATATCATGACCTGCTGCTGCTCCGGAAATCCTCCCCAAATCAACAGGAAGACCCAGATTATATAACTGCCTGCCGATAAACAAAGCAATCCGATTTACCCCGCATATATGGTCTAAGGTATTGAACTTTAAAACTTCCTGGCTTAATTTCATCATCTCATAAATATATTCATCATTAAGTGCTTTTAAAAATCTTTTATATTCAGCAGGATTCTCCAGTTTGTTTTTTTCTTCAGAAGATAAAAAATTAAGGGGATATTTGCCGTGAAAAGTAGGATCACCGGACGATTTTTGGAACTTCAAAATTACTCTTAAAATTTCTAAATAAAACAAGAAAGCTTTTCGGCAATTATCGGAAATATCTTTAATAGATAGATCTACTGCTTCAGGGAAAGATTTAGAGAGGGTAAACTGAAATACCTGATAAAGCCAATTAGCGGAATTATGTTTTTTGTCCATATCGATAAGGATATCCTGACACAAAAAATATACTGCCTGACAGCTATAATCTTTCTTTTCCACCATAGATGATAATTGTTTTAAAAATGGAGGATTTTCGATATATTTTCTAACAAACTTTTTATCTAAAGAAATATTATCCGATATTTGTGTGTATAAAATCTTTTTAGATATTTTGTTATATAATTCTTTGACCATCGTTTTATTCATTAATTACCATCCTAAAATATTTTATAGATTAATTATTATATCCTAATTTTAGGTCAATTAATTCAAGGCGTCACTTAGAAAAGATTTAACCTTTTCTTTTGAATATTGCACAAAAATGGTAAATATATATTTACTGAAAGTTTTTTTATAATTCTTATTATAACTGAAAACCACTGTATTTTACAATTAAATCAGGATTTTCTTCGTATCGCGTATTGTGTATCGAGTATCGCGTGAAGAAAAAGAATTTGAGAAAAAAGAAGATGGAAAAACATAAGCAATAAATATTCTTTTATCTTTCTTACTATCCACCTAAAGTTTACACTAATAAGATGTCCATGTTAAAGTGAAATTATTTATTGAACTTTGAAAATAATAAGGGGTACGATATATTTTAATATCTTACCCCTTATTACACTTATTATATTTATTTTTTCCTGTAATTATTTTATTAGATTATAATTATACTGCTACAACTTCTTTTACTTCAGGAACTTCTTCCTTTAATGCTCTACCAATGCCCATCTGTAAAGTCATCTCTCTCATGGGACATCCGTTACAGGCACCAGTTAATTTTACTTTTACTACTCCATCTGTAGTTACTTCAACCAATTCAACATCTCCGCCATCTGCCTGAAGAGATGGTCTTATCTTCTCTAAAGCTGCTTCCACTCTTTCTTTCATTGCTTCCTCCTAATATAATATTATTGTGAATCTGGTATCCCTCTTTTTAACGAGATAATGTTAGCATATTTTCTATACCTTGTCTATATTAAAATCAGTATCGAGTATATCGTATCGAGTATCGAGTAAAGAGACAGAAAAGTACCACACGAAAAAGAATATTGGAAAAACAAAAGCGATAGCTATTCTTTTTTTTCTTAAAGTACCCCACTAAAGTTTACACTAACTATAATTAAAACTCTCTTACCAAAAATTTTTATTGAGCTAGTACATTAACCATTGTCTATACTTTGTACTAAATTAAAAAAATTTAACAAGTTTTAATACAATACATCAAAACACATCTAAGAGATAATCTTATCGAATTGTTCCACTGTTATTGCCGGGACACTATTAAATGAAATCCCAGTTAATTTATTCAAGGCAACTGAAGATCTTATTACATCATCTACACTAGGAAAATTTACAATAAAAAGCAAATCGTTTTCTCCTAATAGAGCATATTGAGAGATTACTTCACCGCCATTTTTTTTAATAAGATTATTAGCCTCCACTGTGCGTGCACCGCTTACTCCCTTTATAGCTTCTGATGAATACTTCCCAAACATTAAAAATGTTGTCATCATTATACCTCCTTTTTTCAAGAATTCCGCTTATTTAATAAATTTACAATTTAAAAACAACAAGCTATAATCCTTACTCTAAGATAGTGGAATGTTGTACTAGCTCAATAAATTTTCGACTTTTTCAAACCAAAGAGAAATTTCTCGTTTCGCCTCCTCAATGGATGCTGAGGCATGAACCAAATTCTGCAAAGCCCGCTTTTCTTTTGTAGAGAGATCGGGTGAATCTATCGAAAAATCACCCCTTATTGTATCCAATTCCGCAAAAAGAGGAATCGTATTCCCAACTATTTTTCTTACAACTTCAATAGCATGGTTTCCACTTAAGATAATTGCAATTATTGGTCCTGAAGTTATTTGTTGAATCAACCATTTTCTAACCAGATTACCAACTTCCAGGGCATCATCAGTCCCTAAATCCTCTGCAATATTTAAATTATATTTTTTATAGGCATCTACGGTCTTTTTGCCAACAGATCTAATCCAATTTTTATCATCAGGATAGTGTTTTCCCACAATTTCAGTAGTAGCATTTACTATTTTCGTTTCTTCCAACCTTAGTCCTACTCTTTCAAATCTCGAAATAATTTCCCCAACAAGGCCCCTTTTAAAGGCGTCAGGTTTTATTAACACCAATGTTTTTTCCATTCCTCAATTCACCTCTAAATTTTTTCCCTTAGTCCTTTTATTAAATAAAAACCAGCCTATCTAAAAATCAAAAACTTATTTTTCCTTTTAAAAAACTATATATTATTATAATTCAACAAATCCTCAAAAAACCCTTCTTTTTGTGAAAAAAATTAAAAAATAAAAAAGCCCTTCAGCATTTACCCTAAAGGGAAAAATTTTCTTGGCTCAGCATACCGTTTATTCACTGGGAAAATTCGGGAGATTAATTAACTCTATTTTGAGGTTCTTTTCCTTCTAAAACATCAATTAAATTCTTCGCAGCTTGAATACTCATATTTTCTATAGCTTCTTCGGTATAGGCACCAATATGTGGAGTCATTATTACATTGTCCAATTCCTTCAAAGGAGATTCTCTGAGGGGTTCATTATTATAGACATCTAAGGCTGCTCCTCTTAATTTATTATTCCTGAGAGCATCATAAAGAGCCTCTTCATCTACTATTCCACCACGTGAAGTATTAATCAAAAATGCATCTTTTTTCATCTTTTCTAATTCTTCATAGCTAATCATGTTTCGTGTAGCATCATTTAAAGGAATATGAATTGTGATATAATCTGATTTTCGAAGAAGTTTTTCCAAATTAACATATTTAATACCATATTTTTGTACAAATTTTTTGTCTTTAACTATATCAAAAGCAAGAATATTCATTTCGAAACCTTTAGCTCGCTTAACAACCTGTCTGCCTATCTTTCCAAGACCGATAACCCCCAATGTTTTCTCCCAGACTGACTTTCCAATAATTTTTTCCCACTTCCCACTTTTTGTTTTTTTATCAGCTTCAGGAATTCTTCGGGCTAAACTCAATATCAACCCAAAAGCCAAATCTGCTACAGCATCAACATTAGCTGTAGGAGTACTCGTTACTATAATTTTCTTATTTGTTGCCATATTTATATCAATATTATCTAAACCTATTCCATACTTGGATATTACTTTTAATGCATTTGCTTCTTCAATTATTTCAGCACACAGTTCATCTATTCCAATTATAATCCCATCTACATCTTTTATAAGTTTTAACATCTCCTCTTTTTTATAAGGTCTACCGGTATTATTTCTTTTTATTTTATAATCCCTTTTTGTAAGCATTTTTAAGGGCTTATCTGAGAACGAAGCAAAGGATCGAGGAGTAATTAATATTTTCATATAAACAAACCTCCTTTTTTTCTAAATCCCAAATAAACTGATAACAAAATATCATTAAATAAAAGTTACAATACTAATTAATTCTATAGCTATCCACCTGAAATCATGGGCAAAATTATTAGTTCATCGCCATCCTTAAGAATCGTATTCTCTTTCTTCAGCTGATTAATTGACCTATTATTAACCATGACAATTCCTGTAGGCACAATTTTCTTATATTCTATCTGATATTTATTATTAAGTACTTTAAATACATCCTTTACATTTACTTTATCATTCTTAAAGAATAATTCTTCTTTTGAATGTCCAGTAATCTTTTTAAAATTCAAAAAATATTTTAGTCTAATCTTCAAAACAACTCACCTTTTCAAATAAAAATATTGTCCATACTCAATTCGCGTAATCTTTTCTTAGTAGGTCTGCCATTCATATCCCAGCCTCTAACTTCATAATACTCATCAAGCATTGTATTGTAAATTTCATCACTGACAACATGACCCTTTGCTTGACCTTCCGGCATTTTCTCTGTTCTTAATCTTTCTGGAATCATATCATCTTTCCTAAATCTACCTTCCCTATTAATAATTAATCTTTCTAAAGTATATATTCTTTCACCAATAGTCATAAGTTCTGGAGTAAAATTATAACCGGTTAAATATTCCAAGACTTTGCCTTGGGGTTTATCCGTAAAACCGTATCCGCTTCTAACCACGGTACAAATACCCAGTGAATCTATATAGCCTCGGGTATCCTGAATAGATTTTATCAACCTTCCCTTTCCCTCAACAGCAAAACGGTCATATTTATCCGATAAAAGTTCATCTCGAATACTCCAACCCCCAACATTATGACAAGCACCTCGGCTCGAAGTTCCATAAGTCAATGCATTACCATAGAAACCTCTTGGATCATAAGCTGCTAAGGGCAATCCTTTGACATGCATCATATATTTTTGCATTTCCGGCATTTTTTCAGCCATGCCTAACATGCCTTCTGCTAATAAATCCCCAATATCTTCTCTTTTCGCTATTTTCTCAATCATATTTACCATAGCTACTCCATTGCCAAACTTAAGCTCAAGTCCACCAGTATCTTTCTTGGTAATATATCCCCTTTCAAATAACTCCATTGCAAAACCAATAATAACCCCAACAGACATAGTATCTATGCCCAGCTCGTCACAAATTTCATTTGCTTTAATTATAGCCGCAAAATCACTAACCCCACAAACAGCTCCTAAAGTACCAATGCTCTCATATTCTGGATCTGATTTCGCTCCTTTAAAATTTCCTTCTTTAACTTCACATAACTGGGAACAGGCAACTGGACAGCGAAAACAGGCTTGGTTTTTTACAAAAAAGTTTTCTTTCATATATTCCGCTGTTATAGTGTCAATCCCATCAAATACTCCTGTTTGGAAATTGCGTGTCGGATAACAGCCAAGTTCATTCATAATAGCGGTATATTGAGCAGTGCCATATTTAGTATGATTAGCCTTGCTTTCACGTACAATAGAAATAGCATCTTTCATAACTTCTTTAAATTTATTAGGTTCGTTTACTGCTATTCCACCAGTCCCTTTTACAGCTATAGCTTTTAAATTTTTTGAAGCCATAACAGCTCCTGCACCACCACGACCAATACTTCTTTCACCAATTTGAATACATGATAATCTAACTCTATTCTCAGCTGCAGGACCACATGAAAGAACCTGTTCTTCTCTTCCTACTATCTCTTTCAGTTTTTTATTAACTTCTTTGGTGGTTTTTCCCCAAAGATTTCCCCCTTGTTCAATTTTAATTTGATTATCCTCGATCAAAATATAAACAGGTGTATCCGCTTTCCCTTCAATAATAAGTCCATCATACCCACTTTTCTTAAGATGCGGGCCAAAAAACCCTCCACCATTTGAACATAAATATTGCCGGGTTTCAGGAGATTTTGTAGCCAATCCAATTTTTGTGGTAGCTGGTCCTGGTGTACCAGTCAATGGGCCGGTAAAAAAAATTAACTTATTATCAGAAGATAATGGCTTAATATCATTACTAATTTCATCATAATAAAATCTTGCCGCTAAACCCCGCCCGCCTAAAAACTTTCTCTGCCACTCAGGATTAATTTTTTCCTCTTTTATTGTTCTATTGGTCAGATTTATTCTTAAGTACTTTCCTTGATATCCTCCAGAAAACATCTAATTAACCTCCTCTACTTCGAGTAATAAGGTATTTATTTGCTATATATCCATTTTTCCTTTATTGGTCTTTCCTCTTCACTTTTTAAAATTCTTCTACTCTGAATGATTAATCAATTTTTTTCATTTTTTCTACACTTTATATTAATTTGCCAAACAACTTACTCTGCTTTTACGTTACTAACATACTATATTCAGTATTTATCTCGACTGAAGTAATTTATGTTTTAATACAAAAAGTTACCCCTTTTAACTTTTTAAGATCTTTTATCTCTAAATCATAATCGACAGTCCCTTGCTGAAAAATAACCAGCAATCGTGCTTTTTCAGCTAATGGATATGGAAGCCAGTGCCAGGTCCCTTTAGATAAAAATATTCCTTTCCCTTTTTCTAATTTAAAAGCTTTAACTGTTTCTATCTCTGGAACTTCTTGGTTTGGGGTAGCCTTACCAACTAACACTACAACATCCTTATCTATAGCAAAAAAAACTTCTTCTGTCTTTATATGACGCTCTAAATTAGTGAAATCCTTACTTCTTTTATTAACTTCCAAAATAGCAAAACCTGTTTTCCCCTCGATATTCATTTCAGCCAAATCATCCCAAAAAGTAAATGTATTTTCTTCCATCTTCGGTTCAATATTTTCATTGCTTATTAAATAGCCATAATCAGCAAAATTTTTATTTGTGAGTGAATTAACCTCTAATTCTTTAATCATCGATTTCCCTTCCTTTATAATTATTCTCTATTACTGTAAAAACTCTTTATTATTTCCCTTACATCTTATTCATTTTTTAGATTATAATATTTATTTAATAATTAGGATTATCTATTACTTTAATTTGCCCATCCTTCTCTATAATTAATTTATAAAATCCTTTACTCTCAATAATTCCATAATTATGTCCGGCTTCACCAGGATAAACCGCAAAAAAGATTAATGGTATATTCCCAGTATTTATCGTTCTATGAGCCCAATATGGGGGAATATAGGATATGCTACCTGATTGCATATCAAGGATCTTAACTTCTGTATCTTTCTTCTGCATTAACAATTTACCTGTTCCCTGTAATACTAAATATATTTCTGCAGTATCTTCCTGTGCATGAAAATGTCCTTTGGTCATATGGAACTCATCGCCTACTCGTCCAGGATAGATAATGCTGGTGCAGTGCTGTAGATGTCCATATTTCTCAGGGACGTCTATATTGTAAACTTTATATATTACACGATCGTCTTCATTAATTATCTTTTGGGTAGCTTTTAAATCATAATACATTCCTTCCATATCGCTCAAATGACGAACTATTATATTACAATTTGAGAGAATCTCACCCGTATTAAAATTTAAATAACCATTAAAAGGTTTCATTAAATCTATATCTATCCTTCCTTCCAAATTTCACTATTAAAAGTTATCTAACCTTCCTAAATTTAGATAGAAGAAGACTCCTTCAATTGTGCAAGTCTTTGAAAAGTATTATTAAGATTATCAATTAAATCAATATAAATTTCAGCATATTGCTTATAGTGGTCATGATATTCAACACGAGCTTCTATTCGGTCTTTAACCTGAACAAATTTTTGTGAAGTTTTAGCCAAGTCATCAAATAGCCCCACGGCATAACCGCCAATAATTGCACTACCCAGAATAGCTGGTTCTTGTTGAGTTACTATGGTATAGGGAATATTAAGAGTATCTGCCTTTATTTGATTCCATAACTTACTCTTCGATCCCCCACCTAAAGCTCTAACCTCCCTAAATTCAACATCAGGATAAAGATTTTTCATAATTTTTAAGTAATAGTAATATTCATAAGCTATACCTTCAAGAATTGATCGGTAAAAATGGTTTTTACTCTGCCCCCAACTAAATCCAACCCAACTCCCTCTCAGGTTGGGTTAAACTGGTAAGACTCTTCCTCCCAAATGAGGAACAAAGAGCAGCTTATCACTGCCAGGTGAAATTTTAGAGGCTAGATTATCGAGAAATTCATAAAAATCCTGCCCTTTAGCTTCAGCTTCCTTTTTCTCCTGATGGGCCATTTCATCTCTAAACCATCGTAGACAAAGCCCTCCACCATTTATGAAAGCAATAGGATTCCACAGGTTTTGAATAACTGAACGGGAACACATTACAGTTTTATATTTTAAATCAGGGGAAAATTCATTAGTACAACTGGCTAAAACCGATGCTGTACCAGCCACATCAAAAATAATCCCTGGTTTAACTATTCCTGCTCCTAAATAACTTGTTGTTGTATCCCCAGCACCAGCTGCAATAGGAATGCCTTCAATTAAAGCACAATGATTAGCAGCTTCCTTACTTAAATGTCCAATGATATCCCATGGTTTAACTATTCGTGGTAATTTTTCCTTTGAAATACTAAACATATCACATAATTCATCATCCCAAATCATTTCTTGAATGTTAGCTACACCAGAATAATGGAGATAAGTATAATCTACAAATGCATCAAAAGTATTCAAGTCTGCCATCTTCCCAGCAACATAACAACCTGGGACAACAAATTTAGCTATCTTTTTGAAAACTTCCGGACGCTCCTCTTTCCACCACAATATTTTCGGACCATGGGCATATGTAGGCGGACAACCGGTCTTCTTCAGTACTTCCTTTCCTGCTCTTCTCTGCATTAATTGAATATAAGGTTCACAGCGAGTATCAAGCCAGGAATCATAACGAGATACCGGATTCCAATTTTTATCAATCATGCCAATCCCAGACATCTGACCATCTATTGTTATAGCAGCCACTTCTTCCGGTCTTATATTTGCTTTTTCCATTATTCGACGGATAGTTTTTACTGCTGAACTGTAAAAACCCTCAAGTTCC
>JABUBL010000434.1_pt1 | contig 12329 bp, 14 predicted proteins | sample 7240371 | NCBI WGS metagenome assembly JABUBL01 (sample SAMN07256343, study PRJNA390944) | subsurface metagenome | isolation source: Methane hydrate marine sediment | place: Pacific Ocean: Eastern North Pacific, ODP site 1244 | collected 2002
AACATGCCAGCTTGAGCTCCCCAGGGGTACTCAGTCTTGTACTTGACCTCGATGTCGGTGTCCACCGTGAGCCGGGTATCGTGGCGGATGATGTGAATGGCGTCATAAAGCTGGAAGTGTTCGGGGTAATAGTCCTGGAGGCCGAGTTTGATGTGGCACGCCCCCAGCTTGTTCTCCACACACGGATTGCACTTCACATTTATCTGCTCTAAGTAGTCGCAAAATGAATCCATGCCTAATCCCTCCAGCAGCTCCAGCACAGGGCCTGGGCTATCCTCGAGTCAAGCTCCAGGAATGTCCTGTCTATGATGTATTGGTTGTTGGTTTCCAGAACCCTCTGCAGGTGCTGCTTTGTCGACTGGCTTATCGGCGACTGCTTGACAGCCTCCAGTGCCCTGGCCACCTGCCCACTGTGAACCAGCTTCCTTATCTCCGCGTAGCTCTCCATCTCCTCCGGTATTGCGGCGACTGCCTTTGCTGCTTCGTCGTTCACTCTATATCACTTCCGCTTGACCGTGTTTGCTGACTCTGTTACCATTATAGCACTATGGTAGTTTGCCCATGCAAAATTGCTGCAGAGCCTGAACTCATGCCGGTCAAGGCCATACAGGAGGAGCTGAACGCCCTGCTCTTCGATGAGGAGGTTCAGAAGGCCTGCGCCGCCAAGGACCGGGAGCTGCTCACCATCGTCATTGCCCAGCCAAAAGCCTATCACTTCGACTTCCTCCAAGGCAAGACGGAGTGGAAGGTTCGCGGTAAGTGGAGGAGGCCTGATGACGGCTTTGACATTGAGAGGAATGTCCAGCTCGATATCCAGTTCAGGGATGCCGCCGACGAATGCGTCGGGAAGCGGATTATTGAGCTCCTCAAGGCCTACAACACAAAAATGGTCGGGGAGAAACTTCTCTACGCCCGAACCATCCCTGTGGAGGAAGGCACTCTCTAGTCCTGTTAATTATTTTCCTTTATAGCAATCCACCAACTCTGGCTCGGCTTCCTCGACCGGGGTAAAGCCCTCAAGGACAAGCCCAAACTCATCACATGACCAGTAGACCTCTTTGCCCTTGTAGCCGTTGCCGTTGGCGGTGTGCCCATCGGTAATGACATCGCCGAAAGCATCCTCGAGGGCCCGGACGGTAGTGCTATTGTCACATGGTACACGCTCTCGCACACCGGTTGCCGAGTCCTCGATTTCCAGGGTACCCAGGCCACTTCCCCAGGACCCATGGAACTGAATCAGTTTGCCTTTCCTTATTTCCACTGGCATGCCTCCTTTCTTATTATTTAGGCAATAAAAAAACCGCCGGTTGGCGGTTTACCGCCTTCCTTTTTCTCTGGTCTCAAACCAGAGACCTATCGTTCCCCTTGAGGGGCTGGCTTTGGCACCTTCAAGAAAGACTCAAAGGTTGCCGTGCAGCTCTCCGGGCCAGTTCCCTAGCTGCAACTCTCGATAGCTTCAGTATATATTCAGATTTTAAGGTTCTATGATAAATATATCACACTTTTACTAGTTTGTCAATACATTGTTGAAACAATATTTTAGCATATATACTAATCATAGCTAAGCCAAAATCCAGCTTTTATCATAATTTTTTTAATTTCAAGCCAAAATAAGAGCAGCTGCACTTAGTCCAAGAGGAGCTTGAGCTCCTCTTGTATTAACTCCTACAAAGAAGAAGGTGAGCAACTGCTCACCTTCTTACTATGCTCCCCTCTCTAGTCCCTGGGGGCTGGCTCTGCCCCCGCTAATCCCCCAGGGCCTCGAGTATTCTGTGGCACTGCCCCCGTATCTGCTCCTTCAAGTCGTCGTCCACCTCAGCCAGGGTCTTGCTGTCGACCATCTCAATGGTGGCATCTTTGCTCCCCCGCCCCCGGCCGGTCAACAGGTCAAGCCGCCAGATGGGAGCGTGCTCAACATCCATCTTGTCGAAACGCACCTCCCGAGGCGCCCCGGTCCTCTGGCTTTTACCATAGAATAGCGTCCTGATCCAGCCGCACATCGGGCAGGCAAGCCTCTCTACCGGGTTGTGCCTTTCCCTTTCAGTGTCTTTGTAGCTCACTTAGTCCTCCTTGCATAGCTTGCACCACTCTCTTAGGCTTCACATGGTGGGTAGCTCGCACTCAACTTGTAGGCTTCACGTCATCTCTAGCTCGCACCGGCCTGATAGGCTTCACTCCTCTAGTAGCTCACACTCCCATTTTAGGCTCCATTCGGTCAATAGCTCACACAGTCCCCTTAGGCTTCACTTAAGTATTAGCTCGCACCCACACCATAGGCTTCACATACCTTGTAGCTCACACATACCTCATAGGCTTCATCCCTTAGATAGCTCACACGTTGTATATAGACTTCACTCATTAAATAGCTCACACAGTCCCCTTAGGCTTCACTTAAGTATTAGCTCGCACCTTTTCATTAGGCTTCACTCTGTTAGTAGCTCGCACTCTCCTTCTAGGCTTCACATACTTATTAGCTCGCACTTCACCGATAGGCTTCACATGTTAGATAGCTCGCACCCTCCCTATAGGCTTCACCTTACAGATAGCTCGCACCTGTCTCATAGGCTTCACTCGACTCATAGCTCGCAACCTTGCTGCCAGCTCGTCAGCGGTAAATATGCAGGAGACTGTCTCCTCAATACCCGAGCCTCGATTCACCTCCCTTTCAGGTAGCTGGCAGGCTGGCTAGGTGGCCTAGCGGGACAGTCATCTAGGCCACCTAGCCCTTGCTGGTTCAAGCACGGCTGGTTATTGCCACCATTTACATCTGCTCGACTTAACGCAAATGCACCCTCAAGAACCAGCAAGCCTTGTCAATACCTATAATCTTGCCTCCAAAACTCCAGCAGCGGATGCTTCTCAAAAATCTCTCTGTCGGATTCGGCCTCGTCTGTTACCACAGTAGTCCCCTCCAGCCCGATAAAGTGGGTGGCGTGGTATCGTACATCCATGGCAAACTCTCGGTCGACGCCCTTCCATCTCATAAAGGCGTGGACGGCATATGGTGAAAGCCCCGCGTCATCTAAGCATGTTTTCACAGACCTTCTGATACTATGCCACCCCAGCCGGTGTGGTTTCAACGCCTCCAACCCAGAGCCATTTACCACTCTCCAGAACATCTGTGACATCTGTTGAAGGCTGTACCTGGTGTCGAAGTCATGTGCCTCCAGGAAAGGCTTTATCTCCGGAGGTAGCAGGTGATACCTCTCCCTGCCAAACTTCCCAGTGCTGATAAAAATGGTATCGCTTACCAGGTCAAAGTCACCGGGCTGCAGGCCGCACATCTCCGTACGCCGCAGTGCGTAGGTAGTTGAAAGGGCTAAAAAGCAGGAGCAGGCAGTGTCCAGCTTGCCGCCCCTAGCTGCCCCAATCATTATCCCGATAAGCTCGGGGTCAAGGGCCGGCTTAGAGACATCCCTCTGTCCTACCTGGGGGGCTTCTCCCCGTCGAAAGTCCCAGTCAAGCGTATTGACAATAAACAGCCTCCTTATCACTCCAAAGGCGAAGTTGATAGTGTTAGGTGCCTTGCCTTCCCTTTTCAACTTCGCTAAATACCGGGTGACATTCTCCTTGTCCAGGTTGCCGGCATAATCAAGAAAATTGCGGGCATAGCTGACGTAGTGGTTTCTGAATGGGCTGTCAGGGAAGCTAGCAGCATACTTTTCTAACAGGGCTTGTTTATCCATTGCAATAACAATGTTAACACCATTGGCGCAAAACATAAAGAGAGGCGTCGCTCCTGACTTTAGCGGCGAAAAGGTTGCCCTAAAAGTTTCCCTGAGAGCCATATCTGAGAGAGAAATAAGTATAATCGGTCGCAGAAGAGCTTTAAGGGGCATAGATTTTGATTACAGAGCCAACCGCATACCCTGGCCGACGCCACCCGATAAGCCTCGAGCCTGGAGCACTCCCTAACCAACCATAATGTGCTCCAGGGTTCTACCCTATCCCCTTCCCCTTACAAAGTAGAGGGGGATTATTTTTTGAGCGTAAACTACCCCTCTTTATAAAATAGTCTACTTTTGGGAACTATTTATAGAGGATATTAGCAACAATTCCCACTCTTTGTTCCGCGAGTAGTGCGTAAATTACTTTATTTAACATCAATAACAGCGTTTTTATTGTGCCGCCTTTTTGTAGCCGCAGATATTTTTGCCCTGGTCTCAGCTGTGAGATGTTTGCCTGTATGAGTGGCAATCTGCTTAGCCCGATACTTCCTCCCTGACCTAGACTGTGTCGCCTCATATTTCTCTGGATTTGCCTTCCGCCATGCCGCGCACCTCTGTATATGCCTTTCCTTCGCTTCTGGGCTTAGAATACTGTAGTAGTGTTTTCTCCTATACTGGCCACACTCTCTACAGAACCTTCTAGAACCAGGTGAGCGTAGACCACCGCATTGCTCACACTTTCTTGCCTCAGCAATAAGTGATGGTATTTGTTTAACTTGCTCCTCGGAGTAAAGCCAGAAACCGCTGGGCTTTATCGGGTTGATAATGCCTTCTTTTCTCAGCTGGATGAGCCACGCCAGTGGGTATCCCAGTTTAGCTGCAGCCGTGGTTTCAGGTAGTAATGTGACTTGTGGCAGGTCATATTTGGCTAGAACCTGTCTTATCCTCTCACCACTTCTATTAAACATCCGTCCCAGCTGCCTGAGGCTCTTACCCTTGCTTCTCTCACGGATAAGTAGCTGTACAGTGGCTGGTGAGACTTTATTATTGATGTACTCAACAGTCTTTTGCATATCACTATGACCTTAAAGCTGGAAGGCGGGATGCCACTTGCCCGATTACAGCTGAGGCACCACACGGGAGGGGGAGGCAAATATTTAAGCTAGTGGGGAAAAAGTTAAAACCACTAGCACCTCAGTTTCCCCTGGCAGAGCCCGCCATTATGCTCTAGTAGTAGCTACATCATTTCCTCTCGTGAATAAAATAAGGCTAAGGCAAATAGATAACGCACAAAGTACCACAGCAATTAAGAGAATTGGCATATAGTTCCCGGTCATATCGAAAATAAGTCCTCCTAAAAAAGCACCCAGAGATCCTCCCAATATACCACCAAACGTAATACTGCCATTGATTACGCCTAGGGAGCGAATATCAAACAACTGCGCCGCTGTGGTTGACACTAGTGGGAGAATGCCTCCATATGCCATACCAAAAAAGAATACAATTGCGTAAAATACCAAAACCTCCCTAGCAAACACAAACCCTACCAGCCCAAGTGTTGCCACCGTCAGGCAGGAACACATTGATAACCTGTTTCCAATTTTGTCTGACAAAAAACCAATGCCTACTCTTCCGGCAATGCTCATTCCACTAATCGTTGCTAGTATACCTGCCGCTATTGTTTCCGGTATACCCATATCGGTTGCATATGGAACAATGTGAACTATTACTGTCTGTAAGGAAAAGAAAAAGCAGAACATCATTAAAAAGAAAATCCAGAATTGCCTAGTCTTGATTGCCTCTGTGTAAGAAAACCCTCTACTAGTTGAATCTAACGGTTGCCTGTTCTTTACGCCTGTGCTTTTTGTATATGCGGCTACCGTCACTTCAGGAGGTTTATGCTTGATAAGCTGGGCGAGTGGAATAATGATCACTAGACTTGCAAGGCCAAGAATAGCGTAAGATTGGTGCCAGCCGTACAGAGATATGAGCCATTGGGATAACAGTGGGGTAGCCAGCCCACCCAAACCAACGCCAGCAACAGCGATGCCAGTTGCCAGCCCTCTTTTCTCCACAAACCATCTGGGTATCGTAGATATGATCGGTACCAAGCTACAACTTAATCCAAGCGATACCAATATATAAAAAAGATATATTTGCTGAACAGAGCTCGCTCGTGACATCAATAGGTATCCAATCCCCAATAGGATACCATTAGATGTTAACATGACTCTGAGGCCAAATTTGTCACTTAATTTGCCTCCCAAAATACCGCAAAAAGCTCCTAGAACTAAAGCTAACGAATAGCAGCCCGATAACACCGCCCTCCCACAATCCAAATCCTCCAGCATAGGCTTAAAAAATACACCGAAGCTAAATACTACTGAAGCATTCACGAAGAGAACAATTGTTGAAACAACAACTACAATCCAGCCATGGTATAAGCGTGGCATTTCATTACCTAATTTCCCCTGGCAGAGCCCCGCCACTATGCTAAAATATTACGGAGAACTATCAGTTACCTCGTAGAATTCCGGCGAATACATATTGTGGTTCCAATTCACTTGTCTGGCTTTTTTAAACCGACCCTCTTATAGTATTTCTCAGGAACTAGTTCAGGTTTCTTGTAGAAGTAGAATCTACATGGAGCCTTTGGGTCTGGATCATACTCAGTTATCTTAGATGGAGCCCCGGTTGCTTCCATGGGAACTAACTCATGAAATACACAACAATGGAGACAATAGTAAGGAACGCCCTTCATATACCAGGACCATGGATATGCCTTCTTTGTCTTGCCAAAGTCAAAAGGCGGTCCCGTCCTCGGGGGAGTCTTGTCCAATTCTCCTGTTCTCCTCATCCTACCTCCGCTGCCGCAAGGGTCAAACGCAATTACATATTTGTCTTCCTCTTCCCACACTTTAATTTCTCCCGTTTCTCGTGGTCCAGAACGGTGAGCCCTCATCCCCTCAGCATACCATTGAACCAACTGCTTTACTGTTTTCAGACCCTTTAGCTGATAAAATCCTGCTTTAGTTTTCTCCTTGCTGTATCTAAGCACTTCAAGGAGCTTCTCCTCACCACAGTTATCAGCGATCCATGTGAGGAGTGCATAACTCCAATCGGAATAGAAATCATGAAGCCCTTTACCTTCAATCTGGACATAATCGATTAGCTTTAAAGCAGTTTCTTTATCTCCCGCTTTGACTGCATCCCTCAACCTATCATAAGAACTAATTCCTAACTCCTCTAGTGGCTCGTCCGCTCGCATTAATCTCCCTAGCGGCTCCCTGGTAAGTTTTAACACAATTCACCTCCGTTTCGGTTTGAAGCATAAATCATAACCGCTGTGTGTCAATAGCTCGAATTTTCAGATTTTTTAGCAACTGTTGTAGAGCGTTTGTGCTGGAATACCCCGTAACCTTCTCTATATATCGCCGTATCACCCCTTTCTCAGCTTTGTTGAGTTTAAACTAGGTGGGGAGAAAAGTATAAAAAACGCCTAGTAGCTCATTCCCCTAGCAGGGCCTGCCGTCTTCAGTAGAATTCCATTTCCCGTTTCAGACACGACAACGGCGAAGATTATTGAAATCAATACCATTATTGAACTAGCTAAAAAGCCAGTATCATAAGATGTCCAGTCGACAATATAACCACCTAATAGTGGTAGAAAATATTGCCCTACTGATCTCACTGATATTATAAATCCAGCCGCCGTGCCTAGGATTTTGGATGAAATATTCTTATGTTCTGTTATGATGACCATTGGCATAACTGCCAGGCCGCTGATAAAGACGCCAGCAATGAAACTCAAAAACCAAGTAAGAGCACCAAAAGGTAAGTTCCAAATTAAAAACAAAGCTATGGCTCCTAAGGAACCACAAATAAAAATAATTGGTTTTCTTTTCCCTACACGGTCAGATATCAATGGCACAAATGCGTTGCCGATGATTGCCCCAACTGTATTTAATGAGATCACCGCCCCAGCAGTAGCGGGACTGACTGAGTGAACCATTTCAGAGGCAAGAGGAAAGATGCCAAGGAAAAGCATAATCCCGCCAAGAGTAAAGGCTCCTATCATGGCGCACATCCACCCATCAAAATGCCGGAAAACCATCGATAATTCCTGACTTAATGAATGCTCATCAATCTTTCCTTTCTTCTCTTTTGCCAGAAGGGACCAGATAACGCTAACTAACAGCACTAAGCCACTGATTGAATAAAAGGCAAGTTTCCAGTTAAATTCAAACAGAGGATAGGTAGTAGCCAGGCCAAGAGTAAGCCCGGTGGCAAAGCCGGTGGTATAAATTCCAGTAGCGATCCCTATTTGGCTTCGCGGAAACCAATCGCGCACAAGCTTTGGTAGAGTTGGTACTAGGAGAGCTAGCCCAAACCCAGAGATAACAGTGAATACAAAAAGCTCCGTATAGGTAGTTGAAAGACCTCTCAGTATGCCGAAAATCCCGGCTATGGTTATTGATATCGCCACGACCCGTTTGACGCCGAATCTATCCGCTAAAGCCCCCCCTGGCAGAGAAAGGAAAATAGAAATTATTACTGGTGCCCCCAGCACTGACATCAGCATGCCGTGACTCATACCTAAATCCAGCATTAATTGCTTGGCTAGGGGCGAAACCATTATTTGTGACCAGCTAAGCAGAACCAGAAGCAGCCAAGCTAAAGCAAGCAATATCCATTGGTAAGACAAAGACTTTATTTTAAAGAGTTTCAATGTTCACTTTCGAACTTAAATATAATATTTTCTTGTTCTCGTGTATGTATTGACTGTGGATGTCCTCTCCTGACAGTATCTATAGCTTCCTTTGCTGGATAACCTTTTGCTACCAAATATATTGCTAATAAAGAGCCAGTCCTTCCCAGTCCTGAATCACAATGTACCAACACTGGCTTGCTGTCCTTTTCCATCTTGTTAACAAAGGACATAAAAGTGTCTAACTGTTGCCAAGTAGGAATTGAGTAATCCTCGATAGGTAAATGTAGATATTTGAAGCCAAGCCTTTGCGCTTCCTCCTCATATAAGGGGCAGTCGAGCAAACACACAATCGCCCTGATACCGATTTGGTACAGCCAATCAAAATCCTTTTTCAAGAACGGTCGAGAGGACCCTGCAAGTTTACCTTCAGTCACCCACCTGAAGTTATAGATGTAGGTGTCCACTGGTTACTCTCTCTTTAGCGATCAGCGCTGCCCCTAATGCTCCTGTGCTTTGTGGCTCATCCGGTACATACACTTCTAAACCGGTATACTTTTTCATGATTTCCACTAGAGCTCGATTTTTTGAGCCGCCTCCGGTCATGGCAAATTTTTCTTTAATCTCAACTCTAAGCAACATGCTATATATCCTAGAGGCAATAGAATTGCATAAGCCGAGGGCTATTTGTTCCCTTGGCTCTCCCTGTGCCATCAGAGATAGGATCTCTGATTCAGCGAATATAGTGCATACGCTACTAATGTGGGGAGCTCGCTTCGCTGTGAGGGCAATTTCACCCAGCTCACTCAGTCCAACTTCTAACGCACCTGCCATGACTTCCAGAAATCTGCCTGTGCCCGCAGCGCATTTGTCATTCATTGTAAAATTCAAGACTTTGCCCTCTTTGCCAATATATACTGCCTTACTGTCTTGACCCCCTATGTCAATAAATGTTCGCACTTCAGGGTTAATCCAGTTGATACCTCGTGCGTGGCATATTATCTCAGTAACTTTTCCATCAGCATATGGCACCCTGACCCTGCCATACCCGGTAGCTACAACGTAGGAAATATCCTCAATCCTTAGTTTTGCTTTTTCTAACGCTAACTCTAACACATCGGAGGCACTGAGCTCACTGTTTGGCCTCGAACGTATACTGATATATGACATAATTTTATCGTTCGCATCCAATACCAGACCTTTGGAAACTAAGGACCCGATATCTATCCCTAAGACGTACACTATTCTCCTTAGCTGTTCATTCTGCTTAATAACGAGCTTTATCCATCGGGGCGAGTCTAATTTTGAATTACACTAGGGATGGCAGGAATAACACAATGTCTGGAAATAAGATAAATATGACTAGGGCCACTATCAGTAGCAGAAAAAATGGAATTGCCCCCCTAACTATTTCATCTATAGGGTACCCGCTGACCCCTTGAAGGACGAATAAATTGATGCCGACCGGGGGTGTAACGCAAGCCATTTCAAGGTAGAGAACCATTATTACTCCAAACCAGACAGGGTCTACACCTATCGCGATAATGATAGGAAATGTTATGGGTAAGGTTGCCAACATCATAGACACACCATCTAGGAAACAGCCTAGGATCAGATACATCAGGCTTATCAGAAGCAATACCAAAATAGGAGATAGACCTGCCTCCTTGATCATCAAGACCAGTGCCCTTGGGATTCCCAAATTAGTTAGACAAAGTGAGAATATCACCGCACCAGCGAAAACAAACAGTATCATTGAAGAAATTTTAACAGTTTCTGCAAGTGCCCGTTCCAAGATTTTCCAATTTATTTTCCTTAAACATATAGCAATCAGAAGAGCGCCATTCGCGCCAATACCGGCTGCCTCCGTTGGTGTGCATACACCTAAATAAATAGTCCCCAAGACCAGAAACATCAATATCAGAATCGGCCAAAGCGTCCATAACCCTCTAAGTCCTTCCTTCCATGGAACAAACTCTCTAGGACCTACCCTTTCCTTGCTGATAATAGCGCTCACACCGATATAACTCATGAATAACAGACTTATCATTATTCCTGGAACAACACCACCTATGAATAATTTACCGACGGAGGTCCCTGTCATGGCTCCATACACAATCATCGGGATGCTAGGAGGAATCATCATGCCTAAAGTAGCAGCGGTGACCGTGGAACCTAAAGCCATTCTCATATTATATCCCCTCTTTTTCATCTCGGGCACTGCTATAGAGCCTATGCATGCCATTGCTGCCATGCTAGAACCAGTTACCGCTGCAAATAGAGCGGAGCTAGCAACATTTGAATGCATTAATCCACCAGGAACATGGGAAAACAACCTACCTACACTTGTATAAAGACGATCGCTAATCCCACTATGCAAGATCACTTCGCTCATGAATATAAATATTGGAATTGCTGTCAGCACAAAGCTATTTAGCTGATTAAAGGGCACTAGACCTACAATCATAAGAAAATTGCCCCCAATCAAAAAGTATAAACCGATACAGCCCACTAAACCTAAAGTTACTGATATCCATAACCCACTAGCTAAAAAGAAGAATAAAATAATGAGGAGAATAATGATTCCAGCCGAATGTTCCAATCAACCCCCCCTGCTTATCTTATTCTTAATATCTGTAGCGGTTGAGATGACCACTGCTAACAACATAAAACAAACACCAGCAAGTAAGCAGCCCATAGGCACAGCGTAAGGTAAATCAACGCTAAAGTATACTTTCCCGACCTTAACCATCTCTTGCATTACCTTAAATGCGTTAGCAAGTAGTATGAAACAGTATGCTATGACGAGGAATTGAGAAATAAGCGAAAGCATGTTCTGATATTTACTAGGTAGGCGACGGAAAACGATGTCAACACTGATATGAGCACGTTCTTTCATGACAAAAGCAAGCGGTAGAAAAGTTAGGGGTATCATCAAAGCCATTGAAACATCTTCCGTAAATTTTATAGGAGAATTGAATATGTACCTTGCCACCACTCCCACACCTATAATAATAACCATGCATACTAGAGCTGCTTCTCCCGCATATTTGCCTGTCAGATTCAAACACCACGAAATAGCTTCCAAACAAAGCCATCCCTTTCTATTTGCTGTTGACACTTAACCTCCCCTTGTTTTGATAGCTAATTACAAGCAATCAAACGGTCAACAATTCTTGTCACCCTGTCAACCCCATCTAAGTTTTCAATCATCTTTAAAGCCTCCTTTGCATTTTCGTCTCGTACTGTTCCAGAAAAAGCCACATTGGCTTGAAATTTTCGCTTTATCTCTTCTGTTGTTAATGGAGCGTGAATTGGTTCGCCTATAGGTGCCTCCACATAAGTAGAAAACTCTGCCCCATCCTTCATTTTCACCTTCATACCGATAGCTCTAGCTTTCTCAGAGGGTATCTCTGCAACTAGCTTTACTTTCTGGGCAAGCTCTACCACCTCTGGGTCTTTTATAGCTTCACTAGTGAAATGCTCCAATTTTACAGTTTTTCTTAACAAAGCATTTGCTGCATTATATGGCAGGTTGAAGGCTGCTTTTACTTGAGGGACTTGTTCGAAGTCAAAAGGTTGATTAAGAAAACTCTCACATATCCAAGGTGGCACAGTAACGATAACTTCATCTATATGCTCAGGTCTTATCTCGTTTTCGTGAACGAGTTTTAAGGCACAATCAATAGCAGCATGGTTTCCCGCGCAGCACGGATACTTTTTAAACCAAGCCTCTGCATAAAATGTTTTACCTAATTCCTCAGTTAAAACTCTAGGGTCATAGCTTTCACAATATATGGCGAAGTATCCTAACTTACTCAACAAAGGGTCTCGGACCCCGGTAAAGCCGTTACTAGCTAATTCTGCAGAGAAGATGCCAGCCCTAGAAGCTAGACCTTGATGTAGCTTGAAGGTATGAGCTCCATCCCAAAGAGATTGAAAGCTATGACCCT
>JABUBL010000435.1_pt1 | contig 12313 bp, 10 predicted proteins | sample 7240371 | NCBI WGS metagenome assembly JABUBL01 (sample SAMN07256343, study PRJNA390944) | subsurface metagenome | isolation source: Methane hydrate marine sediment | place: Pacific Ocean: Eastern North Pacific, ODP site 1244 | collected 2002
AATTTATTGAATCTTCAAGATAATTGGGATAGCGAGGGCGCAAAACCAATTGAAGCAAGTACTATCCTAATAGCGGCTAATTTTTTAAATAAGTGTGTAGAATGGATGTGGGAAGAAAAGGGAATTATTATCGAATGTCCCAAAATAATGCCTGGAGAGGAAGGGAGTATTGATTTAGTCTGGCAAACGATTGATTATATTCTTTTAATTAGGGTGCCAGAAGGCAGAGAGGATAAGGCATTATTTTTTAGCGAAGACACTGCTAAAATGAAGATTCACTGCGAATTTGATCCCAAATCCCCCGAAGAAGAAATATATATATTAATCTATCGTGCACTATATGGCTAAACAGACTACTTGGCCTAAGGAAAATATCCCGGACAGAGATGATATTTATCGCAGAATACCAAAATATCAATATAGAAAAGATGGAACTATTGGCCCAGGTGCATTTAAAGATAAGGGCGATAGCATGTCTACATATTGGTCAAAATATTCGACTCCACATGAGACCAAGAATCTTGCGGCCGAATCAGGTGTAAACCCAGATGATTTTGGGGTTGTTGCTCTAAATGTTGGAGATGTAAAGGAAATTCCTCAGCAAGTTGAACATACGCCATTTAAACACCGTGCTCATACAAGCGTGATAGGTGATAAGACACTGGAAGTGAGAGCCCGATTTATTAAGATGAGCCGATGGATGATTTCCATAATTAGTTAAGGTAGAACTCGTTTTGTAGAAATATCCTCTCTCCCTTTCAGCACCAAACTAGTATTTAACGCCCTACGCTTCTGCTATTATCATCCTTCCATTGGGGGATTTTTTTATATGCGCCTGCCAGGGGGTGGCGGGAGGGTGATGAAGAAAACCTCACCTCCGTCCTGGAACCCCGCAGGAAGCGTTCAAATCCCGCTGTAAGCGGGGCGGGGCGGCCGTCCCCTCTCCGCAGGCGGAGAGGGGCATCCGCCAGCTGGCGGAAGGGGAGCGGTTTCTTGGGCGGATAGTGAACCTGGCCTGCGATCTGTTAATAGCAACGGTGGGGAAAATGTGAAAGAAACCACTTCTTCTAAGATTTCATGGAAGGGGAAAGAGGCAGAGGTTAAGACCGGGTACGGCTGGTATACCTCTCCCAACCTTTGGGAGCAGCTAAAGCCCCTGGCCCGGGAAATGCGCCGCGCCCCCACATATTCGGAGGATCGTCTCTGGCAGCGGCTCCGCAACCACCAGCTGCGCGGCTTCAAGTTCCGGCGGCAGCACACCATCGACCGGTTTATCGTTGACTTTTACTGTTCGAATGTCCGATTAGTAATAGAGGTTGATGGTCCCGTGCATCAGTATACACCGGAAGAAGATGTAATCCGCCAGGCGTTTCTGGAAAACGCGGGCCTGCGGGTTCTGCGGTTTACCAACGAACAAGTCGAAACAAATGTGGAAAGTGTGTTGGCTGAGATCGGATCGGCCTTGGAACGAGGTCGGTAGTAGGACTGAGGGATAGAACCAGAACCTCACCCCTTCGACGGACTCAGGGCATACCCCGTCCTGCGGTGGTCGCCCCCTCTCCGTTAACGGAGAGGGGCTTTACGGAGCGAAGGGGAGGGTTATTAAGATTCAAGACGGCCCTGCAACGGCGAATAGACGCTACGGACAGGCAGATAGATAGGCTGGTGTATGAGCTGGGAGTTTATCCCGCCGAATCCCGCCGCATTGCGGGGGCTGGCGGGAGGCTGACAGAGGAGGAGGCCATTTTGGAAGGGGATTAATGGCAGTAGGTGGGTGGCAGCGAATCCATCAATGAATTCGCTGAATCGAAAAAAGACGGCTAAAGCCGCCTGTCATCTTCAGACAGCCCTCTTTAGAGGGGTTTCTTTGATTAAGCGAGGTGGTTTACCACTTCGCTCTTCGCTGCTACTTCCCCCAGCCCCAAGCTTCTTCGCGCCCTTAGCGTCCTTGGTTTTTATTGCCGCAGATTCACGCGGATTTTCGCTGATATTTTTTATTTACGCCTGTTCTCCGTGAAAATCTTTTCTATGATTCCTTTATATCTTTATCCGTGTTCATCCACGTATATCCGCGGCTGATATTCTTCGCGCACCAGGCGCACCACGCGAACGACAAACCCTTTCCGTTTCCTTATATTCCCACCGCATGAAAAAGCCCGCAACATACCGCAGCAAGCCGTCGTCGAGAGCGAAGCGTGGCGATCTGTCATTGCGATCCCGACCTCAAGGTCGGGAGTGGCGATCCGTCGTTGCGAGGCCTCGCAGGGGCCGTGGCAATCTCATTCTGCACCATCGCCCATTGTACCCGCCGGCAAACTCAACACTACCCCAACAGTGCTCTCGTCGGGGGATACCCCCAAAAAAAATGAATTTTGTATGGATTATGTTGAATTCCTCGCCGGTCCTTGCTGCCCCGTTGGGGTGGCCCAAATGGCCCCAAAGGGCTTTGCATTCGCACCGGTTTCCTGCCGCCTACCGTCCCCGTCGGGAATCAACGACCTCCCTGATGGCCCGAATATGCTCCCCGGTCGTTCCGCAGCACCCCCCGATGATCGAAACTCCGGCGGCCGTCAATTCCCGGGCTTTCTCGGCAAACAGGGCGGGGGGTTCGGGGTAATAGGGCCGTCCGTCCTTAATCTCGGGCTTGCCGGCGTTCGATTGGATGATTACCGGCAGGGAGGACCCTTTCTTAAACTCGCGGGCTATCCTGACCATATTCTCAATTCCGTTCCCACAGTTGGAGCCGATAACGTCCGCACCCGCTTCCTGGAGGCCGGCAGCCGCCTCCGCTACGCTCACCCCCATGATGGTGTAGAAGCCCCTGGGGGTTTCATCAAAGGTCATGGTGGCCATCACCGTCGTCCGGGCGGACACCGCCTTCGCCGCCTGCACCGCCAGGACCGCCTCCCTTAAATCCGTCATGGTCTCAATGCATACCACGTCAACCCCGGCTTCTACGAGCGATCTTATCTGCCGCTCGAAGCCACTGTAGAGTACTTCAGGTTCGGTGTCCCCGTACGGCACCAATATCCTGCCGGAAGGGCCGCAGGAACCGGAGACATAGGCCCGGTCATTCACAATCTCTCTCACTAAAGAAGCAGCCCGTTGGTTGATCTCTTCGGTTTTGTCCTCCAGCCCATACTCCTTCAGCTTCATGGGCGAGCCACCAAAGGTATTCGTCTGGACAATATCGGCGCCGGCTTGTAAGTATCTCAGTGCAATATCTTTAAGGATTTCCGGCTTCGAATGGTTAAGGGCTTCAGGACACTCCCCAACCTGCAATCCCTTGTCCAGCAGCAGCGTCCCCATGGCGCCGTCTGCCACCAGCACCTCTCCCCCCTTCAGGCGGTCAAGCATCGGTCCCACGTCACCCCTCCTCCATCAACTGTTTCACGCACTCAACGGCACTGGCCGCGTCATAGGCATACGCATCAGCCCCGATTTCACGGGCGAACTCCTTGGAGACGGGGGCACCTCCGATAATTGTTCTTATTTCGGTATTCAGTCCCTGCTCCCGAAGGAGCTCGATCACCGTTTTCATTGCCGGCTGGGTTGTGGTCAGCAGCGCCGACATGCCAATGATCTCCGCCTGCTCATGCTTCGCCGTTTCCACAAACTTCTCTGCCGGAATATCCTTGCCAAGATCGATGACCTCAAAGCCCGCACCCCTTAACATGATCCCCACCAGGTTCTTCCCGATATCGTGGAGGTCACCCTGTACGGTACCGATTACAATTTTGCCAAGGTCAGGAAGGTCCTCTTTAATCAGCAATGGCTTGAGCTGGTCCATTCCGGCATAAAAGGCCCTGGCCGCCAGGAGCACCTCGGGCAGGAATATTTCATGATTCTTGAAACGCTCCCCCACAACATTCATCCCGGAAATGAGGCCCTCATCCAGTATATCCTTTGGAGAGATGTTTTGATCTATGGCCTTGCTGGTCAGTTCAAGGACTTGCTCGTCGTCTCCCTGCTGCAATAAGCCCGAAATCTGCTCTAATACTTCCATATTACTCCCTTATAATAAACCCATAATCACGCATCCATTAGCTTTTTCATTCGCTGACGACACGAATATGTTCTGCAATCGTGGCAGAAGGTATAGTTGGTTTCAAAAAGGTGAATGTCCTTCCGGCCTGCCGCCAGAACACCGGTAACCGACTTCAAGGGTGTCATCAGGCAACTGTCGTTGAGTGTAATGCCGATCTTTTCGGGCTGAAGGTACTGGAAGAGTTTTTTCTGACCGGTCAGGTGCCAGCCACAATAGCCGGGGCAGTAGCTCAAGGCGCGATGATCGGGCCGGGCCAGCCCTCTTTGAACCAGATCGTGCATAAATGACGCTTCGCAGACCTCAACCGCTTTGTCAGCCGCCAGAGAGGCAACCGTATCCAGCATGTAGCCCAAAGCGAAATCGTTCTCAGCGAACAGATCCTCAATCCTCCGGCTGACTTCGCCACCTACGGTCAGGGCAAACAGGGCCAGGGCATCAGCCTGGGGGAATATGTGATCCAGGGGAGTGTCGCGGTTGTTCTCCCCCTCACCCCTGAAAATCTCCCGGAACTCATTCGTCGATAGCTCCGCTATTATGCCCATCGGCTCGCAGGTCTTGTTAAAGATATCCAGGGCCTCTGTGAGGAGCGCGGGAACTTGTCCCTGAACGGTCGCACCATCCGCCATTCCCTGGAACCTGAGCACCGCCTCCCTTTCCGGCAGGATATCGGAGCGGTTAAGCTGCACGACCGGTGTCACGACGACCTTTGCGGCAGGTGGTCCTGACCACAGCGGCGTGCCTCTCCCTCCATGAGCTTTATCAACTCCCGTTTGATGTCTTCAGCCAATTTGGAAGGCTCATAGCTGTCGAGCAGTTTACGCACCTCGCGGTGGGCCCGCTCCTGGAGGGTTAGCCCCCCCTCTTCCTGCCAACGGGACCTGCTCGCCCTATCGATAACCGGCCCCGGATACGAATGCTCCTCCTTGAGATAACGCAGCGTATGCTTCGAAATCAGCAGGTGCTGCTCATTGAGCAGTTCCTGGAATAACGGCAGGGCAGGAAAATCCTCCCGGGGCTCAATTCCGGCTGCCAGCCTGTAGGTCATTTTGCAGATTTCGTTGTCCACTACCAGCTTCTCCAGGCTGTGACAGCTCTCGAAATCGATCATGCCCGGTCCCGAGATGTTGTTGATTCCCGACAAAGCGGCGAGGGTGGCGCCCATGCCACTCTCAAGACCGGCCTGAGCATCCAGCTGTTTGGCATCGCTCAGCGAGATATAGGCCTGGGTGGGAAGATTCAGGTATTTCCCGATCTCATTGTAGGCGCAATCGATCATCATGGTCTCCGCCGCTCCCATGGGCGTGGTCTCGTAGCGCACGTCAAAGATCGCCGGCGAACCGCCGTATAGAATAGGCGTACCGGGATTGGTGAGCTGGCTGATGACAATACCACTCAGGGTCTCGGCGGTATGCTGGACAAGAGTCCCGGTGAGGGTTACCGGCGCCATGAATCCCGACAGAGGCATGGCGATAAATTCCACCGGTATGGAGTACCGCGCACAGTCCACAACATTCTGGGAGGTTACATCGCTCCATTTAAGCGGGGAGGTGGGGCAGCAGGAAAAGATGGTCAGCGGTTTCTCTTTTAGTGCCGCTTCGGTTCCCCGGACCGCCAGTTGAAAATCCTTCATAACAGTGAAGGATTCGATGGTAAATGTTCCGGTAACGACCGGTTTTTCACAGTAGAGCAGACTGAGGAAGAGGCGGTAGCTGTCGGCAATCTTTTCGTGGACATCGACGGGGATCAGGGCGGTACTCTGGGAAGCGATATGGTCAAGCTGGCTCACAACCTTCGCGTAATGGATATAATCTTCCGTGGAAGGTTTTCGAATTCGTTTCGAATGGTGATCAAGAACATGCAGGGCGGCGGAACCGGGCGTATAGTAGAAATTATACCCGGAGAAATCGTGGGTTTCGTTTCCATGCACATCGTAGAGCTTGAATGATTCCGGGGCGGCCTCCAGTGCCTTTTCAATCACCTCTTCCGTGAAAATCACGTGGAGCCTATCCATGTCAACAGCGGCGCCGTGATCCGAAAGCATCTTCAGGACCTCTTCGTTGTGAAGCTCGACCCCCAGCGTACAGAGAATGCCGGTCGCTTCAGATACAATCCGCTTGATCAGGTCCTCAGTTAAGAACTTCACTACCGGTCTCACGAAAGAGCTCCTTCCTATTATCAGACGATTTTATTTTCACCGTGCTAACAAATAATCTTAGAGTGATCCTGGAAACGCCGCTACTATGGATCAACTGAAATGGAAAGGGTCCGCACGACGAGGAAACAATTGATAGACCGCGGGCAAGACCTCACACGACCGAAACCATTTGATGTTAAATATAACGCGTCTACATCGATAAATCAAAGTCATCTCCTACCCGTATTCATCGAGCTTACACACATGGTTCATCCCGGAGGGCTTCTTGAGGGAGAGGCATGCCTGTCCGACCGTATAGACCATGGTGGTCTGGAGCTGTCGGCGCAAGTGACGGCAGGTGGTAAAACACCCGGTGATCAGGTAGCAAATACCTCCCGGAGAGCAATTACTAAACCTTGTAATTGAAAAATATGTCACTTACTTTCATTACTTAATTGACCAGCATATTCTGAAAACGCCGGGCGGTTCAGCCGCGTTTGCGCGGTATAAAACCAAGTAGGAGGGCAATCATGGAAAAGCAAACCTCAGGTAAAACCGGTCGCGAGGTTACGCGGCGGGATTTCATCAAGACATCAGCGGCAGTATCGTTGGCGGCGATGCTGCCAGGCGCCGGCAGCTTATTTGCCACCGGCTCCGACCGGCTGAAAATCGGTCTGGTCGGCTGCGGTGGCCGCGGCACCGGGGCCGTGCAGGACTGTATTGCCTCTTCGGAAGGCATCGAGCTGGTGGCCATGGGCGACCTCTTCAAGGACCGGCTGGAGGCGTCTTATACCGAGCTGGCCGCTGCCCTGCCCAAAGAGAGCCTGAAAGTCAAGAACCGTAATAAATATGTAGGCTTTGATGCCTACAAGAAGGTCATTAAAAGCGGCATTGACATCGTTCTGCTGGTTACGCCTCCCGGGTATCGTCCGGAACATATCGCCTACGCCGTCAAATCGGGCGTGCACGTGTTTATGGAAAAGCCGGTGGCAGTGGACCCGGTAGGGGCGCGGTCGGTGATCGCATCATCGGAGCTGGCGGAGAAGCAAGGTCTGGCCATGGTGGCGGGCACACAATACCGACATCACCAGCCCTATCTGGAGATTGTCCAACGGATTCGGGATGGCCAGATCGGCGAGATTATCGGCGGCCAGAGTTATTCCATCCGAGGCTGGCCCGGCGATTGGGGTGAAAAAGCCCTGCGTCTTATGAATGAGCGGGAAGCCGGCCAAATCTCCGAAATGGAATACCAGTGCCGCAACTGGTACCACTTTGATTGGACCTGCGGCGACTTCATCGTTGAGCAGGCCATTCATCAGCTGGATGCCATGAACTGGATGAAAGTCATGGGCATGGGAGCCAGGCAGGCCAGGACCGGAAAGGAGTTCGGCAACGTGTACGACCACTTTGCCGTGGAATATGAGTACCCTGACGGGCAGCGGCTAGCCCACATGTGCCGTCAGATGGAGGGTGTGAGTGTCAGGATTTCTATCAGGATCACCGGCACCAGGGGTACGGTCTATGCCAGTGGCAATATAGCGCAGATCAGCGGAGAAAAGCCCTGGGCGTACGAGGGAGAGTCTCCCAATCCCCAGGTGGCCGAGCACGCGGACCTCATCAAAAGCATCCGGTCGGGCAAACCCCTGAACGAAGGCTGTCGTATCGCGGAAACCAGCCTGGTGGCCATCATGGGACGGATGAGCGCCTATACCGGTCGGGAGCTGTCGTGGGATTGGGTGATGAAGGATTCGGAGCTGGACCTGCGGCCGCCGAAGTACGAGTTCGGCGATGCCCCGATCCGCGAGATTCCAATTCCCGGTAAGACGCAACTTGTATAGAAGATGTCAGCTACCCCGTTAACTGATCAGGCAAAGGAAAGGAACATCTCATCAATGAAACACATTCTGTTTTTCCTGTTATTTATCATTCTGGCTGCTCTCGATATTGAAGGGCTGTCAGCCCAAAATGCCGGCGAGCCAAGTTCGCTGTATCCCCAAGTGAAGGTCGATGATAAGACGTTCAAACCCCTGTTCAACGGCAGAAACCTCAAAGGCTGGGTGAATGTCAACGGCGCCCCGGAAACCTGGACGATGAAAAAAGGGGTGCTTATCTGCAGCGGCATCCCCACCGGCGTGCTGCGGACCGACCGGCACTATGAGAACTTCATCCTTGAACTGGAGTGGCGGCACACCAAGGAAGAAGGCAACGCCGGTGTCTTCATCCACTCCGATCCTCTGCCCGTAACCGGCAAGCCGTTCACCAGGGCCATCGAGTGCCAGGTGATGGACGGCAATGCCGGAGACGTTTTCGCCATCCAGGGCGCCACCATGACCCCCTACCAGCCGCACCCCAAAGGCTGGATGCGCGCCCTCCCCAGTGAAGACCGGATGAAGCCCCTCGGCGAGTGGAACCACTACCGCATCGAGAGCCTGGACGGGATGGTGACGCTGGCGGTGAACGGCAAAGTGGTTTCCATGGGCTATCATACCAACCCGCGGAAGGGGTATATCTGCCTGGAATCCGAAGGGAGCGAGATCCATTTCCGCAATATCCGCATCCGGGAAATGCCCTCCACCAATCCCCATCCCGACGTGGTGGCCGGGGAAGACCAGGGATTCCGCTCGCTCTACAATGGCCTGGACCTGCGCGGCTGGAAACAGGTGAAAGGCAACGAGGGCCACTGGGTCGCCCGGGATTGGATTCTGGACTATGACGGCCTGAGCGAAGCCGAGGATCGCGAGGACCTGTGGACGAAGGAGAAATTCAAGGACTTCACGCTCATCGTCGACTGGCGTTTCCCTGACGAGCCGGTCATCGACGAAGTCCCCGTGATCCTCACCGACGGCTCCCGGGCCAGGCAGGCCGATGGCAGCGATCTGTTGGTCCCGGTGCGCGACGCGGGCGACAGCGGCATTTACCTCCGGGGCGAATCGCGCTACCAGATCAACATGTGGGCCTGGCCGGTGGGGTCGGGCGAGGTCTACGCCATCCGTAGGGATACGACGCTGGCCCCCCAGGTGCGCCGGGGCGTCACGCCCATTCTCAACGCCGACCGCCCCCTCGGCCAATGGAACCGCTTTGAGATCACCCTGGTCGGAGAACGGGTTACCGTCGTGCTGAACGGGAAGACCGTGCTGCGCGACGCCCTGCTGCCGGGCATCCCGAAAAGCGGGCCTATCGCTCTGCAGCACCACGGCGATCACGTGCAGTTCGCCAACATCTACATTAAGGAACTGGACTGAGAGGAAGGGGGGAGGGTGAGCGGGAGAATGGGGGATGAGGTGAGTGGGAGAAGTGGCAGTGGAAAACCGCAAAGCCCGCCCTGAGCCAGCCAAAAGGCGGGCCGAACCCCGCCGATGGCGGGGGATGGGGCGCAAAGGACGCAAAGAAAAGGAACAAAGAGAGGAAAACCAAAGAGAACGCAGAGGGCGCGGAGAGGACTTGATGAATTGACAATTGAAATCTAAAGAATGGACTTAATAAATATCCTGTCAATCCTGTTAATCCCGTCAGACCGTTTTGGCTTGCTCTCAAGAACAGAACTAAGAAAATGGACAGGATTTACAGGATATACAGGATTGCGCTGTGGTTTAGTGATAGGAAAGGTAATATGAAATGGACCGCTCGCGAGAAATCCCGGGACTCAATGTGAAAGCACTACTCCACTCCCGCAATGCGCTTTACCGCCTCGGCCAATCCCTCGGATAGAAGGCGGTTGATTGATCCCTCAATATCGTAGGAAGTGGTTCGCAGGATGCGTCCGGTCTGGACGTCGATGATCCGCATATCAATGGTATAAACAGTGCCGAGTTGCCCGAATGACCCGGCCAGCATCTGCTGGGCGCCGATCAGCTGCCCGATCTCTACGGCGCACTCATTGGAAGTGCACCCGGTCAGTTGAAAATCCTGCTCCGTAAGAATCTGCTCCATCTGCCCCCGCTCTATTACCTGGTAGCGCCCTAACTGCACCATGTGGGTTCCCAGGCGGTTGGTTAGCACCCGGGCCTCCTGGGCGGAGACGCCGATGCCCTCGAAGTCGAGGACGGCGATGGTGGGGAGGCTGCTAATATCACCGGGCGGGGGTGGGGTCGATACCGGCTCAACAGCTGCTTCAGTAATCACTGGTGGTGCTGGGCGATGAGCATCAAGCACCGCTGCCGGGATGGTGACGGTCGTGCTCTGGGACGTGTCTTCCTGCAGGGCGAAATGGATGGACAGCGGCTTACCGGGGTCGGCCATATCCACCAGGGTCGAAACATCCACGACCAGCCTGCCAGCATCATCAGTCTGAATAGTCCAGGAAGAGGAACCTGCCGCAGCAACGATATCGGTGTTGCCTACCGGCAGGGTCCTGGCGGGCAGGGTGTGGCTTTCCGATTTCCATTCCTCACTCACCTCTGGCAGACTGGCGGTGATGATCTCGGCGGTAATCGGACCCAGCCCGCCGCCACCCATCACCAGCTGGCCCAGCCGCACCAGACCGGTCTGGTCATACAAATAATAGCCGCCCCCCGCACGATCAGGGGTGAGGTGCAGGTTGTCCAACGCCTTATCGCCCGGGCGATAAGGGACGGGTTTGCCGCCAGCAACCCGACAGACCAGGTAGAACTGCCAGGCATAAAAGCCGTCCGGCCCATCCGGCCCTTCTCGCGGGATGAGGTGAAAATCATCTTTCAGGATCATTTCAGGAGGGGCATGACGCATCGGGAACAGGTTGCGGCCACTTCTCGATACCCGCTGCTGGCCACCCTATGGTTCACCGGCCTGCGGGTCTCGGACGTAATCACGCTGATGGCCACAGACGTCAATCTTGACCAGCGGGTCATAATCAAGCAGGTAAAGAAGACCGGGAAAACCCTTCGGGTCCCGCTGGCAGACACCTTAGTGGAGATACTGACCCCCATCCTGCCCCGGTCGGGACCAGTCTTCCCTAAATACTGTCCTGGAGATAGCCACAAGCGCCGCACCGGCATCGAGCGCAACCTTAACCATCAGATACAATCCATTCTAAAACGGCACAATCTGCAGCACGGTAGCCTCCACAGTTTCCGGCACGGCTTTAATCAACGGCTGTTCGAGCTTGGGCTTCAACTGGAGGACAGGCAAGTCCTGCTGGGCCACTCCGCCGGCGGGACTACCCGAATCTACACCCACCCCAACGAAGACCTAGCCCGCCAGTACCTTAATAAACTATAAATTGCGACATATTTGAGACGTATTCCGGGGCTTTGTGGGTCTTTTTGGGCCGTATCCGGGCTTTACTGAACAAATAAAAGCCCCCATTCTCACGTCGAGAACAGGGGTTTCTGACAAGTACCCCGGGCGGGATTCGAACCCACGACCTCTGGTTCCGGAGACCAGCGCTCTATCCAGCTGAGCTACCGGGGCATTAAGACAAACTTACGAACCCTTTTCTTCCCCTTCAGCTTCCTCCGTTGGGACCACGAAACCGATGTGCTTCTCAAAAGGACTGGGAAAGTTAAAGCCTTCCCGGTTGGGGAAATGGACAATAGTGGCGATCTGTTCCCAGCGGATAAGGAAATTGGCATCCACCATGGTGTGAATCTGTTCATCCGCCGGAAGGGGCTTGCCGTCCTCATCGTTGACCCTGGCTATGGCATAGCCGGGATGGGCAACCCAGAGGCCGACATCGTCCACGCCCACCACATGCAGGAAATGAGAAGGCTTGTCAAAACCCAAGTTGGCGAGCTCACCAGCTTCCCTCAGCAGAATCTGCACTACGTCCCCAACAATATCGTTGGTCACCATTACCTGTTTTTCTGATTCGACAACCATCGGTTCAAATATAACCTATTCTGAGGAGGCGGCTCCAGTACTAATTTCCGCGGCCAGGACAGTATTATTCACCAGCATGGCGACCGTCATGGGGCCTACCCCACCGGGAACCGGCGTGATGGCGTGAACGTGCCCCATCATCTCGTCAGTGGCAACGTCTCCCTCCAGGTGATACCCCTTGGGGGAGCTGTCCGGTACACGGTTGATCCCTACATCGACGATATCCACTCCCTCACTGACCATTTGAGGGGTGATCAGGTGCGGCTGACCGGACGCAACGATCAGCAGATCAGCCTGGCGCGTATGGGCGGCAATATCAGGTGTGCCCGTGTGAC
>JABUBL010000436.1_pt1 | contig 12306 bp, 15 predicted proteins | sample 7240371 | NCBI WGS metagenome assembly JABUBL01 (sample SAMN07256343, study PRJNA390944) | subsurface metagenome | isolation source: Methane hydrate marine sediment | place: Pacific Ocean: Eastern North Pacific, ODP site 1244 | collected 2002
AATGGGGGTTCATGGTGGAGTACGATGACGCTGGCTCCATCGGACGCCGTTACGCGCGTGCCGACGAGGTGGGCACGCCCTACTGTGTCACGGTCGACCATCGAACGCTCGAGGACGACACGTTGACGGTCCGAGATCGGGATGCGACGAGCCAAGTCAGGGTTAAAATCGAGGAACTCCCCCGAGTGCTGCGCTCGCTGTTGTGCGATGAGATTCCCTTCTCGGAGGCGGGCGAGCTGGTTAAAAAACGAAGTGAATCATGAGGGGCAGCGCCACGAAAAGGGAAAAGAGAGTGAGGTAGAACACCATCGCCCCGTAGAGCTTGAGGTCCAGCTTGAAATTGTAGGCGAGGAAGAAGTTGAAGACGGCGGGCGGCATCATCGCTTGAATGAGCGAGGGCTTGGGCGAGATGTCGGTGGCCACGCTCAACCCGGCCATCCAGATCAACGCGAGGACCACGAGCGGGCAGACCAAGAACCTTATCGCGCCCACGGTCACCAGCTTCGATAAGTACTTGCGGGGGTTGACGAGGGGCATTTGGTAGCCGACGAACAGGAGCATCAGGGCGAAGAAAGGCTTGGCGAGGTAAATGTCAAATGTATTCCGTGCCACATCCCACAGGTGAGCATGGAAACCGACGAAGAGCAGCGCCGTTATGAGCGCTATGGTTGCGGGAAAAATGAGCACATTTTCTAGCACGAACCGCAGGCTTACGCGTCGCTTGCCGGCGGACGACGCGAGAGCCACCCCAAGGACCAAGTGAGGAATCCCTATCGACACCGCGTAAAGGCTCGCGGGCCCCAAACCCCCAATTCCGACTAGGGCGTATACCATGGGGAAGCCAAGGTAGGTAACGTTCATGAATGAGGAGTTCAGGGCGACCGCGACGGTTGTTTTTCGGTCGTGGCGCATGAGGGTCGAGAGCCCAACTGCACACACGAAACAAACGCCCAACCCCATGAAGGCAAAAACTGCCGCGTTGCCGAACCCTAAGATCTGGTTTAGGCTGTAACGTGCTATCGAGACGAAGACCACGGTCGGCAGCATCACCCACAGGATCCCCACGTTGAGGAGGCGGAATGCGGGTTTCGTGATGGGTTCTAGAATTCTGATGTATCGTATGGCGACTCCGGCCATGATGAGCCCAAACGCGTAGAGGGCGGGCGTTAGGTAATCTCCCGGCGTGGGCTTCACCAGCTAAGTGTTTACTTGATCTCCTTCAAAGCTTGCTCGAGTATCTCCAATCCGACATCAGCTTGTTCACGCGTTAGGATGAGCGGCGGGGCAAGCCGTAGCGAGGACACCCCAGCGCCGAGGAGCACGAGCCCGCGTTCGAAGGCTTTGGTCATGAGCTTATCCCTTTCAGCCTTTGCCGGCTCCTTCGTTCCCCTGTCCTTGACAATCTCGACGCCGATCATCATGCCTTTTCCCCGGACATCACCAATCAGCTCGTATCTTTCGGCGAGCTCCTTGAGCCTCTTGAGCAGGTACCCACCAACCTCGGCGGCATTTTCTGTGAGCCGATCGGTTTTGAGTATATCCAGCATGGCGAGTGCTGCCGAACATCCGACCGGGCTCCCGCCCATCGTGTTCTCATGGGCTCCGGGCTCCCAGTCCATGAGCTCTGCTCGCGAGACGGTCGCGCCGAACGGCAGGCCGCCGGCTATCCCCTTCCCTATCGTCACGATATCCGGTTCGACTTCCCAGTGCTCGCATGCGAACCACTTGCCCGTGCGACAGAGGCCCGACTGGATTTCATCCGCTACGAAAATCACGTTGTTCTCCCCGCAGAGCTTTGCGAGGGCCTGCAGGTATCCATCGGGCGGAATTATGTAGCCGCCGGCACCCTGAACTGGTTCGATGATCATGCAAGCCAAGTCATCGGGTGGAATCACCTTCTTGAACATTATGTCCTCGATGTAGTCGACACACCACAACCCACAATCGGGATAGGTCTGCTTGAAGGGGCAGCGATAGCAGTAAGCGTACGGCACGTGGAAAACCCCCTGCATCATCCCCTTGAAGTGGCGGCGCGCGGCGACGCTCGTGGTCGTGAGCTGAAGGGAGCCCATCGTTCGCCCGTGAAATCCCCCGATGAAGGCGAGCACGTAGAAATTGCGGGTATGCCATTGAGCGATCTTAAGGGCGGCTTCAACGGCCTCCGTGCCCGAGTTCGAGAAGAATACCCGCTTCTTGAAATTACCCGGCGTTACCTCGAACAACCTCTCCGCGAGCTCCACCTGGGGGAGCGTGTAGAAATCGCAGCTGTTGATGAAAATGAGTTTGTCCGTCTGCTTCTTGATCGCCTCCACCACCTTGGGATGACGATGTCCAGCATTTGTCACGCCGATGCCCGAGCTTAAGTCCAAGAAGACGTTTCCGTCGACATCTTTCACCCACACCCCATCCGCCTCGACACCCACGAGCGGGGCGGTGCGCGTCAGCGAGGGCGAGATCACCGCGTGGTCCCGCTTGATCAACGCTCTCGCATTCGGGCCCGGCGGCGTCGTTACTATCTTCGGTTTTCTTATCTCCCCCACTCCATCATCCTCCTATTTTCGTCGTGCTTTGCAATCGGCTTTAGGGTTGATAAATTTTTTTGTCGCAAAAACCCCCTCAATGTTGTTTTAAAAATATATTTTACAGTATAGATAAACTTAAATAGATATAAAGGAGTATACATTTTAGGAGAGGGACTCCCTTGGGCAAAGAATTAAAGAGGGGCGTAGAAGGCTTGTTTTTACAAGAGAAGCCAGCAAAAATCCTTATTTTACTAAAGAAGGAGAATAAACCGCTTTACACGGCGATAATTTCGAGAGAGATCAACGGCACCTATGCGCATACTCTAAATGTACTGGCTGAACTGGAAAGGCTCAAATTGGTCAGTTTTAAGGAGACCGGGAGAATCAAGCTGGTGAATTTGACTGAGCTCGGTTCAGAAGTTGCCCGGGCTATACAAGACTTCATCGACCTCGTCAGCTTGGCAGAAGCCGAGGCGAAGGTCGACCAACTCTACGAGCGGGAGGTCAAGGGACGCCTTCGGGAAGAAGTGGCCAAGCAAAGGGTTTCCAGAGAGTTGGGGCGTTATAAGAAAAATCTGGAGGCCCTAACCGAGAAGCCCCCGAACGTCGTGCTGTTTGCAAAAAAGCTCATAAAAAAGATCGACGGGATCGTCGCAGAAGTAATGGGTTACCCACCTGCGTGAGCGTGAGGGAAACTATTTCTTCTTAACCAAATTCTCGATTGCGTCGACGAAGATCGTGTCGATGCGCACATGGAAGCCCTTGTAGTCGAGCGAGTAAGTTCGGGTGCGGGAGTCGAACTCTATCAACCGAAGTCTCCTAAGCTTGGTGATGTAATACCTCAGCTGCTTTTCGTTGAAGCCGGTTGCACGCATCAGGTCCTCGAGTTTGCAGGATGCGCCATCGTAGAAGCATTGCAACAGCTTCAACACCTGTTTGGGGCGTTTGGCGGAGATGAGTCTTGCCACGTCCTCAAGGGACATTAATATCGCCTCTGAAGTTATGATTAGGAACATTCTTAAATATGTTTTGGGGTTAGAGAAAAAGGGGCGTTTTTCGCTCCTTTTGCCGATTTTGCACGAACATCCCTTCCGCAGCTTTCCAACCTATGTTTTGGAATGGAGTATTTGGGGGGGCCTGAGGTAGAAAAAATGGGAAAGCAAAACAACGCCCCAAATTCCCCTATAAGGAACGAGTTTTCCCCGCTTCGACCATCTAAGTCGGCGACAAGGGACGCGGTGGTAATGTAATGGTAAAAAATATGAAAGTCGAAAAGTCTGAAAAATTCCCCAACAAGGAACAAGCCCGCTTCCTGATTACAAGCGTTGTCACAGTAAAAGTTATCAACCGCATGCGAGCGATGGGTGCTTTTGGGAGGTTCTCGATGAAGAACGTTTTAACCTATTGTGTTAGAATAGACTTAGGAAAACACATGCCGCCGGACTTTGTCAAAGATGTAGTTGATACGTTTTCCAAAATCAAGGAGGAGATAGACGAGAAGCGCGGGGAGCTCGATTTTAGGCACTCCCTAGCTAACTATCTTCTCAAAAACGTGCTTGGGTGGGGGAGGAAGAAAGGCGAGGGACATTACGAAATCCGTGAGCGAGAGGGCATCCGATTGTTCAATGGGCAAAATCGTTGCGTGGCCATAATAGAAACCAAGAACCCAAGAATAGCCAGATTGACGGATGCGCATCGAACCGAGCTGAAGGAGCACCTCGACGATTACAAGGGTTTTCCTGCAGGTGAGGACCAGGCATCGTTTCTCGCCCATGCCTGCCTCCGTCCTTACTTGATAGGCTATTTTGATTAGCCTCGGTGCGGCGGGCGGATGGTACACGAACTCTATGGATGCCGAAAGAGATAACTCACAACGTGGAGTTCACTTCTTTTTCACGATGGAGAGACCCTTATCCGTCAGCAGTATCCTCACCTTTTCGTGTGGGGAAAGACCCAAGGCTTTGACTATTGGTCTGGGGATGGAGATCATCAACGACCCACCGATCTGCTTCAATTCGCGTTCTTCCTCGAGCCGCGGTGCCCACAGTCCAAGCTTGGTCGCTTTCTCCTGCGCTCGGGCCACCTGTTCGGCCGTGTAGAACTCTTCCCCGCATTTGACGCACGCGTCAGCTTCCAGCTCTGGCTCGACGACGACCCGCCCGATAACGTAAGCTGTCTTCGTGTGCCTGATCGCCCCGCCGCAGATTGGGCATCGCTTAAGGTATTTCCCAACCATCATAACACCTTTCTCGTCGTTTGTCCGATATTTATCACGACCAACTTATCCGGCAGCTCGATGTAGCGGACGAGGATGTGCTTCCCAGCAACTCTGTCCTGTACCAGCCATTTCCCAGCTTTTGGGCTCTCAAGTTTCCGCCTTCCTTCTTCAATTATCGATATCACCCTTTGAATCGACAGCTTGAGGCGGTCCATCTCGCGCCACGCCGATTTGGTAACTATTGGTGGTCGTCTTCTCGCGTAAAACATTTGTTTAACCTATATTTAACTTTTTAGGGTGATTTTCGGATGCCCGGCTCAAACACTCCCGCCGAGGCTTTGCGCGGGAGTTCTTAATAAGGGAGCAAAACGTGGGCGGGGTTGGTTATTTGATATTACCCCGCATCTTCGCGTTCACCCTTCTGGCCCTGAACTTCTGGCTGGGGTGGCCGACCTCGTTGCTAACGCTCGCGAGAATGCTCGGGGTAGCGTGTGTTCGTTAGCATGTTCGCGGGGGAGCAGCTCACGCCCCCGATTTGAAAGGGGAAGTTTGTGGGGCATCGCTCAGACAAAATCCAAGATGTCGACTACCTCCACCCCCTTCGCCGTTACCTTTCTCTTGTCCGGAACAAAAAGTATTCTCCTCTTTGCCCCCAGCCTGCCCAGCCTCTCAACGATTTTCCTAGCCTCCCCCTCTCCCAGCTCGCCCCTCCACTTGACCTCCAGGGCGACCTCCAGTTCCCTGAACCGGAGCAGGCAACCGTCGACATCGAAATCCCTCGCCTCCGCAACGCTCTCCTCCAACCCAAAACGTTCGGCCAATAACCCCCTAACGTTGTCCTCGACCACTTTCGGCATCATCTCTCCGACGAGCCTTTCCATCTCCTTCTCGTCCAACGCCCTTTCCGAGATGTTGTATTTTTCATCGGCGTAGTAGAAGATCCTGACGAGCGGGGAAACGTGCTTGTAGATGAACTTCTTTCTGCCGTGCATCCTTATCCTTTTAATAATCCCGAATTCCACCAAGTTGCTCAGATACTGCTGGATCAGGCTTGGGTCATCTTTTTTTATGAGCCCCCTGGAGAATAGGTGGCTCGAAATTTCGCTCGAGACCGTCTTCCCCCCGGCTATCGCCCTCAAGATGCCGTCATAACTCGCAGAGATGGTCCTCTCCTCCTCGGAGAATATCTCACCGACTAGGGCCGGAATGGTTTTGAGGGAGTGTGTTATCACCCTGGCCATGAGTTTTCTGGGGTCTTCGTCCGGGTCGTAGTAGTCTATGGCTATGGGCTCCCTCAACAATACACCCATCTCGGCCAAAAATTTCCTGTCGATGCCGGGCTTTTTCAACGCCTTAATCGTGTCGTCCAGACCTATCAGGCCTATGGGCACTTCCGCGAAAAGACCGAGGACTGGGGAGCGCGACGCGAACAAGTTCTTGGAAAGGAAGAGGGTCGAAGAGATCAAAATCAGTTTTCCGCCCTTCTTTGTGGAGTGGACAAAGTCTAGAAAGTCCTCACCCAACCGGTGGAATTCATCAACGACGACGGTTTTTCCGTCCGGTAGGCTCCTTTTAATTAGGCTGGTCAGCGTTTCGTAATTTATCACCTTTCCGTCCTTTTTTGAAATTATGGACCTGTCTCTTTTCACAAAGAAATACTCGTCGTAATTTAAGAAATTCTCGACCAGGAAAGTTTTCCCCGTCTTTCTCCTTCCGAATATCAACAACCACTTTTTTATCAGCTTGATGTCATCGACCTCTTTTCGCCTTATGATCACCACGACCCCTCCTTCCTATTTAAAATAATCACCATAAGTATAATAATGGTTATACTTTTAAAGCTTTTTGATGTTATCGATCGTGACCTTGGCTTTGGCGGATAGGGATGTTCGAACTCTGAGATCTTCATCAGAAGCTCTTAAAATCTGGTAATTGGATTATAGCCCTCAAGATGATGTTACCAAATGTTATAAATGGTAACACTTATAAGCGATCGGGTTGAAACAAAAATGGTGATATCCATGGCATCCGCAAAAGGTCAAATTGCGGCTCGCGTGGATGAGGACACGTTGGCGCAGATAAAGGAGATCGAGAAGGAAACGCGGGCGGATAGATCGGAGGTCATCCGGCGGCTTCTGGATGAAGGGGTCAAGCAGTACCAGCTCAAGAAGGCGATAGGGATGCTGCGGGAGGGGAGGACGACCGTTTCAAGGGCGGCCGAAATAGCAGGTATATCGATCTGGGATATTCTCGATGTCATGCACGCGAAAAAAATCCCGATCCCATATAGCGCCGAAGATCTGCGCAGGAGCTTGAAGCTTGTGCGATGATTGTTTCTGATTCGATGCCCCTGATCTACTTGGCGAAACTCGGCAACCTTCCGCTCATCCGAAAACTTTTCGATGAAGTACGTGTACCAAGCGAGGTCATGGCGGAGATCATGCGTGGCAAGGGGCTAGGCTTCGAGGATGCGGCGGTGATTGAGGGGGCAGAGCAGGAGGGATGGCTAAAAACAGTTGCGCTAGGTGGCGATCAAAAGGGTGAGCTACTTAAGCTTTGTCGAACTTTTGTTGACATCAGCAGGGTGGACGCCGCGGCGCTCATTCTGGCAAAAAGTCTAAGAGTCGCGATATGCGTCGACGATAGCAGGGCCGTGAAGGTCGCGGAGGTTCTCGGTCTCAAGCATATCGGCACGCTTGGCATCATTTTGCTCTCGGTTAAGCGCGGGCTACTGAGTAAAGGGCAAGCCGAGCAAATGGCCCTCTCGTTGCCGGAGCGAGGTTTTTACGTCGATGCGGGGCTGCTATCGGAATTTTTGAAGCAGTTGAAAAGGGCGTGAGCTTTTCTGTCATCGCCTGAGAGCACCGGGAGCTTCATCTCAGGCCTCTACTTCAGCAAGTATGGAACCGGTGAGAGCTTTAGGGACATATTCCTCGATCCTGCGGATATCCACGCCTGCATCCTCTAGAACTCGCTCGAGGATACCAAGCTCCTTTGCTGATTCGAGATAAAGTTCAACTGCCTCCCTCAGATTGGCTTCAGCCTCCTCGATGGTTTCTCCTTGGCTGGCAACGCCGAGTTCTGGACAAAAAGAGGAGTAACCACCTCCAGGTTCTGGTTTGTATATTGCACCAAAGGCGATTCTACGCATTCACATCCCAACTAAAATGGGCTCAGTCTTTCTTTGAACCTTTCGTTGCATATCGCTCACGCTGGGGGTTTCGCTTTCACCTTACTGGCTCTGAACTCCTTGCTGGGGTGGCCGACGTCCTTGCTCACGCTCGCGGGGGTGCTCGGGCTAGCTTGGTTCGTGAGCATGTTCGCGGGGGAGCAGCTCACGCCCCCGGGGCTGGGCACGGCTGCTGCGAGCTGCTTGGCCGTGGCGCTGGCCGTCAGCATCATCGGGTGGGGGGTTCGCGATCGAGCGGTGGCTCAATGAAGAAATCTCCAGAAAAAAATAACTTAACCGGCATATATAAAAATAATTAAATTAGTTCTTAGAATAGGCGGTCTGATGCGGAGGAGACGCGGCCCAGCGAATGCGAAACTTGATTCTGGGAAGACTATGGTGCAGGGATAGCGGAAAAGGAAGGAGTGCAGGGGTGAGTGGATGGTGAAGAAAATAGAGCACCTAACAGCAAATGCAATAATAGACGCGATGGTTGACGGGGTTGCTGTTGTAGACCTTAATGGTACCGTGGTTCAAGCTAACAAAGCTTTTTTGAAAATGTTTGGTTTCAAGTCCCTTGATGAAGTGAGGGGCGTGATCTTTACTGAATTCTTATCCGAGAGGGATATTCCGAGGGCATTGGAGTCGTTCAAAAAATGTCTTGAAATAGGCGTTGGGACAAATGTAGAGTTCGCAGTGAAAGATGCAAGTGGGAGAGAGTTTCCAATATTGCTTAATGGCTCAGTTCTCAAGGACAAGAAAGGAGAATTTGTTGGGGTAGTTGTGGTGTTAAGGGACATCACCGAGCGCAAGCGGGCGGAGGAGGAATTGGCCCGCCTATCCAATGCTGTAAAGATGTCCACGGATAGCATTGTAATTAGTGACTTGGAGGGAAAGATCATAGATGTCAATGAAGCAACCCTAAAAATGTACGGCACGGATGACAAAAGAGATTTGATTGGAAAGAACTCCTTCGATTTAATCGCTCCTGAAGACCGAGAAATAGCATTCGCAGGCATAAAAGAGGTGCTGAAAAAGGGATACACCAAAAATCGAGAGTATCATATTATCATCAAGGATGGCAGTAAAATTCCTGTGGAGATGAATTCAGGCATCATGAAAGGCACAGATGGCAAACCTATAGGATTTGTGGGTATTTCCAGGGACATCACCGAGCGGAGGAAAACAGAGGAGAGACTGCGGGCAAGTGAGAATAAGTATAGAACGCTTCTTGAGAATCTTCCTCAAAAGATATTTCTTAAAGACAGGGGCTCGGTCTATATCTCCTGCAATGAGAATTACGCCAGGGATCGGAAGATTAAGCCCGAAGAACTTGTTGGAAAAACAGATTATGATTTCTTCCCCAAGGAATTGGCTGAAAAATACAAAGCAGACGATAAAAGAGTTATGGAATCGGGGGAAACAATAGATGTTGAAGAGAGATATATCCAGGAAGGACAGGAGGTGATTATCTATACAGTCAAAACGCCTGTCAAAGATGAACAGGGTAATATCATTGGGCTATTGGGCATTTTCTGGGACATCACCGAACGCAAGAAGATAGATGAAAAACTGAGGTTATTTTTGCAGTCTGTTGAGAGTGCGATTGATGGCATAGCTATGGGCAGTCTCGAGGGCGAGATTACCTATGTGAATGAAGCATTTGTTAGAATGTTTGGCTATTCAAAAGAAGAGTTAATAGGGAAAGAGATTGCCTTCATCTACCCCGAGGATCAGGTACCGAAGTTGGAAGAGGCACTTAAGGCGACGTTGGAGGGCGGTTGGACAGGAGAGTTGGTTGCCAAGAGAAAAGATGGTAAACTCTTTCCGATGGTGGTGTCCTCATCAAGAGTATTGGATGATGAAGGGAAAGCTATTGCACAGATGGCGAGTCATAGGGACATCACCGAGCGCAAGCGAGCGGAGGAGGCGCTGCGGGGGAGCGAAGAACGCTACCGAACGTTGGTCGAAACAATGAACGAGGGTTTGGACATAGTAGACGAAAACGGCGTGATTATTTACGTCAACGATAAATTATGCGAAATGTTGGGATATTCACGGGATGAAATGATTGGGCGTCCTCTCGCTGACTTCTTGGATAAGAGTGCTCAGGACATACATAAAGAACAACGGGCCATACGGAGAAAAGGCGAGCGTGGGTCTTACGAGCTTGTACTGACTAGGAAAGACGGGCAGAAGATTTTCACACTTGTTTCGGCTTCGCCGATTTTTGATGCAGATGGCAATTTTAAGGGTAGCTTTGCAGTTATCACCGATTTAGCGGCCATCTTACAGGCGACGGTTTCGTTACTGGAACAAATGGCCTCATGAGTGAATAACGATCTTGATTGTTACCTCAGATGTTAATTATTTATAATCCCGGATACAACGTCTAATAGGCCAGGAGGGTTGGAGGAGGCTTTTTGCGCCGGAGTAGGTTTGAAATCGTCGGGGGAATTCTTTCCCTTACCATGGATGGCGCTAGGAAAACCTCGATCGTTTATCGTGCCAATTTAAACTTCAATGTGGTCAACAGGTACTTGGATTTGCTCATTCAAGAGGGCCTGATAAGTCTCGCTCACAGTTCAGAAAGGAAATATAAAACCACGGCAAAGGGACTCGAGTTCCTGAAGGTGTATAAAAACTTGAAGAACATGGCGAAGAGCCTATAGGCGACGCCCCCATTTCTCGACCGGCAATCTGATAAAATTAGAGCCCAGGTGAGTTATTTACACACTTTTTCTGATGAAGCCAGTTCGCGTGAGGTAATTCAGGATCTTCTCCACCTGATTCTCGGGCAAGTCGACCGCATCTGCGACCTCCTTGACATCGCGCATCCTGCCCGTTTCCAAAAATTCCAAAATCTCATCGGCGACATCGGCGGCCGTACGTCCGCCCGGCACTCGTTTACCCATCACCCTGCTCGGCCAGCCTGGTCTCCTTCCAGATTTCATCATGGATTCACTGTTGTGATGAAGGCATAATTAACCCCAGAGAAATTGAATTTCTTAACTCTGTTGCCGAATTGAGTTTTCTAAACAATGTGTCTGAAAAATGTTTCTCGGCTTTATAAACCAGCTGAAATTTACCTTTGTTTAGGCGTCGAGGAGGGGCGCAAAAAAAATAACCAAATTTAAAGGAGGTGGGAAAATGAACAAGAGATTTCTATTGGGAGCAATTCCAGTAATTTCGATAATGCTATTAGCGACCGTAGGAACAGCTTTTGCAGCGAATGGTGGGGGAAAGAACATTGTCAAAGTTCCTTTAACCGTGTACAACAGACCAACAAATTATCCATTCGATAAAGGATGGGTCGTTTTCGGTGGAGGAAAGGGAGAAGTCTCAGTGCACGTGATAATCAAAGGCGTACTACCGAATCATGCATATACAGTTTATCTAGAAATCGACTATCATCTCCCCGGTTGGGTATTGCCAATCTTAGGGACGCTTACGACGAATGAAAGTGGAAATGGAGAATTCAAAGGAGCTTATACTTTGCCATCAGGAACCTACCTTTTAGGAATAGATGTTGCAGATAAGACACCAAACCCGTGGACAGCGCAATTTGTAAGTGACGCGGATGAAAGTGGAAATTGGAGCGGCGATTCTGACATGTGGAACACTGTAATCGTCGATATCGGTGCAGGCTTTGATGAATTTGGATATAACTATCAAGCAAGGATATTCAACGGACTCGCAGATGGTGTTGACAGAAATCTTGATGGACTTTATTCGGGTAGCACAACTTATGCGAACGACCATCTCGTCATGAAATGGAGCAAAGCATGGGATGACGCAAGATTCGGTCCAGATGGTATAAGAGATAGTGGAGACGAATTACCTTGGACACCTGATGCTTGGGTAAACAACGAGTGGAATGGCATGGTCCCAGGTGGTTCAGGAGAAGTATGGCACTACAAAATAATTTGGACAGGATTACCTTGGACTAACGCAAATCCAAATTGGAGAGATGGTGGATACGGCATCTGGGGAGAGTTTGAAGTAATCATGGACCAAGGAACAGCCGGAGGACAACACTTCTGGGGAACTCACGCAAAACCAACAGGGTACGGAGCTTGACTTAACCAATACAATACTTGACTTCCTTTTTTCTTTTTTATTTTTTTCAAGACATTTACGCTTGGCGAGTTTCTCGAGTTCTCGATAACTTGCCATCTCAAACCTTCTCTTCGACCAGCCGCTTGCGCCTTACCTTCTGGCCCTTGACTCCTGGCGGGGGTGGCCGACCTCGTTGCTCACGCTTGGGGGGATGCTCGGGATAGCTTGGTTCATTAGCATGTTCGCGGGGGAGCAGCTCACGCCCCAGGGGCTGGGTACGGCCGCTGCGAGCTGCCTGGCCGTGGCGCTGGCCGTTAGCATCATCGGGTGAGGGGTTC
>JABUBL010000437.1_pt1 | contig 12303 bp, 10 predicted proteins | sample 7240371 | NCBI WGS metagenome assembly JABUBL01 (sample SAMN07256343, study PRJNA390944) | subsurface metagenome | isolation source: Methane hydrate marine sediment | place: Pacific Ocean: Eastern North Pacific, ODP site 1244 | collected 2002
TGGAGAGCAATGGCGTACCTTGTATCTTAAGGTCGGATGCCGCCAGCTCGGTCCATGCCTTCACTGTCGATGGCATGGGAGAGGTAACGGTCGCGGTTTTAGAATCGAGAGCCGAGGAGGCCAGGGAAATAATAGGTGCCTAAACCTTCAGTGAAGTGCAGGGGGACATTGAAATGGTGGAGGAGAACCCGATTGCCAAAAAGTCTGATGATGATATGAAAGCCTATAATATCATTTTGCAGCGTCACATAAATGAGGACCGTACAATTATTGAGAGAATCTCCGTATTCCTTTTAAGCAGTTCCATCCTATTTTTAGGCTTCGTCGTGTTAGATCCCAGTAGTTGTCTGCTTCGTATTATAGTGCCTTCGCTTGGCATCCTGTCATGTTCTCTAGTGATCTGCGTAAATCGAGGTTCTTGGAGAGCACTAAATTTTTGGGACAAGTGTGAACGCGAAATAGAAGATAATGGACCAAGCTTTGCTTATATGAGGGAACAGGAAATGAGGCCTCATTCTGACATGGAATCTTTTTGGTTTAAAAGAAGAGCAGAGGGCTGGTTACTAAGAATAACGCGGTCTCGTATTATGTTTTGTCTCTATTTTCCGTTGCTGTTTTTCATACTATGGGTCTGTTCACTTATTTGGGTGCTGATTTAATCGATCTTTACAGTCGAAAGAGGTGAGGAAGAGATCATGCTCAAGTGGCTTGGCAGCCTGGTGGATTCCAATGAGAAGGAGCTGAGCCGTCTCCAGCCCACGGTCGAGCGCATCAACTCCCATGAGCCTCAGCTTGAATCCCTGTCCAGTGATGAGCTTCGCCGCAAGACCGATGAGTTCAGGGCTCGGCTGGGGAAGGGCGAACCGATAGACGAGCTTCTTCCCGAGGCCTTCGCTGCGGTTCGGGAGGCGGCAAAGCGCACCCTCTCCCAGCGCCACTTCGATGTCCAGCTTATGGGGGGCATCGTGCTGCACCAGGGTAAGATCGCCGAGATGAAGACCGGCGAGGGCAAGACCCTGGTGGCCACCCTCCCGCTTTACCTCAACGCCCTTACCGGCAAAGGGACCCACGTGGTCACGGTGAACGACTACCTGTCAAAACGAGACTGTAACTGGATGGGCCCCATCTACCATCTCCTGGGGGTCTCTGTGGCCAGCATCCAGCATGAAGCCTCCTTCCTCTTCGACCCCGATCACGAGTCGGAGGATGCGGCGTGGCGACGCCTGAGGCCCATCACCCGCCGCCAGGCCTATGAGGCTGATATCACCTACGGCACCAACAACGAGTTCGGCTTCGACTACCTCAGGGATAACATGGTCATCGACCTCTCCCAGTGCGCGCAGCGCCCCCTTCACTATGGTATCGTCGATGAGGTGGACTACATCCTTATCGACGAGGCGCGTACCCCCTTAATTATCAGCGGGCCAGCGGCGGAGGCAACGCAAATATACCAGATCTTCGCCAAATTGATCCCTCACCTGCACCAGGAAGCGGATTACAATGTAGATGAACGGGATCGGGCAGCGACCCTCACCGATGAGGGCATCTCCAAGATGGAGAGGTTACTCAAGAAGGAGGGGCTCTTGAAGGCACCCGATCTCTACGACCCCTCGAACCAACTGCTCACCCATTACCTGGAAAGCGCTATGAAGGCGCACGTCCTCTTCCGCAGGGACCGCGAGTATATGGTCAAGGATGGGCAGGTGATTATTGTTGATGAGTTCACCGGGCGTCTGATGCATGGTCGGCGTTACTCCGATGGACTGCACCAGGCCATCGAGGCGAAGGAGGGGGTTCAGGTGCAGCGGGAGAATATAACCCTGGCCGCCATCACCTTCCAGAACTACTTCCGCCTTTATGAAAAGCTTGCCGGGATGACCGGCACTGCGGTCACCGAGGCCGAGGAGCTCCATAAGATATATAAGCTTGAGGTGGTGGTCATCCCCACAAATGAGCCAATGGTCCGCACCGACGGCCCCGACCAGATTTACCAGAATGAGGAAGCGAAGTTCCGCGCCGTGGCCCGGGAGATAGAAGGGCTCTATGGCGATGAGCGCCCGGTGCTGGTGGGCACCGTCTCCATCGAGAAGTCGGAGCACCTGAGTGAGATGCTGCAGAGGAAGGGCATCCCCCACCAGGTCTTAAACGCCAAGCACCACGAGAAGGAGGCGGGCATCGTAGCACAGGCAGGGCGACTGAGAGCTATAACGGTCGCCACCAATATGGCAGGGCGAGGTGTGGACATCATACTCGGGGGCAATCCCGATGGTAGGGATTCCGATGACTGGCAGGTTGAGCACGACAAAGTGGTTCATCTCGGCGGCCTTCATATCATCGGCACCGAGCGCCATGAGGCGAGGCGCATCGATAACCAGCTCCGCGGGCGTGCCGGGCGCCAGGGCGACCCCGGAAGCTCGCGCTTCTATGTATCGCTCGAGGACGATGTGGTGCGCCGCTTCGGTGGCGAGCGGATCAAGGGTTTAATGCAGCGGGTCCATATCGATGAGGAAATCCCTATTGAGCACTCCCTGGTAAGCAAGGCCATCGAGGGTGCTCAGACCAAGATCGAGGGCTACCATTTCGACATCAGAAAGCACCTGGTGGACTATGACGATGTGGTGAACAAGCATCGCGAGGTAATCTATAGCGAGCGAAGGAAGATCATGAGCGGCGCCGACATCAAGGCAAATATCCAGTCCATGATCACGGAGGAGATTCAGCGCCTTGTTGCCTCTTTCCTTGCCAGCGATCATGCTGAGGAATGGGACCTTGAAGGCTTGTTGAACGAGGTGAGCACAATTTTGCCCTTGCCACCGAGCTTGAATGCCAGCGCCCTCTCCCAGATGAGTCGGGGCGACATCGAGGAGCGGCTTCTGGAGCATGCCAGTTCGCTTTATGAGGAGCGGGAGCGAGAGCTTAGCTCCGAGAACATGAGGGTGCTGGAGCGGCTGGTGATGCTGCGCACCATCGATCGCCTCTGGGTGCAACACCTGACCGCCATGGAGAACATGCGCCAGGGCGTCGGGCTGCACGCAGTTGGGGGAAGGGACCCGCTGATCATGTATAAGCAGGAGGGGCAGACCACGTTCCAGAGCCTGCTCGCCGGCATCGAGCACGACGTGGTGCATACCATCTATAAGGTAGGCATCGCCAAGGAGAAGGCACCCACCCCGTCGCCAATGGCAGAGGCGGCGAAGCGCAAAGAGGCAGTGGCAGCAGGCCATAAGGTGGGTCGCAACGACCCCTGCCCCTGCGGCAGCGGCAAGAAGTATAAGAAATGTTGCGGGAGATGAAGTTAATTTAGTTTGGGGGTGTTTAAATGCAATTGGCAACGGATACTTCGGAAGATAGTAAAGTATATTTCCAAACGAATGAAATAACTATCTACAGCGATGATGTTTTGAAGACAAAGGTGGTAGAAAGTGGCAGCGTTGATTTAATTGTCACTTCTCCTCCATATAATGTGGACATTAAATACAATGCACATGATGATAAGATTTCTTATAAGGATTACTTGAGTTTCACGGAAAAGTGGTTAGATAGATGTTATGAATGGGTAAAAGATGATGGTAGATTCTGCTTGAATATACCGTTGGATAAGAATAAAGGTGGCCAGCAAAGTGTTTGTGCTGACATAACAACCATTGCAAAAAAGGTTGGCTGGAAATATCATTCCACAATCATTTGGAATGAAGGGAACATTTCAAGGCGGACTGCATGGGGTTCATGGATGAGTGCTTCTGCACCTTACGTCATTGCCCCTGTTGAGGTGATAGTCATTCTCTATAAGAGGCGATGGAAAAAAGAAAGCGGGAGTAGAGTGTCTGATATTAACAAGCGTGAATTTCAAGCGTGGACAAACGGTGTCTGGAACTTTAGCGGCGAAAGTAAGAGGAGAGTTGGCCATCCGGCTCCTTTTCCTATAGAACTACCCAAAAGGTGCATAAGATTATTTAGCTTCGTTGGAGACACAGTGCTTGATCCTTTTCTTGGAAGTGGAACTACATTGATTGCTTGTGGTCAAACAAATAGGAAGGGAATAGGTATAGAACTTGACCAGGGTTATTGCGAGTTAGCCAAGCGGCGAATAATAACTGAGGGTAACATATATCAGTCCAAGCTAGAGAGTTTCTAGGAGGTTGACATGCCCAAGAAATCAATAAGTGATTTGATTCAGCAATATTTCGAAATGCATCCAAACAAAGATTTGGAACATGGTCCAGTCGTGGATTGGGTTGAAAAGCAATATGTCAAATTGACCGGGAAGAAACCTCGTGATCCATGGAGAGCTATACGGCAATTACATCAAGACGGCCTACTAATAAAGGTTCGAAAGGGCGTATATAGATATGATCCAGACTATGTTCAAGAGGTCGAATTGTTTGATTTCCCTCCTGATGTGAAGGAAGAAATCTTTAGAAGGGATAATTACCGTTGTGTTGTTTGTGATAGGGGTAGAGCGGATGGGGTTGAAATCTGCGCAGACCACAAAACACCAAAAGATAAAGATGGCACTAATACAATAGATAATGGTCAAACCTTGTGTGCTGAGCATAATCTGTTGAAAAAGAACTACTCTCAAACCGAGTTTGGTAAAAAACTTGTGACTAGAATTTATCAGGATGCTGTAGCTGTGGGTGATGAGCGGATGATCAGGTTTTGTAAGGAAATTTTTGACGTTTATGATAAACATAAGGTAAATAGCCATATACCAAGGCCAAATGGGGAATGATATTTAACCAAGATAGGAGGCAAACTAGGCTTGATAGGGCAGTGATATCGAGTTACGATTTTGATCCTTCAGACGAGGCTATACATGAACTCGCTGCGGCCATCCTTCTGAGCAAGGAAGACAGTGAGATTGTGCTTGCGCAGGACGATTATTCATATAAGATTAAAGGTGGGGAAGATGGATATCTCTGCTATCGAAAAGGCAACCGAGACTGGATTTTGGTAGCTAATTGGTGTTTTTATGGTCTTTATATCGTGGTTCGCTATAGAAAGCCAGCATGGCTGAGACCTATGTATAGGGGCTTATTTAATCAAATGAATTTTGCATCGGTTACTTTCAGTGATAGCAGCATTGAATTAGTTGGCATAGATGGGGAAATCCTACGGGGACGAAGATTGCGTCTCTGTCCTCCGTCTGCTTTCCGAAAAGTCATGACCAGTAAATTTGGCTATACCCAAGAAGAGGCAGAAGCGCTCAAAGTGAAGTTAAGTTTTTAGCGATTAGATAAATAGACGGTGAAGACACATGAAGAACTCTGACATCGCCAAAGTCTTCTCGGATATCGCCGACCTGCTGGAGATAAAGGGCGAGAACCAGTTTAAGATTCGCGCTTATCAGCGGGCAACCCGCGCCATCGAGCACCTCCCGGTGGAGATCGAGCAGATGGTGAAGGAGGGGGCTGATCTCCAGGACATCCCCGGCGTGGGAGAGGCCATTGCCAAGAAGACAATGGAACTGGTGACCACCGGTCGCCTTGGCTACTACGATGAGCTGAGGGCCGAGTTCCCCGAGGGCATCAGCACCCTCCTCGATATCCCCGGTGTCGGCCCTAAGATCGCTATCCGCCTCTGCAATGAGCTGGGGGTAAATAGCATCGATGACCTGGAGAGTGCCATCCTGGACGGGCGGGTCGCCAGCCTGCCACGCCTGGGCGATAAGGTGGCGGAGAATATCCTGCGCCAGCTTCAGGCGATGCGCACCAAGGAGCGGCGTATCCCCATCGGCGAGGCGCTGCCGGTGGTCGAGGAGATCATGGCGGAGCTTGGAGAATGCCCCGGGCTGCGCAATCTCACCCCAGCAGGAAGCCTGCGCCGCTTCCGCGAGACCGTCGGCGACATCGACCTCATGGGCACTGCCGATGACCGGGAAGGCACTCTCGATGCCTTTGTCGGATTGCCCCGGGTTAAGGAGGTGCTGGTCAAGGGGGGCACCAAGGCCAGCGTGCTCGTCCACGGCGACCTCCAGATCGACCTCAGGCTGGTGGACCACGATTGCTTCGGCTCACTCCTCCAGTATTTCACCGGCTCAAAGCAGCATAACATCGCCCTCAGGGAGCGGGGGCATCGCAAGGGACTAAAGCTCAGCGAATACGGGATCACCGACCTGAAGAGCGAGGTCACCGAGAAGTTCACCGATGAAGAGGCCTTCTACCAGAGACTGGGGCTCCAGTTCATCCCGCCGGAACTCAGGGAAGGGCAGTGGGAGGTGGAGAGGGCGGAGCAAAAGGCCATCCCCAGGCTCATCGAGCTTGGCGACCTGAAGGGCGACCTCCATGTACATAGCGATTGGAGCGATGGCCACGATTCCATCGAGTCGATGGCACTCGCCGCGAGGGCACGAGGCTACCAGTATATCGCCATTACCGACCACTCAATGGGGCGAGGCGTCGCCCGCGGGCTGAACGAGGAGAGGCTGCGAAGACAGATCGCCGAAATCAGCAGCCTTAATGAGCAGATGGACGGCTTCCGCATACTCACCGGGATCGAGGTGGACATTCGGGCCGACGGCACGCTTGACCTTCCTGAAGATATGCTCTCTGAGTTGGACATCGTGATCGCCGCGGTGCACTCGGCGATGAACCAGGAGCAGGGTAAGATGACGGAGCGGATCCTGCGCGCCATAAAGAGCCCCCATGTCGATGTGCTCGCTCACCCCACCTGCCGACTTTTAGGGGAGCGTGAGCCGATAATGGTGGACCTTGAGGCCGTCTTTCGCGCCGCCGCTGACACCAATACCGCCCTGGAGATAAACGCCATGCCCAGTCGCCTCGACCTAAAGGATATGCACGCCTTTCGGGCCAGGGAACTGGGTCTGAAGCTGATCATCACCACCGATGCCCATAGCGCCTCTCACCTCGACCTGATTCGCTTTGGGGTCGGCGTGGCGCGCCGCGGTTGGTGCGAAGCAAAACATATATTGAACACCAGGCCGCTTAAAGAGGTGGCAGCCTTTCTCAATCGAGAGCGAGGGTGGCATGGAGAACCAGCTACAGCCCTTCGGTGAGACCGGCATCTCAAGCGACAGCGAGGCGATTCGCCATTTCAAGGAGGCCATCGCAAACGGAAAGCACTGGTATGTCGCCCTCCTTGAGGCTATCGGGCGGTGGAATGTAGCTGAGGAGAGCTATAACGGCCGGGATTTTCGCTATCTTATCGCCAACGAAGCCTTCGATTGGCTGCTCCTCGCCGAGCGCCTCCTGGATGAGGTTGATTATCTCGTTCCTGAGAAAGAAATGATCGCTCTCCTCTTCCGTGGCAAAGCCCCCATTGAGCTCCCTAGAGATGAGTTTTGTCACCTCATCGGCGAGGCCAAATACCGCGCTCACCTCAATTACTTCTATGGTGTCACTGTGGAGGAGGCGCTGATCCTCGCTGTGGAGGAGGAAACGCGTAAGGAACAGCGAGCGCGTGCCTTTAACGAGAACAATCACCTCGGGGATGAGGCCTATGAGCGTATCTATGGCGCCTCGATGACTGAGCTGCTGAAGAGATTCAGAAAAGAAAAGGGCTATCCCAGGCGCAACTCTATGGAACTCAGTGAGCTGAAGGAGTTCACCTACTGGCTCTTCAAGTATCGGTTAAACAATTGTGATAAGGCGCGCATTGCCAGCGATACTAAAAAGGCGCTCAAGGAACTGGAGCGCCTATGGAGCCTGGGGGAGCAGCGGAGGGATTCTACAGGGTAGCCTACTTGGGCTTATAGGCTTTCATTGCTATGCTGGCCATCGGGATACCGGACTCGCAGATACCTTGAGGAGTTGAAACCACCGGGTTTTACCTCATTAGTGAGGTACGGACACTATAACTGGCTTAGTATCTCTGCCACTTTGGTCGCCGTCCCCCCGGTTAGCCGAGCACATTTCTCTACTGTTTCCACTCCCCGAGGGCTAAGGTAGTGTTCTGCCACCTCGTTCAGGTCAAACCAGTTGACCCCCGTAATCTCTGAGCAGACAGTACTCTTGTACATGGGTTTAAACCAGTTAAACAATCTATGGGATGGCTCGAAGGCTGGTAGTATCGCTGCAAGCCCATCTTCAATGTTGTTCCGCCCTACTCTAGCGCTGATGAGTACGAAACCCGTAAGCAATGCACCACACGTCAATCCACAACTACCTCCCCCTTGCAGACCGCCCAGCGCTTTAAGCCAAAAGTCATCCTTAAATCCCAAGACCTCTTGAAAGGCGTGCAGCATAGACTGAGCACAGCCAAAGCATTTCAGATAGTTATTGTATGCTAGCTCTCCAACCCTCTCTCGATTAGCCTCTGAGCTGAAAATCTCTCTTGTTTTTTCATCGAATACCTTGATGAAATCGGTCCTGGCTTTAGATTCTTCACTAGTCATTGTTACGCTTGCATCTGGGTGTTAGAATCCCATAGAAATGAACCTATATGGTCTTAGCCGTTTCAGGAGTTCCCTTTGTAGTGCCACTGGGATTTCAGGGAGGCCTACCTGGGCTTATAGGCTTTCACCGCAATGCTGGCTATCGGGGCTCCGACTCCGCAGGCAGTTTCCTCTTTATGGGGTTCCAGGTGCTCTTCTTGTGCCTCTAGTTGAACAAAACCAGCGGCACGAATCTTTTCCAGGTATTCCTTCTCCTCCAGGGCACCGGCCACGCAGCCAGCCCATTGCTCCAGGCTCTCTCGAACCGACGCCGGCAGCTCGCCACGGGTGACGATATCCGACACGCAGAGCCTTCCCCCCGGCTTGAGCGCCCGAAAAACCTCCTGAAACACGGTATCCTTATCCGGGGAAAGGTTTATCACACAGTTGGAGATAACAACATCCACCGAGTCGCTCTCGATGGGCATGTGCTCCATCTCGCCCAACCGAAACTCGACGTTATCCAGGGAGAGCTCTTCCGCATTTGCTCTTGCCAGCTGGATCATATCTGGAGTCATATCCAGCCCGATAACCTTGCCCTGGGTACCAACCTTGTGCGCCGCCAGAAAACAGTCCAGCCCCCCTCCGCTTCCCAGGTCGAGCACCACTTCTCCGGGCTGCAGTTCCGACAGTGCTATCGGGTTGCCGCATCCCAGCGATGGTATGTCAGCCGCTATGGATTCCAGCTCCTCTGTGGAATACAGGCTCTGAGCGTGGCTTGTTTCAGCGGCACACGGGCCGCAACAGCTCGAGGCCTCTTTGCTCTGCGGTGCGCAGCAAGAGGGAGCTTGCTGCCTCGCTATCTCAGCGTAACGATCCCGCACGAATTTCTTGATCTCATCGTCATTCTTCGCTTCCATGCTATCTCCTCAAACTCACTAGGACACTTGCCTCCAAATTATATCATGATCTGTAGTGCATTGGAAGTGAATGTACTCGTCCAGTACATTGGTAACACAAAACCGCTAGTCCATGGTTGCTGTCATTGCGAGGCACGAAGTGCCGAAGCAATCTCAAGGGTGGTGGGTGGGCAGGTAAGCGACGGTGAGATTGCTTCGCTTCGCTCGCAATGACAAGTGAAAGAGCGGCTCACAGTGACGGCGGGCTGTCACCCATCTATCCGAATGAGATCAGTGAATCCTTCATGCCTCATTTCTAGCCAATCTCGGCGAGCCTTTCCTTCAGCCTTTCGACTTTATCATGGTAAGCTGCCAGTCTCTCTCGTTCCCTTTCCACCACATCCGGCGGCGCCTTGGAAAGAAAGCTTTGGTCCTTAAGCCTGGCCTCGATGCGGGCGATCTCTGCCTGATTGCCCTCGCTCTCTTTCTTCAACCGCGCCCTTTCCGCCTCAAGGTCGACCATGCCCGCCATAGGCAGGAGCACCTCCGCCCCCTCAAGCACTACCATCTTAGCCTTTTTTCCGCTCTCCCAACCTTCCCCACCCGCGGGCCTCGCGTCTTCGGTGCCGATGATGGTGAGCGGCCTTACCCGGGCCAGGGTCTCGATAGCCTGAGCCTGGGTTTCAATAGCGGGCTTTGTTTCCGCAGCGGCAACAACCGCCTCGATCCACCTGGCAGGCGCCACCCGGAACTCAGCGCGTGCGTTTCTGATCGCCCGAACGATCTCTATGACCACCGCCATCTGTTTCTCCGCCTCGTCGTCCAGCGCCTCTCCATCGGCGGCAGGGTAGGGGGAAACCATGATGGATTCGGCCATTTCATAGTCGAGATGTCCTTTAAGGCTTTGCCATATCTCCTCAGTTATAAAGGGCATGAAGGGATGGAGCAGGCGCAATGAGGTCTCCAGGACATGGGCCAGCACGGGCATCGGTGATCTTGCGCCTTTTTCGCTCTCTCCACCCCTATCCACACCTTTGAGTCGTATCTTTGACATCTCGATATACCAGTCGCAGAACTCTCCCCAGATGAAGTCGTGGATCTGCCGCTGGGCCTCGCCGAACTGGAAATCTGACATGAGGCTCTCGACGCTGGCTACAAGACGATTCAGCCGACTCAAAATCCAGCGATCCTCCAGGGGCAGCGTTGCTCTGCCAATTTCATCGATGCTCACCCCTTCCTCCATATTGCCCAGTATGAACCGGGAGGCGTTCCACATCTTATTAGCGAAGTTGCGAGCTGCCTCCAGCTTCCCCTTGCTCAGCCTAGTATCGTTTCCCGGCGAGGTGCCGGTGGAGAGGGCAAGGCGCAGGGCATCGGTGCCGTAGCTCTCGATGGTATCCAGGGGGTTCAAGACGTTGCCCTTCACCTTGCTCATCTTCTCACCCTTCTCATCGCGTACCAGTCCGTGAAGATAAACGGTATTGAATGGCACCTCCCCGGTATTCTCCAGACCCATCATTATCATCCTGGCAACCCAGAAGAAGAGGATGTCATACCCCGTCTCCATCACCGAGGTCGGATAGAAATAGTCAAAGTCCCCGGTAGCATCGGGCCAGCCCAGGGTGGAGTGGGGCCAGAGCGCCGAGCTGAACCAGGTATCGAGGACATCGGGGTCCTGAACGATGTTCGACGAGCCGCATTGACTACAGGTCCGGGGATCATCAATGGTCACGGTGAGCTGGCCGCATTCGCCACAATACCACACCGGGATGCGGTGCCCCCACCAGAGCTGGCGGCTAATGCACCAGTCGCGGATGTTCTCCAGCCAGTTGAGGTAGACCTTGGTGAAACGCTCGGGGATGATCTTTATCCTGCCATCGGTAACCGCATCGATTGCGGGGATAGCCAGCGGCGATATCTTGATAAACCACTGCTTGCTGGCCCAGGGCTCGATCACGGTGTTGCAGCGGCAGCAGTGCCCCACCGAGTGTTGATGGCGCTCCACCTTAACCATGAGGCCTTCACTCTCCAGGTCGGCGAGAAGCTGCTCGCGGCAGGCGAAGCGGTCAAGCCCCTTGTAGGGGCCAGCGTTAGTGTTCATCGTCCCGTCGGGGTTTAATATATTCACCGAGGGCAAACCGTGCTGCTGGCCGATCTCGAAGTCAACCGGGTCATGGGCCGGGGTTACCTTCACCGCCCCGGTGCCAAATGAGGGATCGACAGCTTCATCGGCGATTACCGGGATCTCCCTGCCGATGGCGGGCAGGATCGCTCTCCTGTCCACCATTCCCTTATATCGCTTATCCTGCGGGTTTACCGCAACTGCGGTGTCTCCCAGGATGGTCTCTGGGCGGGTGGTAGCCACAGTGATGAACCCATCCTCACCAGCGAGCCGGTAGTTAACATAATAGAGGTGCCCCGTCTCCTCCACATGCTCCACCTCCAGGTCGGAGAGGGCGGTGGCGCAGCGCGGGCACCAGTTTATAATGCGCTCCCCCCGATAGACCAACCCCTTTTCATAGAGGTGAACGAAGGTGATTCGCACCGCCCGTGATGGCCCCTCGTCCATGGTGAAACACTCCCTGCTCCAGTCGCAGGAGGCGCCCAAGCGCTTGTGCTGCTCGGCGATGACGCGGCTATACTGTTTCATCCACTGCCACATCCGCTCGAGGAACTCTTCCCGCCCCAGGTCGTGCCTGGTGACTCCCTCCTCAGTGAGAGTCTGCTCCACCACGACCTGGGCAGCGATCCCAGCGTGGTCGATACCGGGAAGCCAGAGGGTTGGGTCGCCCTTCATGCGGTGCCAGCGAATCATGATGTCTTCCAGGGTTGCGGTGAGGGCGTGTCCCAGGTGAAGCTCTCCGGTGACATTGGGCGGGGGCATGATGATTACAAAGGGCTCCTTCTGTGAGTCAATCTTGGGGGCGAAGTAGCCCTTTTCCAGCCAATGCTGATACCACTTGGTCTCTACTTTTTGGGGGTCATATGCCTTTGGTATTTCTGAAAGTTTTTGTGCGGTCATGAATCCTACGAACCTACTTCTTGCCTTTTTCTGTCCTCGCTTTGTTCTTA
>JABUBL010000438.1_pt1 | contig 12302 bp, 13 predicted proteins | sample 7240371 | NCBI WGS metagenome assembly JABUBL01 (sample SAMN07256343, study PRJNA390944) | subsurface metagenome | isolation source: Methane hydrate marine sediment | place: Pacific Ocean: Eastern North Pacific, ODP site 1244 | collected 2002
CCATCATTCAGTGAGGTAAGGACAGCCAAGCGGCAGCTCATGATCGGCTTGCCTCCTATGTAAACAACGGCCTCAACCGACGTCTACACCCCGCTACCTGGATAAGAGCTATTAAGCATCAGCCTAGATGAAGTAGACGCGAACAAGCAATGACTGAATACGTGAAAAGACGTCAGAGAAGACAACCTGGACAAGAGGAACACTACCACTGGAAAACAGACTGCCCCGACTATCCCCGACGAGGAAAGGAGATCCTGATGATATTCCCAGACAGGCCCCCTCACATTCCATCCTGCCCCAAATGTGCTCAGCTAGACGCGGATGAAAGAGCTCAACGTGCGCGCACTCCCTAGACGAGTTCGTCGCCTGGCGACCCCGCTTCGCGGGCGTTTTGCATGATGGGTGTTCTTTATACTACTGAGCCTTCAGTGTAATACGGGATATTTTGGTGCGATGTACTAATTGTAAGAATCTACATGTGAGGAAGGGTAGATTCACCACGTATTTTTGTTTGTTTCTGCGGGACTATTTGGATGTAATTGACGTCGAGTTTCGCTGCCGGTCCTTCGAATCAGTCACACGCAAGCGCGGCTAAACGAAGTGTACGCACAGTTTCTTAACGTCGTGCATGTCAGGGTAAACACCGATCGATCGCACTGCAGTTATTTGCACTTGCTACTCCAACTCACTAGATGTGCATTAAATAGAGCCATATATATTGAGTTAGGCACTGAGGCCTAATGAAAGAAAAAGCATCTCGTTCAGGACCGCAACAGTTGGTCTCAGGCGGATTATGGTCCATAGGGTTCATGGTTCTGAGTGGCTTCTTCTGGTTGGCATGGGGCGTACAGGTCAGCAGGCGTTACGGGCCCGCCGGTTTTGGCCTGTTCAACATGGCTCAATCCGCGTACAACTTCATATGGGCATTCGTATTCGGTGGAATATTCGAAGGACTAATAAAATTCGGCACGGAGCACCTGCTGGAAGATGATTCAAACCCCGCGTATTTTTTCTCGAACTACGTGCGATACCTCACGGGAATTAGTCTAGTCGTATTCGTCATCCTTACGGCTGCATCGTTCCTGATATCGGATACCATTCTGAGGATATTGACTCTATCAATAGCATTTTCATTCCTATTCTCAGGGGTAAAGGATTCATTGGCTTCAATAGTTGGATCCCTCAAACTAAACAGACAGCTCTCGATCATTAACTCGAGTAGGGCATACATCGTCTTCATCTTGGGCTTCGCATTCATCCTATTGGGTCTCCCTTTCTACATTCTTCCCACGTTGCTGCTGGGGGCCACAATCGGTCAACTATTAATCAGCTTGTTTTTCTGCAGATCCTATCTGAAGGACCTGTATATATCAATTCTCAAGATATTCCGCATTAAGAACAAGAGGTATTTCATATCCGAGGATATCAAGAACTTCAAATACCTCATATTTTTCGGTCTGTTCGTATCCATCGGTAAAATCTCCTTCAACGTCATGAAGAGCCTGGACATCATGGTGCTCAATCTGTTCTTCGATTACGAGAACGTAGGCATCTACAGTGTCGCGGACACCGCTTCCAGCCTACTCTTCTATATGACGGCGTTCTCGATACCGATCCTCTCATCGATATCGGAGGCCTGGAAACAAAAGGACGACGTGCTCATGAAAGAGTACGTCAAGATATCTGTGAAATACCCCTTGCTGATTGGAGTTCCCCTGACGATATCGATCTTCGCACTGGCAAGGCCCCTCATTCTAGGTGTCTACGGAGCAGACTTCCAGGCAGCCATAATACCCCTGCAGATCCTCATCGTCGGCACTTTCCTGCTCATGTTCGGGTACACCCTATCGGCCGTGCTGGTCGGCATCGGGAAGCCAAAACTTTCAGGAGGGTTGATGGCAGCCGCCGCCATACAATATATCTTCTCCCTATATGTCCTCACACCAGCGTTCGGCTTCGAAGGAGCCGCGCTCGCCCTGACCCTCACAGGGGTCACGTCTCTGTTCCTGATCCCCTTTTTCATTAGATACTACCTGAAGATCAATATCTTCTCGGGAATCCACAAGATAATGGTCTCGGGCGCTATATTCGCCATCATCCTATTCTACATACCGAAATCCAACTTTCTGACTCTCTCTCTTGGATATGTCGCTGGTCTCGTAGTTTTTCTTATATCGCTGAAATACACGGGCTATATCGACAGAGACGACCTTAAGATGTTGAGTAGCTTACGCTCACAAGACTAACTGCATTCTCACGTGGTGCGTTTCACAGTTCCATTCTCTGAGCAATGACGATGGACAGCGGTATCCCGAGGATTCCCCCTACGACCATCTGCAGTATGTTGAAGGGCATCTCGGTCAACGCTGCGCCGAGCCCGTACATGTAGTATTGAACGAGGAAGTATCCGACCACCATCTCCGAGCCCGCTACAATCCAAGCTACAACCTTCTTCTTGACTCCAAGATCCTCCTCATCCAAAACCATGATGGATCCCGCTAGGAATCCCTCTAAACCTTTGATCACGAGCGTAAATGGAATCCAGACATACCAGCCCCCGATCAAGTCGGCCAGGGACGAACCGATCCCCCCGGCGAAGAAGCCGACGATGGGTCCGAATGTTATCGCTGCGACCATCACCATGGCGTCGCCGACGTTGAAGAATCCCTGGGTGGCAGGGATGGGAAATTGTATCAACAAAGTCGTCGCACATACGAGAGAGGCCATAATCGCGGATATCGCGATCTCTCGTGTGCCGAATCTCAGCATATCCTTCCATAACGTGAGGGGAGGATAAATCCTTTTGGAGGGAGCCCGTGCGCGCCTTGAGCGGATCTCGGGTAGCTGGGACGAGGTCCTATAGCCCATCCTTTTATTCAGCAAATCGTTCTATCTCACGCCTTGCTCAGGTTCATGCTTGCATCGCTGGAACGTTACTCGGATAGCGTGTTCCGTACCCTGTGCTATAACCACGGCGCGGACCTGACCTTCACTGAGATGGCCCATGTGGGGAGCTTCCTGAGGAGGAACAGGGTGTCGCTTGAGAAGATAGAGCCAAGGGACTCTACCCCCGTTCAGATTCAGATCTTGTCGGGCAACGAGGGTAGGCTTGACCGTTTTCTATCAGGTTTCAAGCCTTTTGATGGCTTCATGGGGTTCAACCTGAACCTGAGCTGCCCCAGCAAGGACGTCATCAGGCAGGGTAAGGGCGCCGCCATGGTCAAGAGGGCTGCGAAGACCGCGAGGCTTGTGTCGTTGATAAGGGACCACGGGTACCCTGTCTCCGTCAAGATCAGGCTTGGGTTGAACCAGTACGAGAAGGACGGTAAGGTCTACCTCAACAACCTGGGAGGGGTTGACCCGGACTTCTTCGTGGTCCACGCCATGCATGCGGCTCAGAGCTCGGATGAGAAGGAGGATAACTCTGTCTACACGGAGTGCGTTGAGGCTGCGAGGGGGATCCCCGTTATCGCCAACGGGGGAATTGAGACTCCGGAGATGGTTCAATCACTGGTGGAGATGGGAGTCGGCGGGGTGATGATGGGGCGCCCTGCAATGGGGAACCCCGCGATATTTGATTTAATGAAAAACGAGCTGGGGGCCAATAATCCGCCTAAACCGGTCCCAACGACTGATGACCTGACGCGAGAGTACGATGATATCTTTGAATCGATCGGCGGCTCCGAACAGTACAGGTCACGGTTCTTGAAGGTAGTGGGAAGGGCTCGACCCCGCTACTAGTGTGTGGGGTAAAATTGTAACGCCCACATCGTGTGCGCTCATTCTCTTTTGATGTAGAACCTTGCGTGAGATAGATATTACACATGTCTGCGAGTGCGCGCAGAACGTCACTGCTCTCCTAGTCTGTCAAGGATCGTCTGGATATTCGCGTTTATGGATTGGACGAACTTTTCTCGTGGAATGATTTCACGGCTCACGTTTTCCAAGGTCTGAGGCTTCATTCTCCCGTCTTTTACGAGCTGCCGTCCTGCGTCCTTTGCTGCCTGATAAATATCATCCACTGAGCCACCCATCTGACCTACCCGGGGGAGAAACCATGCGAGAGGTCGAAGTAATGCCCCCGCGTATTCACGGTCCAGGTTCCTACAGATGGCCTTCACATGGGAGACAAGTGGTTCAAAGTTATCTAGCTCAGGGTGGCCGCAGGCGGAGACCAGCACTATCTTGCCTGGTTTGAACTTCGGGCGCCTAGAGTGTCGTGTGTGTCCATCTCGTATCTCGAAGATGGGCTGAAGTAGGGCATAGCAGCGGTCTATCACGGCCTTCATCTGGCTGTTCATTCCGTCGATGTAGACCGGCGTGGCGAGAATAAGGATATCTGACTCCGCGAGCTTTGGGTATATTTTCTGCATGTCGTCTTTCTGGACGCATACCCCGGGCGTCTTGCTCCAACATGTACCGCATCCGACGCAGGGTCCGATTTTATGCTTGTGGATGTAGAGGAGGTCAACATCTGCACCTGCTTCTTTCATCCCGTCGAGGAAGGGAGTGAGGATGGTTGCTGTGCCTCCTTTCTCCATGTTCGGGCTGCTGTTCAATGCCAAGACTTTCATGTTTCATCTCATCCTGAGCAGGATATTTAAACTAGTGCGCGCCTGCAAACGACTAATATAATTCCCTTTCAAGGTCTCTATGATTGTATGAACATAAGTAAAGTGAAACTGGTTTACTTCTCACCAACAGGGACAGGAAAGAAAACTGTCAATGAGATAGCTGCAGGGATGGGTTATGATGCCGACGCCATAGACCTTACTCGACCTGACGCCAACCAGAGCAGCTACAAACTTGGAGAAAATGAACTGGCCATATTTGCCGTCCCTGTCTATGGGGGCCGAGTCCCTCAGACTGCGTTAGACCGACTCAGAATAGTCAGGGGAGATAATACACCAGCGGTACTTGTAGCCATCTATGGGAACAGGGCGTATGAGGACGCTTTACTCGAATTACATAACACGACAAAAGAGCTAGGGTTCAAGACGGTAGCCGGAGCGGCTTTCATTGGACGGCACAGTTTCGACACTGAGGAGACTCCCATCGCCACGGGAAGACCTGACGCAGAGGATCTAAAGAAGGCGCACGAGTTCGGTGTCAAGGTCTTGGAGAAGATCAAGGGAATGGACGAAGTTCGTGAGATTGATGTTCCAGGCAATCACCCGTATCGTGAGAGAGGAGGCGGGGGCCCAAGAAGTCCCGAGACTGATGAGGCCACCTGTATCCTGTGTGGCATGTGTGCAAGGGTCTGCCCGACTGGATGCGTGGAGGTATCAGATGTGGTCGAGACCCAGAAGGACCAGTGTATAGCCTGTACTGCCTGTGTCCAGAACTGTCCAACTGGAGCTAGGCACTGGGAGCACGAGGGTATACTCGGTGCAGCCAAATGGTTATCTACCGAACATGGAGCCAGGAAGGAACCCGAGATATTCATCTAATCCCCTTTTACTCGCGCGCGAAATGGAAAGAACACTCACAACATACACCCATTCTTGAAGTGTAATAATGAAATAGACCCGGTTCAATATGTTGTTTGGAGTGTAGAATCATGTCGGAAATGATCAGCGCCATGAGAATATTCACAAAGTTCGGCCTGGATCGACTTAGATGGGACCTACGTGAGGTCGCCTTGGAACTCCTGGACTGGAAGCAGTGCGAGGAGGCCAACTCGGTCCGGTGGCTGCTCGCACACATCTCCATGGTGTTGAACGTCTACATACCAAGAGCGGTAACCGGCGACCTAGGCTATGTTCCTGAAGGGTGGCCAGACGACTACACTGACGACGGGAGCCATTCCCTTGAGAGGCTGGTGGCGGACATCAAGGAAGGCGAGGTCAGAGCCCTGGAGAGCTTAGAAAGCCTCTCGCCGGAGTCGCTGGAGGACACACTGGACTGGTACATCGGCGAGGAGAGGCGTGAGGTCTACCTAATGATCCTCGCATCCGAGATTCTCCATCACGAGGGGCAGGTGGCGGCCGCGATTGGGCTGAAGAGGAGGATGGATGGCCTCTCCCCCAAGGTGGAGCCTCCCCTATAGCGCGCGAACGGTCGTCTCAACCCATTATTGGTACCAATCTCTGTGCGCGCAGTTCCTGGCCTCCATGCAGTGTATTCATATCAGAGCAGGTAAGACTAGGAGAAGTGAAGTAAAATGAAGATAGGGTTACAGTTACCCCAGTTCGATTGGCCTGGGAGCCCACAGAATATTGGCCCTAAGTTGGCGGAGATAGCGAAAACGGCTGACAGAGTGGGTTTCACTAGTCTCTGGCTTATGGACCATTTCTTTGGAATCGAACAGGGGTACGGACCCGTCGACGCGCCAATGCTTGAGGGTTACAGTGTGCTTCCATTCCTTGCAGCGGTGACTGAACGGATCAAGCTAGGGCTGATGGTGACCGGGGCGTTCTATCGTCCGCCGGGGCTCCTCGTGAAAATGGTTACTACGTTGGATGTGATCTCGGGTGGTAGGGCGTACCTAGGTATAGGTTCAGGTTGGTACCGGAGGGAGGGAAATGGACTTGGTATGCCATACCCAGAGACTGCAAGGGAACGTCTCGGACGGCTACGCGAGACCCTCCAGATAGCTAAACAGATGTGGAATGGCGACTCGTCACCGTACAAGGGCAGATACTATCAGCTGGACGAGCCCCTCAATCAGCCTATGCCGTTATCGAAGCCACACCCGCCCATCCTCATCGGTGGTGGAGGGGAGAAGGTGACCCTTCGGCTCGTGGCGAAGTATGGGGATGCCACGAACCTGCACCTGGGCTGTCACCCTGACCTGCACTACCCGGAGCCGCTCTCAAGCTGGTACAGGACTTACGCTGATAGGCTCCCCAAGAAGCTTGCAGTCCTGAGGAGGCACTGCGATGAAATTGGTAGAAACTACGGCGATATCGAGAAAACTGTGCTGGGCGCAATCAAGATCGCGCCTGACGCTATGCCGCCTGAGGAGCTGGTCGAATTGTGCCACGGGTTGCACGACGTTGGCGTCGATCAGGCCATATTCAATATGCCGAATGTCGCAGACATTACTCCCTTGGAGACCATCGGAAGGGAGGTCATCCCCCAAATAGAGCATCTCTGACGAGGGAAACAAGGTGAACGCACGCGCTACTGGCAACTAACCACAATAAATCTTGAAAAAGGAGAGATCATACTATACTAGTGGACAAAGACTCGGGCGGGGGATACCGCATAAGTGAGGAAGGACTAACATGGCAAAGATAACGAGAATAACTCTTACCATGTTGCTTATCATAATCAGTGTAGCAGCGGTTGGATATTATTTCTGGAACCAAGATAACCATGAAAATACAGATTATAATCCCATCAATGATTTTACCAAGATAGATGATTATCCACTTTACACGGCAACGTATGTTGGAGATTATAGGTTCTCCGAGTACTTGAATACAGGTACACGACCAAGACTGAGTGGAATTGGGTGCACATGCTTCACTGTAGACGGATTATTGTTTGGAAGGAACTTTGATTTTCCATCAAATCCAGCGTTACTGCTCTGGACTAGCCCCATGGGTGGGTATAAGAGTGTCTCAATGGTAGACCTCGGATACTTTGGGTACTCATTGGAGAACCATCCACTTGACACCACAGGACTCGAAGAGACACCGTATATGCCGTTTGATGGAATGAACGAGAAAGGGCTCGTAGTGGCCATGGCTGCTATACCATACGCAGATGCACTTGAGTCCCCTGATAAAGCATCCATAGGAGAAATAGCTGTAATCCGACTCTTGTTGGATTATGCAGCCAATGTAGATGCAGCAGTTGAATTACTAAGTGAATATAATGTGGAGATGACGACCCCACCAATTCATTACCTTATAGCTGATCCGAGTGGTGAATCAGTGATCATAGAATTTCTTGACGGTGAGATGAAACAGTACTGGAGTAATGAACCACAGATTATGACAAATTTTTTGGTAACAGGAGTAAGTCTTCCAGAAGACTCACCGTGTCAACGCTACGACTCTGTTTACTCTGGGATAATAGATTATGAGGAAAGTATGTCCGTGGAATACGCGTTTACGCTGTTAGAATCATCATCCCAGTCAAGCACCATCTGGTCCACAGTATATGATATGGAAAGCCTCACAGTACACGTAGCCATGGGGAGAGACTATTCTGATATCTACTCGTTTGAACTCATGAAAAGCGATTCTTAACCTCTGCTCTACTATAGGAGTTTACGCGCGCAGTACCTGAAACGATTTATCGTCGCTTCGGTTATTCACTAACTATGACAGATCGATGGAGCGAGGAGAGGGCTTGGGAGTGGTATGACCGGCATAGGTGGCTTGTGGGGTGCAACTTCATCTCGAGCACGGCCATCAACCAGCTTGAGATGTGGCAGGCCGATACCTTCGATCCTTCAACCATTGAACGCGAGCTTGGTTGGGCAAGTGGTCTAGGCTTCAACACGGCCAGGGTCTATCTGCATGACCTTGTGTGGGAAAATGATTCAAAGGGGTTCATTGAACGGGTTGACCGATTCCTGGAGATCGCATCGGTTAAGGGTATCAAGCCGATGTTCGTCTTCTTCGATGACTGCTGGAACACGGATTTCCGAGCGGGGAGGCAGCCCGAGCCCAAGCCCGGGGTGCATAACTCCGGCTGGGTCCAGAGCCCCGGTGCTAGTAGGGTACTCGATCCATCGACCCGGGGGCCGCTCGAGGAGTACGTGAAGGGTATTTTGGACTTCTTTGGGGATGACGACAGAGTCCTCATGTGGGACCTGTATAACGAGCCCGGTGGAGGAGATCTAGGACGAAAATCACTCGGACTGCTGAAGGAAATCTTCAGGTGGACGAGGGAGGCTGAGCCTTCCCAGCCTGTATCAGTGGGAGTCTGGTTCGATAACGATGAGCTCAACGATTTCCAGCTCTCGAACTCTGATATCGTCACGTTCCACAACTACCACGATGCAGAGAATCTCGAGCAGCAGATACACCGACTCAGAATGCACGGACGACCCATGATCTGCACTGAGTACATAGCGAGGACCAGAGGGAGTCTGTTCAAGACATGCCTCCCTGTGTTCAAACGGGAGAAAGTAGGGTGTATAAACTGGGGACTTGTCGACGGGAAGACTCAGACCAAGTATCCGTGGAATTCTGAGGAGGGATCGCCTGAACCTGAGACATGGTTCCATGAGATATTGCACAAAGATGGGACGTCATACAGACAAGATGAGGTCGATCTCATTCGAAAATTAACATCCTCTGATTAGCATCTATAAAATCACCCTTCGCACGCGCCGTCGTGTGTGTGGGGATAAAATTTAACCCCCAAACCCATTCTCTCTCTACGACTCCCCGACTCACTCTCTTCCACTCTCTCTCCTATTACACCCACACAAATATCAGAAAGGAAATAACACGCATTATCGAATTCTATGTATCTATGGGGGTTCTTTTCGATCTACGAGGTCTGATGGATCCATTTTTGTGGCGGTGAAAACACCATTGTAAAGATTTTTTTCGTCCAGAGTAAATTCAGAACCTAAGTCAACCCACAATAATGCAAACTTTTTTTTCCCATTCTTTAACTGGGCTTCAGCTTGAAGTAAGAACTCCCCCCAACCCTCAAGTGTTCTCGCATAATTGTTATTACTATTGCTGCTCACGATTCTTCTATTCGGAAAAGATTCATGAAGTATGTAGGTTACATATTTTATCTGATTCAATTCAATACGAGTCCCTGCAATCTTCACAGTCCAGGAATACCAATCATCACGAATTTTTTCATAAGTATTTACTAATTTCAATGTCAATGAAAATCAACTCTCCCAGTTTTAGGTGAATAACTATCACTTATCCATTCGTTTCCCTGATATTCAAGTGTAACCTGAAATTCTGGATCGTTAACTCCAGGAGCATTTACATAAATATAAGGCATCTGTACATTTGGTGACGTTTGTTGAAATTGAACATTAGCATTTTTACCTGATTCAATTTCATTACCATTACTATAGATTGTGTAACTACATTGTGCTTGTAGATAATGTGCAGGCAGAGTAGGCAATGCTGGCGTTGGATTAACAAACCGAAGATATAATTTTATGGAACCAAGTGGTGTCTCTCTAGAATATTTTTGAAGGACCAAGTATGTAATGACCCACATACCAAAAGGCCCACCAACTGAAATCGAAAGTCCTCCGATATTTCCCTTTGCTGTGTTCTGAAAAAATTGTGTGAGTAGATCATCATGCCCTGTTCTTATGACGATTCCCACGATTAACAGTACCACAACACACACAATGACTAAAGATGCAAATGAATAAATTATTGTGTCCTTAGTTCGTGGGTTCATATGAACATTATTGTTATTCCACTATAAATCATTCGCGGGCGCGCATCCGTTCCCTCCCCTACCTACTCTCTCTCCTATTACACCCACACAACTTCTCTTTTCAGCACGTGATCGAGAAAAATGATTAATATTATTATACATTAAAGAATAATATGGTAGAAATTTCTCTCGATATTCCGCAAGATATCTACGACAATTTAAAGATATTAAGTGGGGCATTTTCTCAGGATGTTGAGGAGACAGTCAATGAAGTACTTGATGCAGTTGCGCGTACACAGTTTAATATCAGGTGGTTACTCGAATCAAAGGAGAACGAAGTTAACCCACATGGTCTCCGATACCTAATTTCACATCGGATAAATTTGGGGAGCATGGCTGAAAGGGAATTATTCGGTAAAATTCTTAAGGAGCTCAATGCCGAGGGGGGCCATTTCGGTGCAGGCGACATGACTATTGATCTCGATGACAACAGCATTTGGATTAACTATAATGGCCTCATTGGTAGTAATCTGTGCGTAGACGCCTTTGACGTAACCTTGACAGGCTTGAAGCGACTTACAGCAGACTGTACAATACATGTCGATGAAGATAATTATGAGACATCGGAACGGGTTCAGGAGCATGCGCAGAGAATCAGGCGCACACAGAAGGAGCTGCCTGAAGAGTTTCATAACTTGGACCCATGGGAGGTAGACGTTCTTGTGGACGACGAGACAAGTTTTATCCTAAGAGCATACTTCTCCGAAGACTTTTGGGGCTATCTACCCCCCATTCCTTCCATCTCTGAGTTCTTTGAGAAGGTATTGGCTAGTGCGGAAGTCAGTAGATCCTTATGATGAAGGAATTGCGTGTGCGCGCATCCATGCTTTGTTTTCGATAGGACAAGTTTATATTTAGCATTTATTAAATATTAATTGAGGTAATATTATGGGAAAAGGTAAAGGTGGAGGAAAAGGGAAAGGAGGCTATCCCAGCAAAAACCCAGGTAAACCTTCAGGAGGAGGTCGCGACAACGACCCTCCGAAGGGTAAGGGTAAGTAATTTCCGCGCGCGCATATTTGAATTACTCAAAATATCTCATTATCATCAGGTCCATTAATTTACGAAGTCTTTCAGAAGTTAATTCAACGGCTATACTTTCACCCTCATAAACATCACCCAACATTGCATTCTCTGATATAGGAGGTAACCTGTCACCATGAACAACTTTACTTCTCCATTCATAAACGGTCTTTATAATCTCGTTAAAACAATTATTTAATAAATTATCATCCTTTAACAATTTACAATCTACAAAATTAAAGTGACAGTATCCTATTCCCCCCCCTCTAAAAAAGGAAGTACAATAACATTCCCAATATTTATCACTATCAAAACATATCGGAGCAGCAATCTTCCTAACTTCAATATTATTAACATCAACGTATTTTCGTATATCATCTATTTTTCCAATTTCTCGTAATTCCTCCTCTTTTTCCTCAAATAATTTTCCTATATCCACCTCTGTCACATCATCTGGATAATCAAAACGAGGAGGCAGATCAGGAGCATCCTTAGGGTACCTAATTGATTTTACAAAATCCATTTTTTCTTCTCTTGTTAAGTATTCGTTAGCAAAATTAGTTACACTAGATATGGAACCGAATATTTCATGATAATCCTCTTTCATTATTTCAATTAGTTCTTTTAGATCTATTGAAGCATCGGATCTTAGTCTTTCTTGATATCTTCTCTTATTTTCTCTACTGCTAATCCAATCTTTAAATGAGATATATTCTGTCTGGCCACGAGATAATTTCTCCATTATACCAATAATTATTACTAAAACCGCATATGGTGGCATTACTAGATCTCTAGCACATTGAGGGCATTTTTCGATATGATTTCCACATCTTTGACATACAAAAAACTTTGCTGAACCATAAAATCTGCTTATTTCAAGAAATAGTTCTGCA
>JABUBL010000439.1_pt1 | contig 12300 bp, 12 predicted proteins | sample 7240371 | NCBI WGS metagenome assembly JABUBL01 (sample SAMN07256343, study PRJNA390944) | subsurface metagenome | isolation source: Methane hydrate marine sediment | place: Pacific Ocean: Eastern North Pacific, ODP site 1244 | collected 2002
ATCGGCGGCGTAAGTGGTAAACGGATAGTCGGCCACGGTCGGCGAGGCATTGGTCAGGCTGGCCACAAGTTGTGATTTGCCGGCATTGGGCAGCCCGACCACGGCCACCTGGGAGGCACCTTCCTTCTCAATCGCCATGGTCATCCGCTGGGCGCCACTCTTCTTGCCTGCCAGCTGCGTCAGCTTGGCGATTCTGCTTCTCAACTCGGCACGGAGGTGGTCCGTACCCTTGTGCTTGGGCATAATCGCCAGCATCTCTTCCAGCGCCGCGATTTTTTCAGCCGGGTCCTTTGCTGCCCGGAAATTTTTCTCAGCCCCGAAATACTGCGGTGGTAAATTGGCCGGCATTCTAAAGCGTCTCCTTTACCTTCATGGCCAGCTTTTCCGTCATGCCATTGGTTGCCACCAGTTCTTCAAGCGATGCTTCCCGGATGGCCTGGACTGAGCCGAATTTCTTCAGCAGGGAACGCTTGCGCTTGGGCCCAATGCCTGGTACGCCATCAAACACCGAGATAAATGACTCCTTTTTATGCACTCTATGGTGGTAGCCGAGGGCAAAGCGATGTGCCTCATCACGGAGTCGCTGTAATAGTTTAAGTCCCGGAGAACTGCGCGGAAGCACAATCGGTTTTATCTTCTGCGGCATGTAAATCTCTTCGTTTTCCTTGGCCAGGCTGGCAAGCGGCACCGATTTTATGCCCAGTTCGCCCATTGCCGATAGCGCCGCATTGAGCTGCCCCTTGCCCCCATCGATCAGGACGAGGTCGGGGACAATTGCCCAGGTATCAGGCGTTGAAGCTTCCCCATCCAGGTGTTTAAACCTCCGGTGGATAACCTCGTGGAGCATGGCGTAATCATCGGCCCCGGCTACTGTTTTTATGCGGAAGCGCCGGTAGTGGGCCGGCTTTGACTTCCCCTTCTCAAAGACCACCATGCTGCCCACCGCCGCCCGGCCCTGAATATCTGAAATGTCATAAGCTTCCATACGTAGCGGCGGGTGGGTCAGGTTCAGTTCCTTTTCTATTTCGTCGATGGCTGCCTCCAGCTCTTTCGACGTGGCGAGCTGCCTGATTTTCAGCTGTTCCAACCCCTGTCTGGCGTTCTCGGCAACGATATCAACCAGGTGTTTCTTGCTGCCCCGGCGCGGTACCTGTATGTCCACCCTTCCCCCCCGCCTGCCCTGCAGCCATTCTTTCAGCACCGCCATATCTTCAACCGGATATTGAAGCACCAACCGGGGTGGTATATTCGGGCTGGAACTGTAAAACTGCTTGATGAAACTGGTGATAATCTGTGGCGGCTCTTCATGCTGCGTGCCCTGCATCACAAAACTCTCCCGGCCGGTCAGCTGGTTGTTGCGGATGAAGAAGACCTGGACATACGCCTGGTCTCCATCCTGGGAAAAAGCGATGACGTCCTGCTCGCCGCTAACCGCGGTGGCAATTCTCTGCCCTTCCACAACTCTGTCTATTGCCTGCAACTGGTCACGATACAGCGCCGCCTTCTCAAAGTCCAGCGCTGCCGCCGCCCGGTTCATCTTGTCCTGAATCTGCCTGGCCACCCTGTCCTGCTTTCCTTCCAAGAACATTACGACCTGTTTGACAACCCCGGCGTATTCCTTTCGGCTCACCGCCCCGATGCAAGGTCCGAGACAGCGGCCCATGTGATATTCCAGGCACGCCCGCGAGTCGGCCCCGGTAATCTTTTTGGTACAGTAGCGGAAAGGAAAGACGCCCTTGACCACTTTCAGTGTCTGGCGCACGGACTTGGCGCTGGCAAACGGTCCAAAATAGCGCGAGCCGTCCTGCTCCAGTCTCCGGGTAATATGAACCCGGGGCCATTCTTCTTTGAGGTTTATCTTAAGATAAGGGAATGTCTTATCATCCTTCAGCCGGACATTGTAGCGGGGGTGGTGACGCTTGATGAGGTTGAGCTCCAGAATCAACGCCTCCTGCTCCGACGATGTCACGTAAAAGTCAATGTCAGCCACCCTGGATACCATTTTCAATAGCTTAGGCGATAGCTTCTGGCCGGTGCCAAAATACGACCTGACGCGATGACGGAGATTTGCCGCCTTGCCGACGTAGAGGATTATCCCTTCCGCATCGCGCAGCAGGTACACGCCGGGATTGTCCGGCAGTCGGTTCAATTGTTCTTCAACCAGTACGCTCACCAAATCCACTGCTCCACTGAATATTTTAACACAGCCAGTATACAGGACAAAGCAGAGCCGTTGATTTCAAATAAATGTCACTTTTTTACCCTATTTTATTTGACATATTATTATTTTATGTTAAAATATCTAACGTTATGTTAAAATATATATACGACACCTGTGCAGAGGAGGCGTGGTGAAAGAAGAAATCAACAGCTTTCTGAATTACCTGACCGTGGAGAAGGGGTTTTCCGTGAACACGCTGGATGCCTACCGGAACGATTTACAGCAGCTGGCCAGCTTCGCCGGGGAAGAGGCGGCAAAGCAAGGGCTTATTTCGTCCTGGGAAAATTTCAGCCGTCAGACAATGCTGAGCTACATGCTCAATCTCAAAGAGAGGAATTATGCCGCTACCACCATTGCCCGCAAGGTGGCGGCGACCAGGTCCTTCTTCGGCTTCCTGAAGTCCGAGGGCATCATCAAGACTGACCCGACCGAGAACATGAGCTCGCCAAGCGTGGGGAAGTCGCTGCCCAAGCCGATTACCATCAGCCAGGTACGTCAACTGCTGGAACAGCCGGCCAAATTGAACACGGTGGAAGCAAAGAGAGATAAAGCCATGCTGGAACTGCTCTATGCCTCCGGCATGCGGATAAGCGAGCTGGTCAATCTTAATCTGGGCGATGTCAACACCGACGAGGGATTTGTAAAGTGTTTTGGCAAGGGGCATAAAGAACGCATCGTGCCGATTTACGAGCAGGCTGCCAGGTCGGTCCAGGAGTACATTGCGGAAACACGACCCAAACTGGCTCATAAAAAAGATGGGGTGGCCCTCTTTCTCAATCCTCGCGGTGACCGCCTGACCAGGCAGGGTTTCTGGCAGAAGTTGAAAGAGTATGCCAAGTCGGCAGGACTGGATGCCAAGATCAGCCCGCATACGCTGAGGCACAGCTTTGCCACCCACATGCTGAGCGGTGGCGCCGATTTACGCGCCGTCCAGGAGTTGCTGGGGCACGCTAATATTTCTACCACGCAGGTTTACACCCATTTGACCAGCGAGCACGTCCGTCGCACCTATGAGAGGTCGCACCCGAGAGCAAAGTAGCTGAATAACTTAACCGGATAGAGGAGAATCTATATGCCGAAGAAACCAAGGCGTGGCAAAGTATTCCAGCCTAAAAAGAAGAAAAAGAGGCACCCGGCTGTTTCTATGCCCGCGGCGTCGCCGGTGACGGCTCTTAAAGATACACCCGCTGTTTCAACCCCGGTATCCAGCACCTCAGTTACAAAAACAAAGGTTCCGGCCGTGAAATACCCGTATGTCACGGCTGAGCTGCGACGAATCGGTATTTTTGCCGGGGCAATACTGGTCATTCTTATTGTGCTGGCACTCGTTTTATAATACTGTTGCCTGGCGGTAACGATGGACTTTGAGGCCGAAAGAGCCAGGTTAATTGAGCACCTTAGCAGGGAAATAAAGGACCGGCGGGTTCTCGACGTTATGGCCCGTATACCCCGGGAGCGATTCATGCCGGAGGAAAACCGCCACCTCGCCTACGAAGATATTCCGCTGCCCATCGGACTGGAACAGACCATCTCGCAGCCCTTTATTATCGCCCTGATGACCGAAGCGCTGGAACTGACCGGCACGGAGAAGGTGCTGGAAATCGGGACGGGCAGCGGCTATCAGGCAGCGATTCTAGCGGCACTGGCCCGCTACGTGGTTACCGTGGAGCGCTTACCCAAGCTGGCAAAGATGGCCAGCAAGGTACTGGATAACCTGGGTTATCGCAATATTGTAATACACCATTCCGGGGAAACCCTTGGCTGGCCGGAAGCAGCCCCTTATGAGGCGATACTGGTTACCGCCGCCGCACCCAGGGTGCCGCCGGAGCTGATCTCGCAGTTGGCCATTGGCGGACGGATGGTCATACCGGTTGGCTCACGCTATCTTCAGGAGCTGGTGAAAATAACCCGTCAAAAGAGGAAAAACAGAGTTGAAAATCTGTGCGGTTGCCGCTTCGTCTCACTTATCGGCAAAGGCGCCTGGGAAGACGAATAGAAATTATCAAGAAGGAGGCTAGATGGAAATCCTGGAAGCAATTCGCACCCGGAGAAGTATTCGCAAGTACAAATCTGACCCGGTGGATGAAAAAACGCTGGCAACAGTGCTGGAAGCCGCACGCCAGGCACCATCGTGGGCCAACACGCAGTGCTGGCGATTCGTCGTCGTGCGGAATGCGGAAATCAAAGGCAAGCTCTCCGACACGTTGAGCGAGACCAACCCGGCCCGGGATGCCGTATGCAATGCACCAATAGTCATCGTTGCCTGCGCCGAAATGGGCCGGGCCGGTTACAAGAGCGGTGAAGTGACCACGGACAAGGGCGACTGGTTCATGTTCGATGTTGCCTTGGCGATGCAGAACCTGGTACTGGCCGCCCACTCGCTCGGACTGGGCACGGTTTATGTTGGGCTATTTGACGCGAAAAAAGCCGCCGGTATCCTGTCGGTACCCGAAGGATATGGCGCGGTGGCGATGACGCCCCTCGGCTACCCCGATGAAACCAGAGAGCCCAGACCAAGAAAAGAGCTTGACGAGATTGTCCATTACGATAAATGGGGGGCCTGAATAGGACACAGTTCCGATGAGTTACCGACGGTGGATTCTGGTTGCGGTGGGGTTGTTTGCCACCGGCATGGCCTTCGGTCTGGCGATGCCCGATGACACCGTCAATCTCTTTGCCGAGGACCTGGCAGCTATTGAGGAGCTGGCAAAATTACTGGTTCCATTTAAATTCTCCACAGCCGCTTTCATCTTTCTGAAAAACACCTCGGCGCTGCTTTTCAGCTTCATCTTCAGTCCGCTTCTCTGCCTGGTACCCGTACTCGCGTTAATGGTTAACGGCTGGCTTATTTCGTTCGTCTCCGTTACGGTGATAAAGCAGGAATCAGTCGGCTTGCTTTTAGCGGCATTGCTGCCCCACGGCATATTCGAGATTCCGGCGCTGATTATCGGCGAGGCCGCCGCACTAAGCTTCGGCACGATGACGATCATCGCCCTCATTTCCAGGAAGCGGAGAAATCAGCTAACCCCCAACCTGAAACAGAATATAAAGTATATGGCGCTGGCCTTTGCCCTGCTGCTGCCGGCGGCCATAATTGAGACTTATATTACGCCACTCTTTCTTGGCTAAGGAGGTATGACAATGAACGAACTAGGGCTGGCAATTCCCTTCTGGATTCTGGCGCTCCTCTGGATGGCGAAGACCATCTGGCTGGTCATCATCTGCACACTGCTCGCCTGGCTTGGTATCCGTGCCTTTGATGCGCTTACCCCCCACATCCCGCATCGCCAGCGCATCGGCGAAAGCCCGGTGGCCACGGGACTGTTCATCGCTGGCTTTTTCATCCTTACCGGCCTGGTCATTCACGGGGCACTGACGGCGCCAACGGTAGTTGGCGGTCCGCTCCTCACCTACTTCTTCGATTTCAGGAGACTGGGGCTACTGGCATTGAGCTTTGTAGTGAGCCTGCTGGTAGGCGTTGCCCTGTTCTACACCGTGGACAAGCTGACCCCGAAAATTCCCTTCGCCGGTATTGAACCCGAGCCGGTAGCCGTGGGCATCACCGTTTTTGGCTACCTGGTCTTCTTTGGCCTGATACTCCACGCTGCCCTGACGATACCGCTATGAATAAAATGAAACTGTTACTCATCCTGGTTATGGTGCTGGTCTCCGGTCTGGCCGCCAGCAATTACGCCTGGGCCACCAGCTCCACCGGATTCCGCACCGTGGGCGATGACATCTTTGATGACTGGGACATTAGCCGCACCCGGGCCGCTGGCGCCGACGGTTTTTATCAGATATCCGAGAAGGGGTTCCGTCCGGTCATTGCCCTGGAAAGCCTGGGAGAAGAGGCCGATATAGCCTACGGCATGGGCGAACAGATGGCGGGCAAATACCCCGACCGCGTACAGAGAGCCGAAAAGATATTTTACTACGTGCGCGACCGCGTCCGGTACACCCCGGATATAGACCAGTTCCAGCACGACGAGTTTGCCCAGAATGCCGACGAACTGGCCGATGCAATAACGCAGAATGGCTTTGCGCACGGTGACTGCGAGGACAGCGCCGTACTGCTGGTAGTGATGTATCAGGGTGCCGGCTACCGTTCGGCGATTGCCGTTGCCCCCGGCCATACCGCCGCCATGGTTTACCTGCCGGAATACAAAAAGGGAAGCGCCTTCAAAATGAACGGTGAAGAAGGATGGGTCTGGGCGGAAGCGACCGGCGGTAAAAATCCGCTGGGCTGGGTAGCCAAAGAATTCATCAATGAAGAGCTTTATGCTTATGAAATAAAGGAGGAGCGCGTTACCCGCGCCGAACCGACCGAGGCACCGGCTACCATCATCACCGGCGGGGGCGGGGGCAGTGCCTCATTTCCCGTACCGTTCTTCAGTATCATCTTCTTTCTGTGGTTTATTTCCCGGCTTTTCCGGCGGCGCGCTCGTTAGCCACCTGCCAACTTGCCGTGAGTACACCACAACGGGTATAATATTTTCGAATGTTCTTTGGGAGGACAGGTGATTCCATGCAGCAGTTTGGACTGGAAAACATCCGAAATATTGCCTTGCTGTCGCACGCGGGCGCCGGCAAAACATCAGCCGCGGAAGCGATGCTCTTTACCGCCAAGGCAATCAATCGACTGGGTAAAGTTGATGACGGGTCGAGTACCTCGGACTATGACCCCGATGAGATAAAGCGCAAGATAAGCATTAACCTGAGCCTGCTTCCGTGCCCGTGGCGGGATGCCAAAATCAACCTCATCGATACTCCCGGTTACAGCGACTTTATTGGCGAGGTGAAGGCAGGAATCCGGATCAGTGAAAGTGCTGTCATCGTCATCTGTGCCACCTCAGGGGTGGAGGTGGGCACCACGCAGGTCTGGGAGTACTGTCAGGAAGCTAATCTGCCCCGACTCATTTTCGTGAACAAGATGGAGCGCGAGAATGCCGACTTCTTCAAGACGGTGAATGACATCCAGGCGAAGTTCGGACAGAAATGTCTGCCGATACAGATACCCATCGGTGCTCAGAGCGATTTCCAGGGCATCATCGACCTGCTGAACCTGAAAAGCTACACCGACTCACCGCCGAAGGAAGGAGAGATTCCATCCTCGCTGGAAGGTCAGGTAAATACCTTCCGGGAGAAGTTAATCGAGGCGGCGGCAGAAACGGATGACGCTCTCATTGAGAAATATCTGGGTGGTGAGGAGCTTACTTCAGAGGAACTGAGAAACGGCCTGAGGAAAGCCGTGGCGAACGGCAGCATTTTCCCCATTCTGGCCGGCTCAGCGCTGCAGAACGTGGGCATTAACCCGCTTCTGGACGCGATGGTCGACTACCTGCCATCACCGGCGGAGCGCGAGGTGGCGGCGGCGACCGATGCAAAGGAAGAAAAATTTGAGCCCCAAGCTGATGGGCCTCTGGCAGCGCTCGTGTTCAAGACCACCGCCGACCCGTATGTCGGCAAGCTCACCTACTTCAAGGTGTACAGCGGCGCTATTGACAGCAACTCACAGGCCTGGAATGCTACCAAAGGTAGCGCCGAGCGAATTGGCCAGCTCTTCCTGTTGCGTGGTAAGAATCAGGAGGCGGTAGCCAAGGTAAGCGCCGGGGACATCGGCGCGGTGGCCAAGCTGAATGTGACCAGCACCGGTGATACCCTGTCCAGCCAGAGTAAGCCGCTAAAGCTTGCCCCTATCGTTTTTCCACAGCCTATCTTTGACGAGGCGGTTTCCCCGAAGACCAAAGCCGACCTCGATAAACTGGGGACAGCGCTATCCCGCATCACCGAGGAAGACCAGACCCTGCACGTACGCCGGGAACCTGACACCGGTGAGACCCTGATTTCCGGCATGGGAGATACCCAGCTTGACGTGGCCGCGGAAAAGATGCAGCGCAAGTTCGGCGTCAGCGTGAACCTCTCGACGCCCAAGGTGCCCTACAAGGAGACCATTACCGCATCGGTACCGAACGCCGAATACAAGCACCGGAAGCAGTCCGGAGGCCACGGCCAGTACGGCCATGTCGTCATGGAGCTGGAGCCCCTGCCCCGCGGCACCGGCAACGAGTTCGCCTCGAGAGTTGTCGGCGGTACGGTGCCCAAGAACTACATCCCGGCGGTGGAGAAAGGATTTCAGGAGGCCATTCAGGACGGTGTGCTGGCACATCATCCGGTGGTGGATGTCAAGGCCACGCTGTACGACGGCAGCTTCCATCCGGTGGATTCCTCGGAAATCTGCTTCAAGATTGCCGGCTCGCAGGCGATGAAGAAAGGGCTTTCCCAGGGTCAGCCAATCCTCCTCGAGCCCATAGTGGATATCCAGATAACCGTCCCCAATGACCTCACCGGCGACATCATTGGCGACCTCAATACCAAGCGCGCCCGGGTACAGGGGATGAACCCGTCCGGCGATATTAATATAATCGAGGCTCAGGTACCGCTGGCTGAGGTGTTGCGCTATGCCATTGACCTCAAATCAATGACCCAGGGCAAAGGTACCTACACCATAAAATTCAGCCATTACGAAGAGGTGCCGGCGCAAATCAGCCAGAAGATCATCGCGGCCAAAGCCGAGGAAAAAGCCTAGGCTGGTATTGCAAAAGATTGTGGATATCTGATGGTGATTTCAGAGCTAATGAGCCGCGGCATGACTCAGGTGAATCATCTGGTTACGTGGCCCGTATTTCCTGCCGCATAAACAGAATATAGCTCGCGGCGAAGCACACGACACTGAGGCTGATAAGGCTGGTAATATGTGGCCAGATCAGGAGAATGCTCTGGCCTAGGCTCAGGGGGTTGGGCACCATGTAGGCGGCCTGGCTCGCGCTCACCATTCCCAGACTGCGCACCAATGGTACCAGCAAAACGGTGGTCGCCTCCTGGAACAGTATGTTCGGGGAAAACCGAGTTATCATCCGCTGCAATTCCACATTACGAATCAGTTCCGCTTGCGCGCCATCAGCGGTCGGGACCAGCACATTGGCAATTCCAGGCGCGATAAGCAGGATGAAGATGCTGAAAAACATCCAGAGCGCCAGCGAGAACAGCAACGAGGCCGCCACCCGACGAAAGGTAATAGAAAAAAGTATCGCCAAGCCCATCCAGAACGCCCCGTAAACAATGGTCATGGCGAAATAGCCAAAGAGCCTGATGATTTCCTCTGGCGTTGGTGGCACTCCGATCATACTCAGCCCATAGCCGGCTACCAGCAGCAGCATCGTGCCTATCATTATGGCGAGGGCAACCACCCCGGCGAGAAATTTCCCATTGATAACGCTGTCGCGGAAGACGGGCTGGGCCAGAACCCGGCTCAGCGTACCACCAGCCCGCTCGCTGTTTATGGCATCAAAGCCCATGGCTATGCCGATAATGGGAACGAGCAGGGCGACAAGGTAGGTCAGCGATGGAACTGGAATTGTGGTTCCAGCGGTGGTAAATAGTCCCAGGAAGACAATTCCTTCCGGCAGGTTCGCGGCACGGATACCCTGCGATGCAGCCACCAAGGCGGTAACACTGACTACGATTACCAATAGAAAAGAAGCAATAAATCGGATGCTGGTAACATAATCGGCCAACTCTTTACGTACAATGGCAAACATGGATAGCTCTATTCCTCTCGGAAATACTTCATATAAACGTCATCCAGAGAAAATTCCTGGACCTTCATCTGAATCAGCGGGTAATTGTTCTGTACTATGGCTTTGGAGACCTCCCGTCGTAAATCGGCATCAGTACTGATGGCGAGCACATTCTCCCTGACCTCAACACTGACCACACCTTTGATGCCACTGAGCACCTTAACGAGCTCCTCACCTGGCTCCTCGGTTTCCACCTCAATTTGGAATCGGCCCCCGGCAAGCGCTTCCCGGCCCAGCTTATCAATGGCCCCCTGGATTACCATCTTGCCTTTTGCCAGGATACCGATGTTGTGGCACACCCGCTGCACCTGATATAACTGGTGTGACGAAAGCACCACTGTTGTTCCCATCTTGGGCAGACCATCTATGAGATCGAGGAGCTGGTTGATACCCTTTGGGTCCAGGCCAGCGGTCGGCTCATCAAAGAAAACCAGCTTCGGTCTTTTTATCAGCACTTCCGCAATGCCAAGCCGCTGCTTCATGCCACGGGAAAACTTGCCTACTGTCTTCTCTATCTCTCGGTTCGGCCCTGTCTTTTCCATTATCTCGTCACTGGTAAGGCCTACCTTTTCCAGCACCTCTTCCGAGCGCTGGTTTGCCTCAGAATAGCTGATGCCGTTCAGGTCGGCGATGAATCTCAAGTTTTCGCGCGCGGTGAGATTTTCATAGAAGCCCACTCTTTCTGGCAGATAACCAACCTGGCGCTTGACCTTGAGCGGCTCACGGGTGGGGTTGAAGCCAAGCACGCTGACTGAACCCGAGGCCGGCTCGGTCAAACCCAGCATCATGAGGATGGTCGTTGTTTTGCCAGCACCGTTGGGGCCGAGCAAGCCGAATACCTCGTTCTCCTTCACCTGAAGGTTGAGGTTATCAACTACGGTAACACCATCGTAGCGCTTGGTCAGTTCGTTTGTTTCTATGGCTAAAGTATCACTCATAGGCTATCGCCGACTAAACCGCATAAAGATAACCACCAGCCCCATAACGACAATGGCGATGATAGCAACGCCAACCCATCCCCAGACGGTGGGCGTCTCCACGGTAACCCTGATATTAACCTTCTGGGAGATAGCCTGGACTCCAGAAGCTCGGAGGCTGATTATGTAATCGCCAGCAATTGTCTCCGGTGGCGGTTTGATATTTATTTCTACGGTCTGGGAACCCAGCGCTTCGACTGAATCCACCTGGTCTGGCGTGAGCTCAATTGACCACCCTTCCGGCTTATCGGAGGAAAAGTTTACTTTATCGATGGGCGCTGTGCCCAGATTCCCCACTTCCAGGGAAAAATAGTTGTCACGACCAGCCTTAGCCTTGGTATCGTAGCGCTCCCCGGATGGAATCAGAATGAGGTTATATACAGCGGTAATAACTGCCTTTAGCTCGACGGAGGCTTCCAGGTCGCCGGAAACTACATCTAGAATTATCTTGTAATCACCGGGCTCGGGCAGAGGCCAGAACGGTGCCTTGGCGACCAGTCTAGTTTTATCGCTGAAGGCAACCGTGCCTGGTTTGATGTCAATGGCAGAAATATGTTTTTCCTTCTCGAACTGGGGGGTCATATAGACCTCCCACCCCTGGGGTACGGTAGTTTTAAGGTCAAAGGGCTTGGAGTCACCCAGAATTTCACCGGTGTACTTGAATTCTACCTCAAAAACGAAATCACTCCCGGCAATCGCTTCAACGGCTGGGTGTACGGCCCGCACCGCTATTGTTTCTACTCTCTCCAGCACCTTCACCGTGACCCTGATTTCAATTTTCTCCGTAGAGGCCTGATCACTTTCTACCCAGAGAGTTACAAAGTAATCACCGGGCACCGTACCTTCAGGCGATGTCACCGATGCATAAATTCGCTCGCTGTCAAAAGCCTCCAGAGTCGGCATTCGTGCCGGGTCATAGTTGACCGTCCATCCGTCTGGTAGTTCACTCATGACGGCGACTTTGGTCACCGCCTCATCGCCAATGTTTTCCAGGTCTACCCGGATATCTTTTTCTCGGCCTGCCAACATGATGGTACTGTATACACCGTCAGCGGGCTTAAGGGTCAGGGCGTACTGCGGCTCCTCCTGGGCAAATACCGCACCGACCGGAGACATAGCCAGCAGACTTACCAGCACCAGGCAGATAATTCTCAGTTTTTGCATGCTTCTCCACCTCACTAAGTATATTGGGAATCTCAAGTGTACTAATTATACATGATACTACAAATACAATCAAGAAATCAATACCCAATCGCTCACGTGATTACCCGCTCACTAGTTCCCTGACCTTTTCGGTGAGGGCCGGCAGCACCTTCTTCCAGTCCCCCACTACGCCGAAACGTGCCTCCCGGAAGATGTTGGCCTCAGGGTCTTTATTGATGGCCACGATGTTCTTGCAGCCGGAACAGCCCGCCATATGCTGGCTTGACCCGGAGAGGGCAACGGCAATATAAAGGTCGGGGAA
>JABUBL010000440.1_pt1 | contig 12290 bp, 13 predicted proteins | sample 7240371 | NCBI WGS metagenome assembly JABUBL01 (sample SAMN07256343, study PRJNA390944) | subsurface metagenome | isolation source: Methane hydrate marine sediment | place: Pacific Ocean: Eastern North Pacific, ODP site 1244 | collected 2002
GAGCTCCTGATATATTAAAAAGTTATTTAAAAAATGCTCATTATCAACATTAAGGTCTTCATCCAATTGAAATGTACCTAAAATGAGTCCAGCAAGAGAACTAATTTTCAATTTACTTCTTTTTCTAAATTCCTTTAGATTTTTTATTAATCTAGTCTTTAAAAATTCATTTCTTAACTTCTTAATTCCTAAAAACAGATTCATCATATAATAAGTGCAATATTCCATTGGTCTTCTAATTCCATCAGCCTTTTTGGAAATTCTTTTCAAAAGTCTTATATACGATTTTCTTTTTCCTACACCCACCTCCTTTAACATTAACTCCTTAAAATCTCTCCACCTTTTATGCTCAATATCCTCCTGTAATATCTCTCCCAATAATTTTTTTGCTTCAGGAAACGGATAGAATAAAACTTTTGATCGCCCTTTTCCCCTTTTGTAACGGAGTACATACTTCCGAGAAACTAACTCTTTCTTCTCTAAAAGTCTTAGCATATCATAAGCTGTATATTTACTTACACCAAGATTTTTAGCCAAGTCAGTATAATGAATATATCCATTTGCTTCACTACATAATTTCAAAAATTTTGACAGAAACTCTCTTTGTCTTCTAGTAATTCTCATCTTAGAAATGTAGCCCGTTTTCCCTTTCCTCAAGGAGTTGGTGAGAGCTATCCCCCTTTCTATTAATTTTGCACCTCTAAAATTCTTAAAATTAAATTTATATATTAAAATAGCTAAAAATAATATTTTAAATTCTATATTAACTATATGAATTAATCAAATATTGAAATTTTTAAAAATGTTAAAACACCTCTCTCTCTCTCTGTCAAGACAAGGTAAAAATGTCCGCTCTACAGCAAAATGAAAATATCCTCCTTTACCAATTAGTTTAGCAAAAGAGAACATTTTTATTTTGCACAAATAGAACATTATAATTTCGCTCCTGAATAAGAAGCTTGACAAAAAAGAAAAAATCCTTATACTATTGTTAGTGTTAGTCTTAACTTAATAATTATGTTAAATCAAAAAGAAAGGAGGAATTATATAGATATAAAATTGTCTTTTATTAAAATGTTAACTAATATAGGAGGAATAAATAAATGAAAAAATCTTTAATTTTTATAACAGTTATTTCATTATTAATAACTTTACTTATCCCTAATATTGCACTTGCTCAGGAGCTCTGTGATTTAAGTGTAAAGCCAGGATGTGCTGGAGAAGAGACAACAATTACTGGAACGGTAACTGGGTGGACGGATGTAATCCCAGTCGCAACAGAAGGTTACTTTTTTCTTAGGATCTATAATATGGACACAGGTCTTTCAATAGATAAACTCTTTTTCACAACCGATATTACTGAAGACCCTTTTAGTGGATCTTTCTCTGTAAATCTTACAGCTGGTAATTACATAGGCTATATAGATTCTTGGACCTGGGATGATGTTTTGGAGGAATCTGTTGATTATTGTGGTGACGAAATAGAATTTGTTGTAGTGGAATGTCCTACTCCAGAGCCAGAACCTACTCCAGAGCCAGAACCATGCTATTGCTCACTGGTTGTACAAAAAAGAGATGAAGCAGGACATCCAGTAAATGGAGCTGTATTTAAAGTAGATGGAATAGAAAAGAAAACAGTAAATGGTGATGCAAGATGGGATAACTTAGAGTGTGATACTACATATGAAGTTAGAGAGATTTCACCTGAAAAGAGAACAGAAGGAATACATTTAGGTGATTGTGGAGAGAGAAGCACTCTAAGAGTAGTAAATAAGATAGAAGAAGTTGAAGTAGTTGAAGAAGTAATCATCCCTGAAGCAGGATTAGATTTCAACTTTACTACTCTTTACGCTATTGCAGGATTAGGCATTTTAAGGATTCTTTTAGGGATTAAAAGAAAAAGGAAATAAAAGGTAATATTAAAACTAATAGTTGGGATAAGCCTTAAATATAAAAAGCATTATTATATAAAAGGCTTATCCCTTTTAACTTTAAGGTTAAAGGACTAAAAAGTTGAAAAATTTAAGAGAAAAAGACTTGAGAAGGATCTCAATTCTTATTCTTAATTATATTATTTTAGCTATTTTAATCATAGCTACTGTATTTACACTTTCTTCTGATTATATAAAACCTGTAAGAAAAAATGTAATAGTTATAGATGAAACAATATTAGAAAAACAAACACCCGAAACTAAAAAAAGCTATGAACAATTAGAAGAAAAAAGTAAATACTTAGATGAACCAACCTTTCCACATAAAAGTCCCTTTGAAATATATATTCCTATCCTTGATGTTAAAAGCAAGGTATATGAAGGGGAGTTTTCTAAAGATTCTGAGTTAGAAAAACTTGTAATGCTAAAAGAACTACCTACAACAGGTGGAGGAAAAATTTCTCTTTTCTATCCAGGAGAGGAAGGAGTCTGTCTTATAGCTGGTCATCATTTAAAAAGTGGTAAGCTCTTTGGTGCTCTTGAGCATATTGAAAAAGATGATGATGTAATTCTTACTTCCTCAGCTCCTAAAGTTGTATTGACCTATAAAGTAGTTGATATCATTCCCTACGGCTCTAAATATTCACCAGCAGAGATATTTATATCAAGAGAAGGAGAATTAAAGTTGATTCTCCTAACCTGCTCTTATAGGATTGGGAGGCCTAAGACCAGGTTTCTAGTAATTTGTCAATTTGAAAATGTTAAAATAAAAAATAAGAAGATTTTTTAATTTATTTGTTAGAGGCAAATAAAGCAGGGGTTAGGCTTAGGCATATATATTTTATTTTTTGCCATTTTAAAATTCTGGCTTTTAAACTATCACCTTTTTAAAACAAAGAATTCAAAATAAATTATAATAAGTATAAAAACTACTAAATATAAAATTGGAATTAACAAATCTTTTTTATCCATTCTTATCTCTTTTGTTTATCATTAGTTTTTTTAATAAAAAAAATTGCAGATTGAGGAAGTCTTAAAACTTCTGCAATTTGTTCTTTTATATCGTCACTTGGTTTCCTTACTCCATTTACCCACCTTGAAACTTCAGATTCAGTTCTATTTAACTTATTTGCAAGCCAATTCTGTTTTATCCCCATATTTTTTAGAATATCCTTTAAATTAGTCTTAAATTTTTTCACCATCGCCATTTTAAATTCTAATATATGTACATCAGGATTTATTATAAGAATTAGGACTAACACTAACGATAGTATAAGGACTTTTTCTTTTTTTGTCAAGTTTTTTAACCAATTTTTCAAATAAATACCTTAGAATTATTTTATTATGAATAATAATAATGAAAACGAATTTACAGAAAAAGATTTCGCAGACGCACTATTAGAATTAAAACAAAAAAGTGGTTTATCATACATGCAAATAGCAATAAGAACTGGCCTGTCCGATGCTTATTTGGTTAATATTGTAAAAAGAAAGAATTTAGCTCCCAAAAATGAGAATATAGAAAAAATAGCAAAAGTATTTAATAAAAAACCAGAATATTTTAAAGAATACAGAACAAGATGGTGGAAAGATTATTTAAATGGCGTTAGAGATGACATACCACCACTTTCTGATAAAGAACTATTGAAAATAAAAGAGGCTTTAGAAAAATATAGATAACTTATATAAAAATAAAGAACTTTCTAAAATTTTAAGAAGTTATAAAAGATATTAAAAGATTAGAAGATAAAAACTATGTAAAAAATAATAGAATTTATATAAATGAATTGAACCTGGTAAATTTTATTATAGTGATAAGAAATATTACCAGGTTTTTTTATTTAATGAGTAAGAAGAATTTTCCTCAAAAAAATGGAGCGGGAAACGGGCCTCGAACCCGCGACCTTCAGCTTGGAAGGCTGACGCTCTAGCCAACTGAGCTACTCCCGCTCACAAATCAAAGATATTATATCAAATTATATAAGGAGCCATTTAAAATATTTATTTAAAAATACTATCTACTTTTAAATTTAAATTATTATAGATCTTAATTAAATGGTCGGGGCGAGAGGATTTGAACCTCCGACCTCTTGCTCCCAAAGCAAGCGCGCTAAACCAAACTGCGCTACGCCCCGAATCAATATTTATTAATAATTATAATTAAAAATCATTTAAAGGAAAATATTTATCACTATTCAAAAAGATAATATTAATAATAAATTATAAAAATTAATAAGTTTCTAGGAAATGTTAATATTTACAATTCTCCATATTTTTTTTAAAGCTTTTGCTCTATGACTTATTTTATTTTTCTCTTCAATTCCTATTTGAGCCATTGTATATGAGTGACCTTCAGGAACAAAAATAGGGTCATAACCAAAGCCAGATTCACCATGAGGTGAGTAATCTATTTTCCCTTCACATTTTCCTTGTGACATGAAGAATTTTCCATTTGGTAGATATAGAACAGCCACACAACGAAATCTTGCGATTCTTCCTTCAAAAGGGCAATTTTTCATTAAATTTAAGACTTTTTTAATATTTTCTAAGTCAGTAGAATTTTCACCTGCATATCTTGCTGATTTTACTCCTGGGTCTCCGCCCAAATAATCAATTTCTAGTCCTGAATCCTCTGCTAATGTCGGTTTTTTTGTAAAATTTGCTACTATTTTAGCCTTTTTTAGAGCATTTTCCTCATAACTACTACCTGATTCTTCTATCTCTGGCCAACTTTTAAAATCCAAATAAGTTAACCATTTAATATTTTTACCAGATAAAATTGATTTTATTTCCCTGATCTTACCCTTATTTCTTGAAGCAATAGCAGTCTCTATGTATTTATCTCTCTTCATATATCCTAAAAACTGTTAAGTATTTAATAAGTATTATTTATTAAATAAATTTTGACATAATCATTTTTTATTATAAATATTCATATTTTAAATATTTTATTTTTTAATAAGAAATGATTTTTACTATTTCAATAATCGATTTCAATTTTTATTTATAAAAATCTATCAAATCTCTCTGGATATCAATTATCTTTTTTATACCATCTTCTGCAATCTCCAACATTTTTTGAAATAGCTCTTTTGATATAGGTTTTTCTTCAGCTGTTACCTGTATTTCAACTATTTCACCTTTTGAGGTCATAACAACATTCATATCAGCTTCTGCTTTACTATCTTCCTTATAACAAAGATCCAAAAGAATTTCTCCATTAATTAATCCAACACTAACAGCAGCTGCCAAATCTATCATTGGATATTTATCAATTTGCCCTTGAGAGACTAATTTATTTAAACAATCATATAATGCTATATAGGAACCAGTTATTGCAGCAGTTCTTGTTCCACCATCTGCTTGAATAACATCACAATCTATCCATATTGTTCTCTCTCCAAGTTTATCAAGTTCTACAATTGCTCTAAGTGACCTCCCAATCAGTCTTTGGATTTCATGTGTTCTGCCTTTTATTCTTCCCATTGTAGAATCTCTAACAGTTCTTATAGGTGTGGAACGGGGTAACATTGAATATTCTGCAGTTATCCAACCAGTTCCCTCACCCCTTAGAAACTGTGGAACCTTATTTTCAATACTTGCTGTACATATTAATTTCGTTTTCCCAAACTCTATCAATACAGAACCTTCAGCATACTCTATATAATTTCTTTTAATCTTAATCTTCCTAAGTTCATCAGGTTTTCTTCCATCTATTCTTTTCATATATATTCCTTTATTAAATTTATAAAAAATTCAACAAGATTAATTCAATATGGTTATTTATTTTTCAATGTATAAGAAATGTGTTTGTAAACACAACTCTTAAATAGTTCAAAATTATAATGAAATGAGCTCTTAATAAAAATCAAGAGCTCATAAATTTATATCAATTTGGTGGAGGTGCCGGGAATCGAACCCGGGTCCAGAGAAATCTATCAGAAACATCTACAAGTTTATCCTGTTTTGAACTTCACATACTGGTTTATACACAGAAATACATCACCAAATGCTATTCTGAGTTTCTTTTTACTCCAGTCCTCCTCAGAAATGAAGACAGAAGATAGCCTACTACCGACATCCATCAAAGCCCGTAAGCAAAACTTTGAGGACGTAGCCTTGTTTTAGGCTAATGCATATGCAGGTTCTGCACATATGTTTATTTTCCAGCTTTTAACGAGTTCTGGAGCTCGACTTGCAACTTCTGCTTCAATTTCCCTGTCGAAACCAGTTCACCCCCTTGATACATTATACACCTTTTTCATACTCTTTTAAAGCTCTTTCTTGTTCTCTCTCTTGATCTCTTTTTATTATATCTCTTCTTTTATCATACTTCTTTTTGCCCTTTGCTAAACCTAATTCAACTTTCACATATTTACCCTTAAGATATATTTTTAGTGGAACAATTGTATAACCTCTTTCTGTTGTTCTTCCCATTATTCTGTTTATTTCTCTCCTTTTTAAAAGGAGTTTTCTATCTCTATCGGGTATAATTTTTTCATAGCCAATTTTTTCATAGGGACTTATATGGAGATTATGCAAAATGACCTCGCCTTTTTTTACAGTGGCGTAGCTATCTTTAAAATTCACATTTCTATTGCGAACTGATTTCACCTCAGAACCCTTCAAAGAAATACCTGTTTCATATTTTTCCTCAATTATATAATCCCTATATGCTTTTCTATTAGTCGCTATTATAATTTTATTTTCCATCTTTCTTAATTTGAGAAGTTTTATTTTCTTCAATGATTTCTAATGCTATCTTTTTTGCTGCTTCCAATTGTTCGTCTACTTCTTCAGTTTCTTTATCATCATCCACAATGATATCCGGAATTACACCCACTTCATTGATACTTTTATCAATAGGAAGAAAATAATTTGCTGTTGTAAATTTTATACCTGATCCATCTGGAAGAGAATATATTTTCTGAACTGTCCCTTTCCCATAAGTTGTATTTCCTACTAATTTTGCTCTGTTGTGGTATTGTATTGCACCAGCAAAAATTTCTGAAGCTGAAGCTGAACTCTTATCTACTATAACAACTAATGGAATTTCTGCATATTCAGTATCTTTTCCACTATAACTTATAGTACTTTTCTTTTCTTTTACTATTACAATAACTCCCTCATCAATAAATATTCGTGCTAAATTAACAGCTTCTGATAAAAGACCTCCAGAATTCCCACGTAAATCTAAAATTAATACTTTTACACCTTCATCAGATAATTTTTCTAACTTTATTTGAAAATCAGATGCATCGCCATTTTGTTTAAAGGAATAATAATTTACATATCCTATTTTTTCCTCTATAACTTCAATTTTAAAAAAGTTAGGAACTTCTATTCTTTCTCTTGCAAGTTCTTTAGTAAATTTTTCATTTGTGTCGGGTCTAAAAAATGTTATAGTAACTTTAGTTCCCTCCTCACCCCTAATTAATATTACAACCTCTTCAATACTTATTCCCTTAATTGATTTGCCATTTACTTCTAATATTTCATCACCACTCTTAATTCCTGCTTCATAAGCTGGCATACCTTCTATTGGTTGAAACACGACAATTTTATCATCTACCTGGTTTACAAACATCCCGACACCATAAAAGGATCCGGAAAAGTCTTCCATTAAAATCCTATAATTCTCTGGATAAAAGAAATATGCATATTTGTCATTCAAACTTTCAATCATAGATTTACTGGCATACATAATAAGATCTTTTACTTTAATCACATCTTTTTTCTGCATTAACTCTTTTATTAACTCCTCTATAGAATCCAATGAATCTTCTGGATATTCATCTCTTATTTTCCTTAACCCAACTTTATCCTGAGCTGATAAAAGCTCCGGATATTTCTCATCAATATTTTTTATTATCCCTTCAAATGCTGAATAAACTAGCTCCTCCCTTTTCACATCATATAGATATTCTTTTTCTATGTCTTGTATAGCAGCAAAAATTGGAGCAATATCAATATCAAACTCTACATCTGTTATTAAATCTTTTATTTTTTCAGATATGTCAGGTATTGGTTGTATAGTTGTGCAACCTATATTAAAAATAGTAGTTAATACTATGACTATAGATATAACTAATAAAAAAATTCTATTTTTTACTTTTTTCATAACTTTGCTAAAACAACAATAAAAATATTTAACAATTTTATATAAACCTTTTAAAAAATATATCAATTATAATTCTACCAGAATAATTTCAAAACCATAATTTAAAATCATAATATTAAAATTAAATATTGATATATAGACATATAGGATAAGAATATTAAAGTTAATTGTCAAAAAAAATTATTTTTTTAATTTAAATTGGGAGTCTGATAGAGAATAAATTAGAGGTAATTTATAGGATTCTTTGCCACTCCATTTATCCTAACCTCAAAATGAAGGTGAGATCCAGTACTAAATCCTGTTGAACCCATATAAGCTATGACCTGCCCAGCTTTTACCGATTGTCCATTGGAGACAACTATTTTTGAACAGTGTGCATATATAGTAGTATATCCACCACCATGATAGACTATTAGGTAATTTCCATAACCTCCTCCCCAACCATAAACAATTTTTACAACCTGGCCCCCTGCAGCTGCATATATTGGTGACCCATATGGAGCAGCAATATCTATTCCATAATGAAAAGCTCTACGAGGATAACTCCTATAGCCAAATCCGGAAGATATAGGTGCAAGAACAGTAGGCCATAAAAATCTTCCTGAAAAATTTCCTGCTCTTAAACCAGCTAAAAATGCTTCAATTCTTCGTGATTCTGCTTCTAATTGATTTAAAAGATATATTAAGTTTGCTGTATTTTTCTTTACTTGTGTAAGAAGGGAGAATTTCTTATCATAAACTCCTTGAAGTTCGCTTTGCTTTTTCTCAGTACTCTCAATCAATAATGCTTGCTTTTCTCTTTTCTGCTCATAAAGTTCTCTTTCATTTTCAACTACAGCTTTTTCAGTTAAAATTTTATTTCTTAAATATAGAATTTCTTCAATAACCTCAGCATCTTTATTAGCAACTACATTTAGCAATTTCCATTTATTGACAAAATCCTGTATATCTATAGAGTTAGAAAAGATTGAGAGAAAACCAGACTCTTTACCTTTATACATCTCTATTATTCTCTCAGTTAGTAGTTCATATTTTTCTCTTAGTTCATTTTCAAGTGATATAATTCTGTTTCGTTGTATTTCCAAATTCCACTCAATTTCTCTAATTTCTGAGTTAATATCTTCAAGCTCTGTTAACTGCTTAAATAACTCCTCATAAATTTTATTTATTTCATCTTCTACAGCATTGACTTCAGCCTGAAATTCTCTTTCCTTTTGTTTTGAGAGATCTATTTTTTGTTTAGTTACATCTTTTTCTTGCTTAATTTGTTCAAGTCTCTGTTCAGGAATAATATATTCATTACTATAAGCAAGATTAGTGCAGACTAAAATAAAAATTAAGACAAAAGATAAAGTATAAATTAGACACTTTTTTAAATTAATTTTTACTACATTCATTACCTATAACTTCCACTACATTATTAACATCTATGAAAAAAGCTACATTATTAATTTAATAAATTTTAACATTTGGTTTTAATTCTCCTGTTTATACAAGGTAGGTTATTGATATACTTGTTAAAATTAAAAACTAAACAAATAACAAACACATCATAAGTTATATTCTAATATTTTTAAAAAACTCCTTCTATAATAGTTAGTTAAAATAAGTTGATTTTTTATTTAATTCTAATTTTATTAAAAACTAATTTTAGATTTCAATAAATTTTCTTAGAGCAATCATACTACCGAGTGCTCCAATTAATATTCCAATTATTAAAAGTGCTAAAAATACTTGTAACTGTATTGGATTACTTCCTGTTATTGCAAGATTTAATGGAAGTGGAAAAAATCCATTAAATAGATTTTCCATTCTTTTAAAAAAAGAAATATTAATTATGAAGGTTATTACTATTGCTATTAATGATCCTATTATTCCTTGAATTATTCCCTCTATTATAAATGGCCAACGTACATACCAATTTGATGCTCCAACCAGTTTCATTACCTCTATTTCCTTTCTTCTTGCAATAGTTGAAAGACGTATTGTGTTATAAATTAGAACTATTGAGGAGATGAATAAGATTAGAATTATAAGTAGTGTTAAAATACTAATAGTATTAGTAACTTTAAAGAAATTTCTTATATAAGTTTTTCCATATATTAAGTCGTTTATCCATTTCCAATGATCTTCTAATCCCTCCTCCTCTTTTTCTGCCAGATCAAATATATTTCCATCTTTAAATCTATTTGCAACAATCTCAACCTTTTTGGGATCATTTAAACTTATTGCAAAAGAAACTGGCAGACTCTCAGGGTCAATTATCTCTAAAACATCTTCAGATACCATTCCTTTAAGATACTCGTATGCATCCTCTTTACTTCTGTATTCAACTTTTTCAACCTCATCCCATAATTCTATCTCATTTTTATATTTATTAAAAAGTTCGTCAGAGATGCTATCTTCAAGATAAACATTTATTTCCACTTCCCTTTCCAGTGCCCTTATAATTTGCCTGGAATCATAAACTAAAAAGTAAACAGAACCTATCATAAGTAATGAAATTGCAACTTGAATAATAGCTATAAATGTCATTACAAAATTTCTTCGAAGACTCAAATAGGCTTCATAAAAAAATAATCTGGGATTAATCCTCATAACCCTTTTCCTTTATAGTTTATTTATGAAATTCTACTTTTTAAAAATTAACTATTTTTCATAACCATAAATTCCTCTCTTCTGATCTCTAACTATCTGTCCATTATCTAATTCAATTACTCTTTTTCTCATCTTATCAACCAGAGACCAGTCGTGACTTGTCATAATAACAGTTGTTCCCATATTGTTTATTCGGTCAAGCAATTTCACAATTTCTAATGATATTTCAGGATCAATATTTCCAGTTGGTTCATCTGCTAACAGCAGTGGTGGTCTATTCACGAAAGCTCTAGCGATAGAAATTCTCTGTTGTTCTCCAGCACTTAATTGATCAGGATAATTATTGGTTTTATCCTCTAATCCAACTAATTTTAGAATTTGAGGAACTTTTGTTCTTATTTCATATTTTGGCCTACTTAAAACTTCAAGAGTAAAAGCAACATTTTCATATGTAGTCCTTTTTGGAAGAAGTTTGAAGTCTTCAAATACACATCCGATGTTTCTTCTTAATATTGGAATCTTTTTTCTGTGAAGTTTACAAATATTTTTTCCAGCTACATATATATATCCTGAAGTAGGCTCAATTTCTTTTAATATCAATTTAATAATTGTAGATTTGCCTGATCCACTTGGTCCTATTATAAATACGAATTCTCCTCTATTAATAATAAATGACATATCTTTTAAGGCATAAACACCTTCTTCATAACGTCTGCTTACTTTCTTAAATTCTATGAAATTCTCTTCCATAACTACCTCTTTTGAAAAAAGTTGTTGTAAATTATATCAAATATATTTGTTTATAAATATCTTTTTATGAAAATGTCTATATCGCCATCTAAAACTTCATCTACTTTGGTAACTTCTAATCCCTTAATATGGTCTTTAATCAATCTATAAGGATGTAAAATATAACTCCTTATTTGACTACCCCATGCAATTTCCTTTTTCTTTTTATAAAGTTCTTCTTTTTTCCTTTCTCTTAAATCTAATTCTCTTTGATGTAGTTTTGAAATTAATATAGTAAGAGCAGTTTTTCGATTTAATGTTTGTGATCTCTCCTTCTGACATTGTACAATAATCCCAGTTGGCAAGTAGGTTATTCTAACTGCTGAATCTGTTACATTAACATGTTGTCCTCCTGGACCACTTGCTCTGTAAGTTTCTACTTTTAAATCCTTTTTTTCTAACTTAATTTCTATATCTTTCTTAATCAATGGTATAACTTCTACAGATGCAAAAGATGTATGCCTTCTATTAGCAGCATCAAAAGGAGATAGTCGCACTAATCTATGAACTCCATTTTCTCCTTTTAATAATCCATAAGCAAATTTACCATCTATAGTAAAAGTAGCATTTTTAATACCGGCTTCCTCACCATAAAAAATGGAGATTATCTCTGCTTTGAATCCCCTTTTTTCTGACCAACGCATATACATCCTCATCAGCATATTAGCCCAATCTTGAGATTCAGTCCCCCCAGCTCCAGGATGTATTGTAATAATAGCTGGTAGAGGATCTTCTTTTTCAGTAAAAATCTTATTAAATTCAAACTCTTCAAGATTTTTACTTAATTTTGAAATTCTAAATTCTACCTCTTTTACTAAATCCTTATCTTTTCCCTCAAGTGCAAGCTAAAT
>JABUBL010000442.1_pt1 | contig 12267 bp, 11 predicted proteins | sample 7240371 | NCBI WGS metagenome assembly JABUBL01 (sample SAMN07256343, study PRJNA390944) | subsurface metagenome | isolation source: Methane hydrate marine sediment | place: Pacific Ocean: Eastern North Pacific, ODP site 1244 | collected 2002
AAAAAGGGTTGTATGGAAATAAATGGGCTCACGCCTTTTAAATCGTGGTTCTTTACGAGTCCAAGTCTGCAGAATTCATTCCAGCGATCCCCGCTCCAATAATTAAGCATGAAGGTTCTACACTTACTTTTTGAACTTCTAAAGGTAATAACATCCTTGCTTTCGCAACGGCCATTCTGATATGGTCTTGAGCAATTTTATAGGCACCTTCAGGGTCATTCATGTTTACCCAAGTAGCGTGTTCTCGAATATTTGCCATTTCGAATAAAAATTGATTCAACCCAGCTTCCTTGCAGACCAACCTAAATGTTGGTTCGTGCATTCTAGGGGAACATGCAGCAACAACTACACGATTGATTAAACCCGCTTCAATGTCCTCTTTAATAATATTTTGACCGTTATCTGAACACATAAATTTATATTCGCGCGCTAACACCACATCGGGAAGACTTAACGCGTAATCTTTAAGTGCGTATACATCAACTACGCCTGCAATATTAATACCGCAATGGCATACATAAACTCCAATTTTAGGTCTCGTTTTTCTTGTAACTTTTATTTTCTTTTCACTTTCCGTCATTTTTCATTCCTCCTAAATTAATTGCTCCTTTACCATATCTAAAAAGGGTTGTATGGAAATAAATGGGCTCACGCCTTTTAAATCGTGGTTCTTTACGAGTCCAAGTCTGCTAGGATCCATTCCCATGGCGACGCCTAGCAACTGCGTAATATAAATTACAGGAATATGAAACTGTTCCCCAATTATATCTTTATAGAAATTGTTTACTTCGAGCTGTCCGAGGTCAAGTTGAAGATGACAGAAGGGACAGCAGTTTATTATGATATCTGCACCTGCCTCTCGCATATTAACTAATTTTTCACGAGTAAAATCGGCGGCGACTTCTTTCACGGCTGTTCTGACGGCTCCACCAGCACCACAGCACATGAACTTTTCCTTATATTCAATACTAGTTGCCCCAGTAAGCTCAACTATCTCGTCAAGGAAAGTTGGATTCTCGTATTCTCCATCCCATGGACGTTTATCGCTAGGTTTAACGATGTGACATCCATAATGCACTGCAACTTTTAAATCCTTAAATCTGTGCTTAATAAAACCTCTGATGTATTCTTTCCCCATATCTAAGTATAAAGCTTGAATGACGTGTTTTGGCTCAAAGTTACCTTTATATTCTTTCCCTATTTTAGCAAGGAGTTTGTTTACGTGTTTTTTTTCTTCACGGTCATGTTCTAAGTCCCACCAAGCGTCGCGTAGCGTACCGTAACACCCATTACACCCTGTTATTAGACTTACGCCCAACTCTTCAGCTATTGCTATATTACGAGCAGCAATTACGAGCCAAGTAGGAATATGAAACCCCCTAAATACTCCCGGGGCGGGACAACACGACGCTCCAGGCATGTCAAATAGTTCTGCTCCTAGCTCTTCGAATACATCGCGTATGCTACGTTCTATCATTGGATATCTATTTGGAATAACGCATCCTAAAAAAAAAGCGTATCTCCAATCTTTTTGTTCGCTCACTTTATTTACCCTCCTTTTCATTTTCTTTTTTTTCTTCTGCTAGCTTTCTTTTATCCTTTAATTTTTTCGCGTTATCCAGTAAAGCTCTGAAACCGACTTCTTTCATTAATGTTTGACATTCTTTCACGGCTTCTGGGTAAGAATGAACAGTTGGAGGTAATGGTGGTAAACCATAAGATTCACGTAAATCCCTCCATTTTTTGTTATTTTCACCATTAGCTGGTACACCATGACCTGTTTCATAAAAAATATCGCTAGCCAAACCAAAGTGAGAGTCTAAAATATAGCCCTCTTCAACAGCAATGTTTCTAAGTTTTATAATCATATCCGTAACTGGTATGTCCCTTGGGCATCGCTCATAACAGTAATAACAAGTACTGCAAAGCCAGATGTCAATATCACTTAATACCGACTCATCTCCCGTTAACGCGCGTCTGAGCACAGATCGTGTTCGAAAAGCAGTTCTTCTACCAGAAGGACAACTACCGCTACAAGTTCCACAGTTAATACAAGCTCTTAACTTTTCTAATCCCACATCAACAAATTTTTGAGCAATTTTAGAGCTCGTGCCTTTATAAACCTTGCGCTTGATATATTTTTCTATATTATCGCTCATTATAAATACAAGCCTCTTCTAAAGTTTTAAAATTGATAAGTAATTGCGTAAAAAAGTACAGATTTTACTTTTTTGATTGTTTGATCAAACAATTTTAATTTATAATATTAAGAAGTGAAAAGAACTTTTTAATAAAAAATTTGTTATTGAATTTGGTAATTAAAATGAGAGTATTAATTAATTGCAATATCTAAATGTTTTTTAAGTGGAATAATTCGCAAGAATATTATGTTAATTCGATAAAATTTACCTTTTTTTGTTTAACTTTTTAAAAAAAACATAGAATTTTTTCAGTGAAAACCTACTAAACGCTTTCGACAGAATTGTAAAAAGATTTAAAAAGAAGACTTGTTATATTAAATTTAGAGCGATTAAATTATTTTTTAGAGAGAGGTCGAATTTTGAAGGAAGAACCAATTGTAGGTCAACCAACCGCGAACGGAATAAGCGATGGTTCTGAAAAGATTAATAAAATTATTGAAGTAAGTAAGATCATGAATAACATGGAAAAGTCCGAAGAGGAAAAAGAAAAAATCATTGAAATTCTTAGAGAAGAGATAAATTTAATAAAACAAATAAATCAAAAAATTATCAAAGAAAAAGATAAAACGATAGAACAACTTAAAAGAAGGCTAAAAAAGGAAACGAACTTCGCGTTCTTATGATTTTTACTGAATTTTATCTTCTTTTAAACCACCTAAGAGTTTTTCAGCTTCAATATTTGTTGGGTCAATTTTTAAGACTTCAGCAAAACATTGCATTGCTTTCTTAAAATCACCTAACGACTTGAATAATCGCCCTAAATTAAACCAAGTAGCACTATCCTGCGGGTCTATTTTAATGACTTCTTCATAGCTCAAAATCGAATCTTGAGAATTACCTAATTTTTCATACGCTACTCCTAAATTATACTACGCCCAATTATCCAAAGGATCGATACTCACTGCTTTTTTACCGCATTCTCGTTCTTTGTCGAAATTTTCTAACTTTTCATAAGCAACTCCCATGTTACTCCAGGAAACGCTACTTGACGGGTTAATTTTGACTGCTCTTTCAAAGCACTCTATTGCCTTTAGGTAATCTCCTGCTTTAAAATATTTCATTCCTAATTCGGACCAATATAAGGCATTTTTTTTGTCTTTTGTCAATTTATTTCAGCTTTATTTTTTCTTAGATAATTCGTTCAAGTATTCTTTCTGTTTTTCATCAGGTAAGAAAACTAATTCTTTTTTTACTTCTTTTAATTCGCCTTTTGATAGGTTTAAATCCATCAGTTGTTCTCTAACATCTTTAGACATTACAGTGAATATCTTTTGGAAATACTTTTTTATTACATCTAATTTTTCAAATCCCCTTTCTTTACTATTATTACTTATGAGTACCACCTATAGTTTTTTGATAAAAACAATTTTATGTTTTTCTCAATTCTATTTAATAAAGTAAGAAAGGGGCTGTTAATAAAAAATATGGAGTCCAATAGTTTAATTTTTTTCTATTGGTAAAGAAAAGAAAAAAGTACTTCCTTTGTTCCGGCCTTCTGATTCGACCCATATTTTCCCGTTGTGAAGGTCAATTAATTCTTTCGAAATGTATAAACCTAATCCTGTCCCTTCGATGCCTACGTCCCATCCCTGGCCGTATCTTTCAATTTTACCAAACTGCGTAAAAAGTTGCGCTATTTCTTTTTTAGTTAATCCAATGCCGGTGTCTTTTATCGAAATTATATAATGATTGTTTTTTTGATGAGAATCAATTGTAATTGTACCCCCAATAGGAGTATACTTTATTGCATTTATCAATAAATTGGTGATAACTTCGTAAATTTTCTCTTTATCAAAATTTGTATATATATTATTCTTTATGTTTAGTTTAACCTTCTGTTCTCTTAATTTTGCCGTACCTTGTAATTGCTTAACACAATATTGATTAAAAATGTAAGATTCTCTCTTTTTCTTTTTAATTTCAACAACCCTTGATCTAATTGGGAACTATCGACAAGTGCGTTAATAAAATCCTCAAGACGCTTACTACCGCTCTTGATTTCTTCTAAAATCGAAATAACATCGCTGTCCAACTTATTTGAGTGTAGTTTTAACAATAATTCGGTGAATCCTTTAATAGAAATTAAAGGCGTTTTTAACTCGTGCGAAGTTCTTGAAAATAAATCGCTTTTTAATTTATTTATTTCGCTTAACATTCGGTTTTGTTCTTCCAAATGTTGTTGAGATTCCCACCTTCTTTGCTCTATTTCGAGAGCATCACATATTAAAAATAGTACTAATTTATTTTGATTGGTAATAGTTGGATTTTGTTGAAATAAAACGCAGAGTGAACTATTTAAATCATTTCCAGATAGGATTAATTTACCATAACAAGCTTCGATACCGTTTTCAATTATATAACGATCAGATTTGGCATATTTCGTTTTATGGATGTCAAAGAATTCCTGAGTAAAGTCGTGATTTTCTTTAAATAATTCGCTTACAAACAAATCTCTCGTAAATTCTTCCGAAGTATACATTGTGATCTCCCCTTTACTACTCATTATCCTACATTGCTCTTTTTCTTCATGATCGCTTTTAGTGATGTATAATACAATGTCACCATTAAGTAATTTTAAGCAAGTTTTTAGTAATAATTCAATATTTTGTTGAATGTCCGTTGTGTAGTTTAAAAAATTAATATTTAACTCTAAAATCAATTTTTCGTACATTTTTTTGTCAGTGACGTCTTCTAACCATAATCTAAAGCTAATTAAATTGTCTTTATCGTCGTATTGATTTAATCTTTTTCCTTGTAACCATTTTATTTTTCCTTTATTAGTCACAATTCTAAATTCGATATCCTTTCCTTCCTCTGAATTTAACAATTTTAGCAGATCATCTGGATGAATTATTTCATCCATCAATTTTTTGTTGACATAGTCAACATCTTGATACCCAATAAATTCTAATAATTTTGGATTAATGTAAGAAACGCTATTGTTTTCCAGTTCTATTTCTAAAATACCAATTGTTGATGTCTCTAATAAGTCCTTATATTTTTCTTCTGACTCTTTAATCATTTTTTCAGCTAATTCTTTTTCAGTAATATCCTCTACTGTAAAAATTATATTCTCGATTTCTCCTTTATTCTTTAATAAAGGCGTACCATTGATAGAAAGTAGAATGTTTTCATTCGCAAATGACTTAAAAGTTGCATGATAATCAAATATTGGTTTTTTCGTTTTCTTAATAATCTGAAAAGGTAGCTCATTCTTAGGAATAAGTTTGCCTTCTGAGTTTAAAAATTTAAATTTAGTGGTTATAAATGATTTTTTTAATAATTCTTCTTTAGGAAAATGTAAGACTTTTTCGGCTTGAGAATTAACATATATAATATGGCCGTCTTTATCAACAGATAAGATCCCCGCGGGAGAGGTTTCCATAATTCGTTCTAATCTCTCATGTTGTTTACGCAAATTCTCTTCAGCGTTCTTCCTTTCGGTAATATCTTCAAAGGTAATTAAAAGTCCTGCAACATTTCCATCAGAGTTTAACAAAGGAATTCTATTTACGTCTATCCAAATCTTTTCTCCGTTTCTGAGGATCCAAGATTCATTAGTATGAAAAACAACTTTATTAGATTCGATAACTTTCTTTTCTTGTTCTTTGTTAAATTGTATTTGATTCTTATCTAAAAGCAAGTCTTCGTCAGTTTTACCTATAATATTTTCAGGGTGTTCAATCTCAATTAATTTTGCGTAATTATCGTTACAGCCGAGATAACTCAGATCAATATCCTTCCATATAATATATTGTGGGATATTTTCTATTACCATCTGTAACATTTCATAGCTGCTCTGCAAAGCTTCCTCATATTTTTTAGGATTAAATAATTTCCAAAAGCGTATTTCTGGGATAGTTTCTGTTATTTTTTTAAATCTATCTTCATTTTCTCTTAAATTTACTTCGATTTTTTTTTGTTTTGAAATATCTTTCAAAATAGTTAAGATTTTCTCGTTTTTATCCTCGTCCGTAAATTTTCTTGCTTTTATTTCCGCCCAAATTATTTCATCCTTCATTGAAAATAGCTTTATTTCTTGAAAATTACCAAAAGTGTCAATCCCCTTTTTTAAAAATCTTACTGCTTTTTTTTTATCTTCCGAAAATAGTAATTTTAAGAATGAATTTCCGACTAAATCACTTTCAGCGTATCCTAATTTTTCCAATAACGGGCAATTGTTAATTAACTCAATTTTGAAATCTTCTGTTTGATCAATAATTATCACCAAATCGTTAACAATTTCCATAAATATTTGAAATTGAGTCTTAACATTTTCGCGCTTGTTATCGTCGGAAATCATTCGTATTCCTCCACCTCTAAGAACAAATTTTTTTATAATCTCTAAATTTGGTGATTACTCTTCAAATACTAGTGAAAATTTCTTTTATTTATATATTAGTATAATTTTAGGTTTTTTCGTAATCATTAAACATACAATTAAGATAAATTTCATTTTTAAAATTAGAGAGTAGAAAAGATTATGAGTTTTGATTATTCAATAACTATTAGCCCAACTAATATCGAGTTCATCCAATTTTATTTTTGAAGGAACGCCATTTTTGTCCCAGCCCATCATTTCGTAGTAGATTTTTTTGGCTTCACTAAAATTTTTTAAATCGATAGATGTTTCAGCTAGAGCTCCTGAAGTGTGAGGTTGGAAAAATCTATCTGGTAAACGATCGTCATCACTCGTAAATCCTTCTCTTAAGTTAAATATTCGAGTCATATTCATAATTCGCTCACCTACTTTCATCAATTCGAAAGTTGAGGTATTCCAACCAGTAACTGCTCTAACTATTTCTGTTTGCTCAAATGGATTCCACGGCACAAAATAACACATTACGAGAGCATTACCTAAAGCACCCCAATTCATCTGATATATTAAGGCTCGAACTTTTTTTGCGCTCAAATCATCAAGGCGGAGTGGTGTTAAAATTCCAAACGTATTAAAATTAGCAATCGAACCTTCATTTGCAATAACTGTATCGTGGAGATTATGCATGTGTTCTGCTCCTGTTGGTGAAATCGTGTACCCTAGTCCCAATCCTTGCTTTAAGCGTGGTTCGTGCATCGGAAGTTCTTGACCCTTCACATGGATGGCGAATTCTTGCGATCCGTTTTGAATTTTTTCAGCGGCTCTTTTTACACCCTCAGCCAAAATATTTCCTAAACCTTCTCGCTTAGCAATTTTTTCAATCATTTGAATCATGGCTTTGGAATTACCAAACTTTAAAATTATCCCTTCAGTATCAGACTCATTTAATATATTGTTTTCAAAGCACTCCATGGCAAAACTAATGCTCATACCAGTGGAGATCGTATCAATTGAGTACTTATTACAAAGTTCATTAGCCTTACACACTGCTTTAAGGTCGTAAATCCCACAATTAGAGCCGAAAGCAGCAAGTGTCTCGTATTCTGGACCACCATATTCTGGATCTACGACCCACGGTTCTTTAATTTGTACGACCTTTTTGCATTTAATTGGACACGCAAAACAAGTTTCCATTTTTAGATCAATTTCTTCTTTGTTAATTTGTGGGTCTAGAGTCTTAGCACTACCAATTCCTCCTGCTTTAAAATTGCGAGTCGGAAGGTTCCCCATAGAGGCAAACATTTCCATTACACCTCCACCAGTTCCATGTGAGAAATACTCTTTATAATATTTCAAGTAGTCATTACTAAAGGAATTCCTTAATTCTCTTAACTTTTCCTTGTTAGCCACTTTAAGTCTCTTATTACCTCTTACAACTACGGCTTTAAGGTTTTTAGAACCCATGACGGCTCCCATACCCGTTCGACCCGCAGCGCTACGAAGATCGTTTATCACACAAGCATATCGCACCAAATTCTCGCCTCCTGAGCCAATTTGACTTATATGCACAAGCTTATCGTCTAATTCTTTTGTTATTATTTTTTGAGCTTCACCGGTTGTTTTTCCCCAGATATGGCCAGCGTCTCTTATTTCTACATTTCCATTTTTTATCCAAATAAAAATTGGGTTTTTTGCTTTTCCTTCAATGACTATTGCATCGAAACCAGCTCTTTTCAACTCTGGCCCCCAATATCCCCCCACTTCAGATTCACCAAATCCATTTGTTAAGGGTGATTTTGCACCGACGCTATTTCTTCCCGCTCCCGCAATAGATACGCCCGTTATAGGACCTGTAGCAAAAATTAACTTGTTTTCGGGACCAAGAGGATCTATGTTAGGTTTTAATTCTTTTAGAAGATAATACGCAACAAAACCCTCTCCACCAATATATTTCCTATAGAATATTTCTTCGGGATGTTCTATGCTAATCTTATCATTTGATAAATTAACCCTTAATATTTTGCCACTATAGCCAAATTCCATCTTTAAACCTCTATTTAATAAAATTTTGATTATTCTAAAAATTTATTATTTATAAACATAAATTATTTGATAATAACAGATTTTTTAGTTAAGTATGAATATTTAAATTTCCAAAAAAAAATGGGAGGGATAACTTAATGGAAACGGATGATTTTTTTAAATGCTTATCTTGTGGCAAAAAGTTGGGTTTAAAATCAATAAATGGAGGGACCCAGTGCCCAGATTGTTTGTTAAAATTAGAATTTAAAACGGAAGATTTGGATTACAGAGAAATTAACAAGTATCTTCAAGGTATTTTAAATTTTTTTGTTTCAGATGTGAATGCTGCGTTTAATAAAGATCCCGCTGCACGCACCTTAATTGAAGTATTAACAAGTTATCCTGGGATTAAAGCTATATTACTATATCGCATAGCGCATTTTTTTTGGAAATTAGGACTACCATACATACCTAGATATATTTCCGGTATCGCACGAGATCTAACGGCCGTAGAAATTCATCCAGGAGCAGAAATTGGCAGCGACTTCTTTATAGACCACGGAGCAGGAGTAGTTATAGGGGAAACAGCTGAAGTTGGAAATAATGTAACAATTTACGCAGGCGTAGTTTTAGGTGGTACTAATTTGGAACAAAAAAAAAGACACCCCACTTTAGGTGATAATGTTGTTGTTGGTACTGGCGCAAAAATTTTAGGACCTATTACTCTTGGAGATAACGTGAGAGTTGGGGCGAATTCCGTGGTTGTTAACGATGTACCTTCAAATTGCGTAGTCGTAGGGGTTCCTGCGAAAATTGTTTCGAAAAAAGGAGAAAAAATCGAAAAAATTGATTTGCGCCACGGTGACCTTCCCGACCCAATTTCAATCGCTATCTCGAGTTTAAATAAAAGAATCAAAGAATTAGAGAAATATTTTCCTCATAGTTCGAAACCTACAGAAGACAATATCGAAATATTTTACGGAGAAAATGGTAGTGGAATATAAAGTAGAAATTCTTTTTAATGATTGTAAAATAAAAAGGTGAATTTAATGGCAAATTATTATAATAATATAGTTGAAGCAATTGGGAAAACGCCCTTAGTGAAATTAAACAGAATCACTGGAAGTGTTAAGCCAAATGTATTTGTAAAATTGGAGTCTCTTAATCCTGGGGGTAGCGTTAAAGATAGAATTGGAATGAACATGATACAGAAAGCAGAAGAGGAAGGTCTTATTGATAAAGATACAACCATAGTAGAGCCTACTTCTGGAAATACGGGCATTGGTTTAGCCCTCGTGTGTGCGTCAAAAGGATATAAAATAATTTTAGTAATGCCAGAAAGCGTAACTATTGAGAGAGTCCAAATTCTTAAAGCTTATGGTGCTGAAGTGGTTTTAACACCAAAAGAAGGTGGTATGAAAGGATCAATTTCAAAAGCGGAAGAAATAGCTAAAGAAAAAGGAAAAATTTTCATCCCTCAGCAATTTAAAAACCTAGCAAACCCAGATATACACCGAAAAACTACGGCATTAGAGATATTTAACGATTTAGCTGGTCAAGTGGATGGGTTTGTTGCTGGAATAGGAACTGGAGGAACAATAACAGGAGTCGGTGAGGTATTAAAAGATAGGGTTGGGGCGAGAATGAAGGTTTACGCAGTAGAACCTAAAGATTCTGCGATCCTATCAGGTGGGAAACCAGGGCCTCATAAAATTCAGGGTATAGGGGCGGGTTTTATCCCCGAAGTGCTAAATATCAAAATTTACGACAGAATTATAACAGTTGACTACAAAGATGCCAGCGAGACGGCTAGAAAATTAGCTAGAATGGAGGGAATATTCGTTGGAATTTCAGCAGGAGCTTGCACATGGGCAGCAATTAACGAAGCTTCAAAAGATTTCGTAGAAGGAGAAAATGTCGTGGCACTCTTACCTGACGGAGGAGAAAAATATCTCTCAACAGAATTGTATCAGTTTTAGGCAAAAAAACTAAATAAATATATAAAAGTAGTTAAAGATTTTTCATACTATTTTATTTGTGCTGTTTCTATCAACAAAATATCGTAAATTCTTTTCCAATATTCTTCGATGTTCCAATTCAATTTATTTTTAATCTTATCAGATAAATCAGTAAATACATCTTTAATCTTTAAAGTGTGAAAATAGTTAATTAATGGAGCGATAATTGCAATCATATATTGTTTTTCTCCAAATCTTTCTTCTTTATCAGGATACGAATCAAAAAAAAGATAACCACGACTATTTAAATTTTCTATATTTAATAAAACACCTTCAGCCTTAGTGATTTTGTCGTGACCATAAATAGAAGTTGCTACCGTAAACAATTGATTTGAAATGTCGTTTAAGGACATGGAAAAATCTTTTTCTTCAGGGTAATAACAATTTAATTCGGGGCCAAACTTGTCGTCCCAAAAGGTTAGGAATAAACATATAAATTCTCCTTGGTCACTAGTAGCTAGCATCTTCATTTCGATATTCATAGTTGAAAAGACTTCGTCGATTTTGTTGTTTAAAGCGTTTACTCTGTTAATACGGGCAATTCTACCAGATAATATAGCTAACAAGTCTTTCTCGTCAAAAGGTTTTGTTAAATAATCGTCTACTCCTAGCAACTTTCCAAGCCTAATATCTTTAGGAGTAGTGCGAGCGGAAAGAAACACGAAAGGAATTCGATTCCATCGTGGTTCGTTGGATATCTCTTTAAAAAATTCATAACCATCCATTTCAGGCATCATTATATCGCTAATGATAATATCAGGAACCTGTTCAAGTTCCGAAAGAACTTTTAGAGCTACTTTTCCGTTTTTCGCTGTAACTGATTCATAGTTGTTCGATTCTAACATTAAATTTAAATTGTACAACAAATCAACATTATCCTCGACAACAAGAATTAGAGGTTTCAAATCAAATCTAACTGAATTTGTGTTTTTTTAATTATCTATTAGGATTGAATAAGGAGAAATTAGCTTCTTTGGGGAGATTTTTTAATGAAACGGAATACTAAAATTAGAGGAGTCTATGTATCAAGTTATATTCTTTTTTCAATTATCGGCAGAAAAATAGAAAAAGTTGATCCTTTACCATAATCGCTTTGAGCCCATACTTCGCCACCATGAAGTTTTAATAGCTCTTTCGCTATAGATAATCCTAAACCCGTACCAGGAATATCGCTTACTTGTTCAGATCTAAAAAATCTTTCAAAAATAGATGGTAAATCTTCTTCCAAAATTCCTACTCCATAGTCTTTAATCTGAAATAAAACACCGTCTTTTTCATCTATGTTGTATTTCCCCTTGTAATAATTAATAGCTCTAATGTCTATTTTATTACTCTCCTTTGAATATTTCATGGCGTTATCGATAAAAATACGAAATATTTGGTCAATTTTTGTTGAATCCCCATATAATTTAATATTTTTATCTATCTCTACGCTAAAAGTAATATTTTTCGCATTTCCAATAGGCTCCATTAAAGTTAATATGTTACCAATAATCGTAAGTGGATTATATTCTTCCCACTTTAATTTCACTTTACGCTCGTCTATTCTTGATATCACTAAAAGATCTTCAACTAATTCTTTTAAAAGATAAATGTTTCTTTTGATTCCTTCCTGCAATTTTTTATTTAAATCTGGAGTAACTTTTTCAGAATGATTATCTAAAAAATCAAGCGACATAATTAAAATCGAAATTGGTGTTCTTAATTC